>Ga0265797_10006404_pt1 | contig 16630 bp, 8 predicted proteins | sample P2T30metagenome_FD_192433 | JGI IMG/M metagenome (GOLD analysis project Ga0265797, IMG submission 192433) | Plant litter microbial communities from East Loma Ridge, Irvine, California - P2 T30 | ecosystem: Environmental > Terrestrial > Plant litter > Unclassified | place: USA: California...
TGATGGTACGGTTCGCCGACAATCTTTCGCATATACATGTGATTACCAGTACACCTATGTAATAGTTACCTCCATTGCAACTGATTTCCCACAACTTTCGGGCAAAGCCGTGACACTCACACCTACCCGTAGCACCCAATCATTGCCATTACTGTCGCTCAAACGACACTGTTTGAAGAGGAGATATTTGCATTGGTATTCAGTACAGTAGTCGTTCGTCATCCGGTATTTACCAGCCAGTCATATACATTTTGCCTGCTTTTCCTGGTCCGTCCGGCCTAATCTATCCTGTAGCGACCGGTACGTAACCTCTTCGCGTGCCCCAACCGAAAACTCCAATAATGCAAACCATGCCAAAGATCATGTAGAAGCGTAACACACGGCTTCAGATGTGTGAAGACGGTAAAATGGGACGTACGTTAGCATCATCTCAGCTACTGTGTCCTCTTCCTAGGGTTTGTCTGCGTCTTCTTCTTCGACGAAGGCGTCTTCTGTGTCTCTCCCTCAATGTACTTGAGGAGATCCTCGATCTTACGCTGGTCGACCCCGCCCCGTTGACCGCCAGAGGCGGCGGTACTGCTGGAAGCGGAGGCAGCGGGGTTGAGAGTGTTGCGGCCAGGGAGTTGCATGCGGATACGTCCCTTGGCATCAGTCTTGAGCTGTGCAGCCTTGGCCTGGTTCACAGCACTCTGAATGAGCTGCTCGAGCCAGCTCTCAGCTTCCTTGGTGTTACGGTCGTCTGGTCCAAGAACCTCCTTGAACACGTTGTAGGACTCGCGCATGCGGTTGACACCACCGCGCATGTCTTTGTCAAAAGCGAGGGCCTGGGCAGTCTGGAAGAGTAAAGTAGCTGTGCTGATCGAGTTCTTGCCAGCAACCTCTTCGCAGACGGCAAGGGACGCTTCGAACCACAGGCGAGACTCGTGGTATTGCTGTAGTGACTGCAACATGACGGCAGCGTTGTTGATAGTCGTCACAGAGTCGGGGTGGCCGGGACCGTAGATGATCTTCCACAGCTCAAGCGCATGGCGCAGGTAAGTGAGAGCAGCCTTGGTGTTACCCGAGGCATGCTCGAATAGTCCAACGTTGAGGTAGGCAAGCACAGTGTCGGCGTGGTCAACACCAAGCGTGCGCTCGGACACAATGACAGCCTTGTGGGCCAGCTCAAGAGCCGAGACCTTGTCATCCAGGTTGAAGAGCAGGTTAGACAAGGTGTGGTAAGCCTTGGCTACCTCGGGATGGAGCACACCGTAAATCTGCTCGTGTAGCTGCAGAGATTCAAGGAGCAATTCCTGTCCGAGCTCCTTCTGCTCCTGGGCCAGGGACATGCGGCCAGCCTCAAGTGCCTCTTCGGCCAACAAGCTCTTGGGTGAAGCCTCCTTGATGACGGGGACAATGTTCAGGATGTCGTCTGCGTGGAAGGTCTGCGGAGCAAGGGCAACGACTGGGCTGGCGGCGCGAACTGGCGGCGTGGTCTTGTTCTTCTTCTTCTTGCTCGAAGAGGTGCTGTGACCGTTGGTCTGGGGAGCGACAGGCTTCTCGGCGGAAGCACTGCTGGTAAAGGCCTCCTTGGTAAAGGCATATTGCTTGCTCTCCAGTTGCAGACCTAGCTTGAGGGAGACCTCACGGAGCATCTGGAACTCCTTGCCAGATTCGATCCAGAAATCGCCGAGGTCGAACCTGAATCGCAGAGCAACCTGGTTCAAGACCTCCTTCTTCAACGTCTCGGGGGTGAGTTTCTCGAAGCTAAAGTCATCGTCGGGGTACATTGCCTTGAGGCTGTTGTCACACTCAGCAACAGGCTTGGCACTCACTTCAGCACCGAGCAGGCAGTTGAGGAGATGCGCGGCGGCAGGCGCAGCAAATGGTGCGGACACGTTGCGGAGATTCGAGTTGGCAAAGTGTTTAAAGCCACGCGCAATCATCTCCTGAATGACCAGACGCTTGAGGGCCTGGAGCCTCGGGTCGGGCTTGTCGGCAAGTTCGGCAAGCTTTCCAAGGTAACGGATGTTTACACCACGCTTGTGCAGCAGGCTGCTCAGGGACTGACCGTCCATGGGGAAGCCTACATCGCCCTCCTTGAGCTCCTGGATCAGGCGAGGAATAACCTCGGCCGTGAGGTGTTCGCAGGCAGCCCGGACCTCAGCCTCATCCTGAGCCCACTCCTTCTTGTCTTCATCTGATTGCGGGTTCTGGCCAGAGAACACATCGGGGTTGAGTGCAAACGAGAAGCCGGAGATGTCGACACGTTCCTGCTCAGAATCCTCGGCATCAGCCTTCTTCTTGGCAATCTTTGCGGCCTTCTTCTCTGCACTGGTAAGCTTCTTGGGCTTGGACTTCTTTTCTTCAGACTCTTCTTCAGGGTCCTCCTCCTCCTCCTCCTCCTCCTCGGAAGACTCGTCGGAAGATTCTTCCTCTGATGAGCTCTCCTCTTCCTTGTCCTTGGCCTCCTCCTTGGCCTCCTTCTTCTTGGCGAGTTCGTTCTTAACATACTCGCGCAGCTTGATCCTGTAGTAAGACTCTACAAGCTCTGGACGAAGGGTCGCCATGCGGTGGGGGTAGTCCTTGCCCTTTGGCTTTGATTCGCCGTCTTCTGTGGGCTCGGTCCAATGTGCCTCTATCCACGAAATGTCGAGCGGAGTGAGGCGGTAGAGGTCCAGAGCGTACCGTCTACCGTCTGTGCCAATCAAACCCTTGGTCTCGACACTTCCCTCCAGCTCGTGGCGGACATTGTCCTTGTCCCATACAGGGTGCTTCTTTACGCGCAGCGCCTTGGAGAGCTGCTCGAACAGCGGGACGAATGATTTATCGTCGGCCACAATTTCCTTGCCCTCAACCGCACCGTAGTCAATCTGGTGCTCTCCGGGGTCACGCTGCTTAAAGATTCCAGGTACTATACTCTGGCCAACAATACGTTTTCCCTGGTAGTCAACAACGACGGTTCCAGAGGTGAAGAGGTTCTGGATATCGAGGTTGTTGACGGCGCGCACACCAAATACGTCCTTGCCCACAGCCACACGGGCAGCCTCGTCGCCACCCTCTGCACCGAACGTGCCGACACCGTCAGCACCAAACGAGTAGAAGATGTTGTTGTATACGAAAATCTGCGCGTCCTTGGCCTCTGTGGGGTTCAGAGGCGCAATCTCGCCTCGAGCGACCAACATGGCGCCGCGGGTCGCTGCGTCGTTGTAGTCAGCAAACAGCTTCGAAGTGAGGCGTTCGCGGAATACACGGTCGTGGACGGCCTCCTTTGGCATCTCCCGAGTCGACTGGAACTCCTCATTCCAGTCACGCAGGGTCTCAGTGTTTTCGACACCTGATATCAGGTAGCTCTCCTGTGTCCGCGCGAGGTCAGGCTGGTGTGGGGTTAGAGATGAAGTAGGCGCGGGGACCAACCAGGGGTTCGCGGGGATGGCATTTGAGAGCTGGAAGATGGTAAGGAGCTCTTTCTTCGCATTGTGTTCTAGCAGTTCCTGGAACGTTGTGCGGAATGACGGTGACAGCTCCTCGAGAAGAGTCAGGAGCGAGTGCGCCTGCTTCGCCTTGGGGGCCTGCCGCGGGGAGGGATCGAAGCTCGCATTCGACGACTTGTTGACGTAGAAACCAGAGACATGAGCGGTGATGTGGTGTTGCTCGTTCTCATTGGTGGTGATTACCAGATACAGGAGATGGCCCTTGGAGCGGAGGTGGTATGGCGGTGGGTTCCACGGCGACACGGCAATGGATTTGATCGTCTTGGGCGCAGCCTCTGGAGCAGGAGGCAACAGAGCCTTTACAGATCCTGCCTTGAAGTCGTAGTCGGCCAGCGGCGACTGCTCGGGGCCGTCCTGCTTCGGCTTCAATATTTGCTCGTGGCCCACAGTGTCGTGCAGTGACAAGCCAGCCATTATGCCGTGCAGCGCATCGGTACGATCACCAGCAGCGCCGATGAGCTCCCGTACACGGATTACATGTAGCCTTGCCTCCTTCTCCGTGTATGGGTCCTCGACCAGCGTCAATATGGAGTCGGCCTTGAGTCCCTTGACCTCGGAAAGTTCGACATAGTCGTTGATCCGCTTGCCCTCGTGCTCCAGGTGGAAACACGAGTACTGGAATGTGTGTGGCATTTCGATAATGGACTGGCGGAGGTCTTGCACCTGCTCGGCCGATGAGATCTACCCAGCATGAGTATCTGCCAAGTTGGAATTTTGCATCGCTACACGCACCGTCATTGGCATCTCGAATGGCTCATGTGGAAGCTTAATGGTGACCTGGAAGATGTCTGCACATCATCAGCTGTCTGCAGTCACTGTACCACTCAATTGACATACTGTCTGGCTGATTGACAGCACCCTCCTCGCCCTCTGCGCCATCCGTCTGTCCATTTACATTTTGCTCTGGGGTGGGGGTCTTTTCGACTTCTGTGACGCCAGTACTGTTAGCCATGACCTGCAAGTCGCACTGCGCCCAGAAACAAAATTCTGGGTGTGGGTTGTTGTCGTGTGCGGGCGGGAAGCTCACCAGACTTGGAAGCGTCATTGGTAGTAGCGGCCATGATTGCGGCGGATGCGAGATCAACACCAAGACCCCGGGAAAGAGCGACAGAAAGAAGAGATCGGTCTAGAGAAGGACGTAGATATACAAGACAGGCGCATTAATGTACAATGACATGCGTTGAAGTGTGCGAGAGTGAGGGCACTTCTTCGGTCATGTCTCCAGAATATTTTTCTTGAGCGCGCCGGAATGGTCCGCTAAGCTACACTCCACTTCCGAAGGCGCAAGGATGACATCGGAAAGACGGCCCCCATCGTCACCGGCACGCGATTGTAGAAAAGCCATCTCCTGCTAACCCTGCTCTTCGCCCATGAACGAGTGAGACTGCCGATACCGTGATATCGCCTGTGGAACCCCCACGATGCTGTTGCAGCTCCTACCAATCTTCTTGGCGCTCGCATGGCCCTTGCGTCTAATTATCGCGACACCAGCGTAGCACGCCCGCAGTACCTCCTTTGCGCGCTGCCCCTCTTCCGTCTCGTCTTACTTCCTCTTGATCACTCTCTTTCACGCGTCTGTCTGTCCTTTCACATCTTTATTCTTCCAACATTTTTGATTTTACCCCAAGTCCGCGATCGACACGTGTCCAAGCACGCGACACCCAACGCAACGTGCCAACGCCGATAATGTTAATGCTGCGACCCTTTCTCAGGGCTAGAACACCGCGACGTGCCGGATTCACTCGGCAATCTCTCGTGTACCGGTCCCAGCAGGCTGGCCCGGTAATACCAAGAGCATGGTCACGCACGCTGACTGGTCAGTCTGGGCCTCCTTCCCCAGGAAATGATGCGCCGAACCCGGTTGATGATGCTACCGACCGTGTAGAGGAAGATGGGGCAGAGGAGAAGCGCGAGAAGAAGGAGGCTGAATGGCGGAGCACGGGATGGAAAATGTTCGAGGCGGCCATGACCACAGGAGCGAGCATCTTCATCCTTGGCTGTGTTGGTATTGGATACACCAAATACTACAAGTGGAATGTACTCGAGAAGATGGAGAATGCATTCCGCCCAGGCGACCCCGTTCTCGACCTTGCAGCTAATGGAAAAGAGATGCCGAAGAATGGGGAGCCTTCCCGGCTAGATGTTGTGAAGGGCAATGTAGAGGATGAAGATGAGAACTATGATCGGTGGATCCCACGTGACGAGCAGGAGAAGATTGACAAGATCGTGTGGGGCGAGACCAAAGGCCGCTACCATTTGCTCATTGGCGAGAAAGGTACGGGGAAGACGTCGATGCTCATTGATGCCATGGATAAAATCAATGGCGAAGGATGCTCGATGATGGAGGCCCATGCCGATCTTGAAGTCTTCCGTGTCCGCCTCGGCCGCTGTCTCGACTTTGAGTATCACGAGGACAACATTGGGTCGCTCTTCTCTATCCGTGGGCCTCGCGACGCAGGCGCCATCCTTGACATTGAGCGAGCCTTCAACAAGCTGGAAAAGGTGGCCCTGAGACGGCGAGCAAGAGTAGGAAGGCCGCTCATCCTCATCATCAACTCAGCGCATCTAATCCGTGACGATGGGGATGGTAGGGATCTTCTTGAGCTCATCCAGCAGCGTGCAGAGCAGTGGGCAGCGTCGAACCTAGCCACCATCATCATCAACTCGGACAAGTACTGGGTCTTTGAGAGACTGAAGCAGTATGCCACGCGCATGGAAGTGCATCAGATTAAGGATCTTTCCAAAGACCGTGCAATGCAAGCTCTGCGCAACTACCGAATGAAGTACTACGGAGAGAAGGTGAACGAGTCGATTCTTGAGGAGGTCTACGACAAGATTGGCGGCCGCCTCACCTTTCTCAATCGCGTCGCCAAGTCCGAAGACATGATCGCCAAGTGCAACAACATCTGCGAGATGGAGAAGATTTGGTTCCTGAACAACTGCGCTATCCTGGGCGAGGAAATGGACGACGACGTCATGGATCAGCAGAAGTACGCGGTTAGTATGTCCACCCTGAGTGATTTCAAATGCTAATATAGTTAGTCTACCGCCATGGTCCTCGCCAACGCCCTCTACAAGCGCTACACTGAATTGGAATCGAAATATGACCCCAGCGAAGGTCATATTCTCCCCTCCGTGCCCCTCCATCGTGCCAGATATATCATGACACGGTCCGACTTTATCAGGCAACATCACGACCTATCAATCTTTTCCATCGATTCACAGGCCGTGGTCCGCGCTGACTCGGTGCCCATGCAGCGTGCCTTCAACGAGATTTGCTCCGAGCCTGGATTCGAAAAGTTCTTGGAAGCAACTCTTGAGCGCATTGGAGCCATTGAATCTCTTGGCCGTACAAAGGAACTTACGTTCAAGGACCTGTGGGACGGTGGCAAGTACAGGATTACTACAAAGAACAAGAAGGGTGAAGTGCAGGGTGAGGTGGAGATGGAGACTGTGGCCGGAAAGAAGGATGATGAGGGAGAAGAGGATTGAAAAGGGATCACAGGCACGCAAAGTGTCGAGCGGAGACTTCTGATGGGTTCCTATGTATGATATGATGTTGGGCGGTTCCTTGACTTGCACGACGCCTGATACCCCTTCCAATGTATTATTAGTCACAGCTGTGTCTATTTTTTTCTTGAGCACTGTGATTGTTTACCGAATCAATATATGCCCAAAGATGCGAGTTTGACTTGGCAAACCAAACCTCTACAACACCAAAAGGCTCACGTCTGGCGTCTTTGTATTGGTCCGCAGTATACACTACCCTCAAAAGCTTACTGTTCGTTCTTGGTATGAGTACGGAAATATCTTCTGAGCATACCAGTCGTTGGGTGAAACGCATCAACCACAAGCTCCTTGCGATGGCTTGTCGTACTAAGATGGTTGCTGTTCTCTACCAGATATTGTCAACTGCAATGTACAAGATCCGCTTATCAAACTTTAGATCTCCCCAAGTCACTCTCCAGCATCTTGTGGGACATGATTTAATTACAAGTCTCTCCAGTCTTTCAAGCGATGGCCGTGTTCTTGATACGGAGCAGTGTGAACGATTACCGCCATGCATAGATCTGCAACACCTTCGTATCTGGCCAAATCTTATCCACTAAGCTACATGCTGTACGCAATGACGAATACGATAGTTATCGGTGTACCAGCGACGACGATATCCCCAGATTATAGTTTCGCGAGGATCGGCGATGCCGGAGCAACAATCAGGTATTGCGGGGTCGATGTTACCCAGAGCAGCAGGTGTAGCGTAGATACTTGCCATGCAAGGTTCTAGTGCTGACCTTATGTCTGGAGGCTCATTGCAGAGTTTCGCGATAGTCGTGCATACACTCGTGATTTACTTTTCTGTGACGATCGAGTGCGTCGGATGGGGAGGGGGGCGGTATGGTGTTCCAGTTCTCACAACATTTGAGTTATGGAGGTGATTTCTTAATGATGGACCGACACGTCATCCTTGCTTCTTGGCCTTGTTCCGCCCATCAACTTGGCACGCGGCGAATACGAAGCGACAATGTATAATCACCAAGCGAGATTCGGTGAAGGCGACACGTCTGTACTTGGAACCGTTACATGGCAAGTGAGACAGGAGTTCCGAACGGCCGAATAAACGATTATGCATCATTATATTATCTTGATAACACACGGCTTCCGTGTCTCGCGTACATGCAGGCGCCTCATAAATCCGACACTTGGTACCTTGTTAGCTTACAAGTAAGAAAGTGATTCATCTTACGAGCACGTCACGTGTCGTCGCCATATCCCACCCACCAATATGAGGCTGATAAGCCTTCGCCGCCCAAACTAAGATTTGTTGGTGGTCGGGACAAATCTTTGCAACCAGGCTTACCCGTAGGCCTGGTCATCGGAATGCCGTTGCACTACAATAATGCCCTCACCCGAAGTTGCTTACAATTCAGACATTCGATATCACGGACACGCGCGTTGCAGGAACACATGTTCAACCATGTGGGTGTGGCAGACTTCCGGCTGACTGTACTGCAACTTTGCATCATGCCGGGCGGGTGGACGACCAAATGACTGCCACACCACATATATCAGTGCCCGCTGCTGAGGTCAGTTTTCGAAGCGAAAATGTCAAAGCTGCAAACTATGGTGACCGCTACATGTCATCATAGACTGATTGTGTGACGAGTAGCTCGGCCTCGCTAAGCGGTGATGTAAAGAGTACGCCGAAGTATTGGTATCGCGCAGTAGTGCCGTTTTCGGACTTCTCTCGTCTTCAGCCAGATCCTGGGGACACAAAAGGTAAGCACGCGGACGGGGGTAAGCAGATAGGTGCAAATAAATGGGGTAACTGTGACGAGGCGCAGTAGTAAGCTGCAACTTGCGCAATTGGCTGACGTTGGAGCTAAAGCAAGTAGTTGACAAAGTGCCGATGCCAGCACAATTGGTGAGCATGAGTTGACAGTTGCAGCAGTAGTGGCGTCCAACGTGCATATTCACTACCAAAGCCAAGTCCGAAACACCAGTTTGGCGTTAGTTGGCATTGCCCGCGGAGAATACAACAAGCGTATCGATAGCAGCGGTCGAGTAGGCAAGAGAGCAGTCGATCAACGGCAGCTTTCCGAAAGTATATGCATGCAGTGCGCCTAAGTGGCGGCGTTGTCGTCGTCGTCTCCCTTGTAGCGTCGTTGAGTGGTTGAAATGCATGACACTCTTCTTCTGATGAGTAGTACCACCAAACCTTGTTCTCCCGATAGGCGTTGACAAAGGTAAACGTGTTTGAGTTTACTCGGGCGTCTGGCTGCTTCGAGAATGGCGTGTTCACAGTCGTGGATGGAGAAGCGCCGGTACACACAACGAAGGAGTGGTGTTTGCAGTCTGCAACTGGACCGACTGGAATAGGGTCGAGGACTTGGGAAGCTGACTGCGTACGGCAGCACCAGAGCAGCGGAATGGTGCAAAAACATGCCGGGATCGACAACGGAGAATTGTGGTGCGACAAACGATCGAGTCGTGACAATGTCGCGGGACTGGGACACGGAATGCTTCATTTGGCGGAATGAACCGGCCTCGTGTAGCCCAAATGATGATAAAGGGCACTGGATTGGGCGCCAACGCAAGAAGATCACCAGGGTCAGGTAGCGAGGCTACGTGGGTACAAAGTTGACGCTGATCGCTTTCTACTCGGCGCCGGGGAGGGTCAACGGTGGTCCGAGATGAAGCAGAACCGGTCGTCGACGAGGTCGCATGACAAAGGACACCGTCTCGAACTGTCTGTCGAGATATGCTGGCCAGGTTCTGCTGTAAGGACCGAATAGGCGAGCGTGAAACGTTGCGAAATGCAAGACTCACAAGCCAGTTTTCCCGATGCAGACGGCTCCACCGGCTAATAGCTGTGGTACCGGCTGCCCCCAGCGTGCTCCTGTCAATCGAGCAGCAACAGCTTGTGCGCAGAATTCTCCTTTGCAGGCGCGCAATGACCGTGGCGTGGACGTGTGAACGTGGCACGGAGGCAGTGCCGCTGGTACATGGGCGAAGCGGCTGGCGGACGCCCTTCCAGCGAGCAGGCCAAGATCCACCAGACAGTCTCAATCCACGTGTGGGCAGGGTTATCTTCGCAGCTGGTGATCCTTTCGAGAAGACGGAACCCCTGCTTCGCTTCCACGGGAATGGACAGCCGCTGCACATTGCAGTAGTGAGCTCAAAGGGGAAATGGCCAAGGCCGTTCGAGCTCCACTTTCCCAGCTCCCCGCAAGCTGTAGCTCACGATCACAATTTCGACAAAGTTTTCTGTGGAGAAAGCCGTCAAGCAGCTGTCAGGTTTTGAGCTTTGGGCAGGCGGCCGCTGGCAGACCGGTGAAAATCAGAAGGCGTTCGGACCCTGCAATGTAACAAAGCGGCGGTCTGATGGGGTGCTGGGCTGCAGTCCTGACTTGCGCCAATAACGTGCGTGCAGTTACATGGCGAGGTAGAAAGTGTAGACAAGCATGGACTGGCGATCGCGGGCGGGCTGGATGCCCATCCAGGCGGCCGATACTCTGCGCGCAAAGCTTATGGCGAACTCAGCAGCTCAAGGTTTGGCGCAGTTGTAAGTCATGTTAATTCCATTTGGAAATAGCAAACGCAAGTACAATGGATGGTAAACACCAAACGCCGTGCAGCCTGTAGCCTGCAGCCAACAGACACGGCGCGTGGCGTGCGGCTTGGTCAGATGGGGATAAGATACCCTGCAGGCCGTCTCAGGCTGAGTAGAAGCTGGTGCGGGCCCCTGGTCGATATGACGGCAAGGGATGCTTTTCCAAAGCGAGGCGAATCAGGGCTGCAGCTGGTTGCGAATTATATTATTGGTACTGGCCGGCATGGCGCCGCCTTTGTGGGCGGCGGCAGTGGTGGTGGTGGTGAAGGGCCAGCATCTAGGATGATTGCGAGTCTTGCTTCTGGGTAATAAGTAAGACGGAGGAGGAGAAGGGGGAGGAAGAAGAAGAAGAGGAAGATGCGGCACAGGGCAAAAGGAGCGAGTGACATTCCACACCACGACCACTGCGAGTTGTCGGCGCGCAGTTTTGCAGCCGCCAGGGCGAGCGAGAGTCGGCGCCAATGACATGAGGCAGCAGCGCCAGGTCGAACTGACGATTTCACCGGCATCGCCAGAGCGAGCAGAGGATTGTGCGTGAAAGGCTGCTTGTCAAGAGGCCGGTTGCAGGTGCAGTGCTCCGTGCCTGGCTGGGCGGGCGGGCGGAAGAGGTGCTCTCTTCCGCTGCAACTGTGAATGCAACGCGTTTGAAGTCTATCGAGCGGCCAAATGTCCCAGCTGCGAATATCAGCGCCTCTTCTGTGTCAGTTTGCGTCGCGCTGGGCCGGGGGCAGGCCAGGAGCGAGACAGCGAGTCGTGGATATGCGATCGCCTTCCAGAGCCTTTCCAGAACAAATAGCCAGGCGAGATGCTGGCGTGGCCGGGTCCACTCACCGAGCCGGCCAACGCTCTGATTGCGGCACCGGGCGCGCACCTCGTCCAACTGCACACACACGGCATTGCGGCGGCGGCAGAGGGCTGGGTGAGGATTGAGGTGTTTGCACACGGCACGGTGGGTTGGTGGTGAATGACAGGCGCAGCGAGGGCGGCTCTTTCCTCAGGATGCATACGTCAGGGTTGCGGCAGGTGCTAGGCCGTCGGCGGGAAGGTCTCCCACGTGGCGGGAGACAACACACCCAACCATGGGTGCGAAGGCGTGCAGACGTGGAGCTGCAGAAGCAAGCCCACACACACCTAGGAGAAAATGTCATGTCGTCTGCTGTCAATCCACAAGCCACAGCCCATAGTGGCCACGTCCACCACGATCCCGAGCACCAGCGACCCGGTTGAATGGACGCAGGCAGGGCTGAGGGCGCGCGAAGGTGAATCAGGCCCGGCGGGGAAAGAGTCCCGGAGCGTCTGTGAGGAGGACAGTGTTGGCTGTTGGCTGATTTTTTTTGCCTTTGCTCCCTCGCATTGCTTCTGCGCAGAGCCAACAAAAGCGGCAGCGAGTCAATCACGGCCAGTCATAGCAGCCCGCGACACGGGAGAGGGCGCTCGTCGGTCGCGCGCTGACGCTGGCTCGTCTCAGCTAAGCTTTGCTGCTTTGCCTCAAGCGCGGCGCAAGAGAAGCAGGCCAGCAGGGAGGGGCGCAGTGTCGACGTGTCTGGTGGGCTACGACAACAACACCAGCGGCAGCAACACCAGCAACAACAACGACCAGCCAGCCAGCCGTCCGTCCGTCCAAAGCCGGCCCCCCCCAGCTGTCGCTACAGCGTCTCGTCGCCCGCGGCACTCCCCCCCCAGCGAGCCGTTAGCATGGTCCGACTAGCGCTGCAGGTACGGCCTTCTAGTGCAGCGCGACCACACAGGGGTCTACCAATGTTGCGGTCCTCTGTGCGCAGATCACCCATGCCAACTCACAATTTCTGCGGGCAAGGGAGCTACACTGAAACAAAGCCGAGGGGGCCGTCGCTCCCGGAACGTCATGTGTCCCTGGCTTTTGCTTCCTGAAAAGCACAGTCGCTCATTTCATTTGTCTCGCCGACAGCCAAGGCCACCTTTGGCAAGTCAGTAGAGTCCCCCTTATTCTAGGTTCGAATATAGAAGGCTTGGGCGCCCTTCGTTTAGTATTTCTTGCTTCCATCATCCGCACTCCCTTTGAGCAATCCACACTCATTCTTCTCCCATCCCCAGTCACCGCGCTAGCCTGGTCCGCTGCTCCTTCGACGCTACCTAATAAAGCTCGCCCGTCTCTATCTCTGTCTCTCTCACACACTCTCTCCACGTCGCCTCGCACTCGCTGCCCGACCTCCACGCTCATTCTCGTTGCATTTCACAGGCCCTCGCACAGGCCATCTCAGCTCCACCGTCAAGCTAGCCCTCTCAATCTGTAAGCCTGCCCACATCTATATTTACATTGCTGTGGAACACGCATGCTAACATGCATATAAAGCCAGACACACAACCCATCCAAATGGCCATTCTCCAAGAGTCAGAATCAAACAACATGGGTCGCGGTGCCTACGACACAACTGGCACCCCCAAGCCTACGCCACCACCGCCCAAATAAAGACTGTCCATGGTCTCCCAACGGATCCTTTTGTTCAACCATTCGCCTTGCCTCGCTTTTATTTTTGCGCAATGGCGACCGCTACCACTGTGGCGAGCCGGTTCCGTTGGGACCAGAGGGATGACTTGTCACGCATCGTAAGCGCAGCCACCACACCTTGCATGAACACCCACACTAACCAATATATGCAGCCTTAAACAGCTTCTCACCACACCACAATCGATTTCTCCCATTGGTTTTACGGCGCAACTTCTTCGACCGAGTTTACTTCGGCATTACGCCCTTTTTAATCATCACCGACCATTTCGATTCTCAGCGACCTAATACCCCACTTTCTCCGGCTTCGTCCCGCGTCCCGGAGCGCATCTCCTCCACCCTTGCGTCCCACGTTTAGCGACATTTCCTTACGGCAAAAAAGTTACCTCTTTTATTCGGCGTTTTATAGAATAGGTTGGGCCCAGGCATAGATACCAAAAACGGACTTTTCTTTTTCTTTCGGATAGTATACCAGGGTAGATATCCGCCGCTCGCCTTCGTTGGCATCATGGGCGCGGACTGTATTGTACTATAGCTCGTTGGGCTGGTCGCATCGCTGGGATGATGACCACGCCGCGACGATTTTGTGTTCTTTAGACGGCTCTTTCATGACAGGCATGCATGGGCCGCCATTACGTTGGCTTTGAAAATTAGACAGAGTGCCTGGGCCGCGGAAAAGGATGTCTCGCGACACCTCTGGCTTGCAGTTTAGACTAATCAATATCCACTACTCATCTCAATTCCCATCTTGGTCATCTGTCTCATCCGCCGTGCTGGAACCGCCTGCCGTCACACATGTGGCGTTGCGGATCTTGTCCCAGCGATCGATAGGCCTTGGGCGCTTCCGCACTGGTAGCGATCCGTTTCGGTTGGGAGGCTATATGGAGCATCCACCCTTGCCTTGCCTTGCTTGTACCACAGCTAGATGTTTCGCCAGACGCTGCCGACGTAGAATGACGGGTTGCCAAAGCTTGGCAGAAAGTGGAGACGTGCCAGCTGCACCCCACGAATACGGCATCCCGAATTGCAACCTCACCATAGCTCCACCACCACCAACCCCCCCGACGCCCCCTCTACCACCATTGCCATTCCTGACCTGCAGGTCGACGTCCAGCACTCACCATGACCACCATCAATTGGCGTACAATCAACATTGACGCTCTCGACCCGGACAGCCCCGCCAACTTTGACCTGAGCTCCCTCGCTCCTGCCGTCACTCCCGTCTCTACGGCCGATGTTCAAAACAGTGCCTCGCAAATACGGCAGCTGCTACGGGGCGGAGACAACGAGGGGGCTCTGCAGGGCGCGCTCGAAAACCCGCCCTATGGAGCAGATGACAAGGGAAAGGTATGCTGACACACACACACACATACACACACAGCCAACTACGACGGCAACGACTTGCACTCGGGCTCCCCACGACCAGGTCGAGCCCTCTACAAACTCATAGTCCAGGGCTGACTGTCACACTCACGCAGGAAACATACCTCGCTGTCGTAATCGAGATCCTCCAGTCTATACGGGCCTCCGACATGTCACCAATGCTCAGCCGGTTATACAGTGCTCCTGGTGGAACCGAGGCGTTGGACGTTCTGATGAAGTACATGTACGTTGGAGCTCACCGCCAAACATCAGTTCTTGCCAGCTGCGCCTTCCGTGCATCCCACGCGCCACAGTGGCACACACGCGACCTCGGGCTAATTTCGTATCTGTAGTTACAAGGGCATGGCACAGGCGAGCCCAGCAACAAGCTCACGCAACATCACACCTCAGGCGACTGGTTTTTCGCAAATCCACACGCGTGGCGGCGGTGAGGGCGGCGGCCAGGCAATGAGCGTCCTGCTCAGCTGGCACGAAAAGGTACGCTCTCCAATCACATGCATCACCACGTAGCGTCATTGCATCCCCGTCATGGCTGCATTTCCTTGATTTCACACCTCGGCCACGCTTTGTCGCTAACAACCCGCAGCTTGTGGAGATAGCTGGCCCAGGCTCCATTGTCAGGGTCATGACGGATCGACGGACAGTTTGAGCATGCAATCACAGCAAGCGTCCTACTGGAGCAAAGTCGGCTGGCCAATGACTAGTTCCCTTGTCTCGATAGTTCGTCAATACCAACTTGCCAGGCTCAACAACAAAAGCACAACGCGAGCAAACCTACTCTGCGGCTCGGGCCTGCGTTTTTTGTATTTTACCCTGCATGCTTTGAACCAAGATGTGCAACAGCACATAGCGGATGGAATAAGAAAACATTCAGGCAACCTTCTCGCAAACTTTTCCACGTCGCCGCAGCCCATATCCTTGCACAAATTCCACGAATGTGAACGCATTGACGTCCCTTTTGTACCGGCCTTGCAGAAAGGAACCCTTCTTCAGCCCTACCAACACGCAGCCATATTCCTCGCACACGTATCCTCATTTCGCGGATACGGGAGCCTAGTACGCTAGTGGCAGCCCTCGTAAAAGCGGCATGCCGCTTGTTGGCACGGCATGGCTTCCCCTAGCGCCCAACGCCAAGGTCCGCTAGCGGCCACATGCGGAAGACGGTCCCAACTTTGGAACGCTATTCTAGGTTTGGGCGCCGTTGTGAGCTGAAACGCCGTCTTGTTATTGACGTCAAACTTGACAGAATGACATTGAAACAATGGACACGCTGGGATCAAAGTTTATCTCCTTTATCGATTGCATTTTGAGCTTATGCATACTTTATCCACTGTGTTTCGGAGCCCGATCCCCGCAACCTATAGGCTGACCAGGTATACATGTTTTTCTTGTTTGATAGGCAAACGGGGTTCTGGAAGGACTTCGGCCTTACTAAAATGTGCACATAGGGCTGCAACATGCCAATACGATGGGCGCTCCACCTCCAGACGTCCAACTCGTCTGGCGCTGCTCCACCTCATAACACTTAAAGTGCATGTCCCTCGTAGTCTTGAGACACTTGACGCTTCTGCAACAATTTTCAGCCTCTCCCTCATCGGCACATTATCGGCATGAACATTAGGGAGTCAGTGTCTCACATGACTACCGGCAATGCATCTGTCATTGGGCTGGCAGCAATGGGCATGAGTAGCCCACGTGGAAACATGACATGCATGTCACTGCCTTTTTTCTGGGGGGGGAGGGGGGAGTCCACCCGGTTTCATGTCCCGTGGTGCGCACGGCGTAGCCCGTAATATCAAGAACTGTTACTTGTACAGTAGTCACCAAGCTTCTTTTTTGTCGGAGGTGTATTGCTACGGCAAAGAGCAAGCCCTTGGCCCCGATACACATTCTGAATGACGTTGACGATTATGCTAGACTAAGCGGTCAAGGTGTTGCTTTTTCCCGAGCATCCAAAAGACAGCCACATTCCAGCTAACAGAAGTGTTGCGATGAGTAGGTGGTTCGCCATACTTTGGGGCCCCACAAGGGATTTCTGATGCTTCTTCCTCGCCACTCCAGCCGTTCGTTTGTGGCCATGTTTTCTCTTTTGCTTTTGCTTTTTTGGGGGGCTTGACTAGCACATGCTTCAGCTACATCACTTGGACCGATTTCTATTGGTCATCATTTAATCTTTTT
>Ga0265797_10006405_pt1 | contig 16628 bp, 15 predicted proteins | sample P2T30metagenome_FD_192433 | JGI IMG/M metagenome (GOLD analysis project Ga0265797, IMG submission 192433) | Plant litter microbial communities from East Loma Ridge, Irvine, California - P2 T30 | ecosystem: Environmental > Terrestrial > Plant litter > Unclassified | place: USA: California...
CCATGTTCTCTGCCATGGCATGGGCGACCTTCTTTGCCGGAGCTTTGTCTGCCTGGTTAGACCACCCACCTCATGCACTGCCAAACACAGGCAGCTGACATATCGTCCACCACCATAGTTGTTCATATACCCGGTCAAGAGTCTGCGTCCCCTCGAAGTCCAGGCTGCCGAAATCACAAACGAAGGCCTACGCTTTGATCGCCAATACGTTCTTGTCAAACCTCCCACTGGCGACACCCACGGCCTTGCAGAGCACATAACCATCAAGAGCTACTTCGAGCTTGGCCTCTTCCACACCGCTGTTGACAAATCCTGGAGTAAGCTCACCATCACCCACACTCAGGCCCAAGAGAACCAGTCAATCGTAATCCCCCTCACGCCTTCTCCCATGAGTTTGATGAGCGCCAAAAACTTCCAGGTCAGCATCTTCGGCACAAAGGCCACGGGCGTCGACATGGGCGAAGACGTCTCCAAGTACTTCAGTCACCATCTCGGCTTCACGGTTCGCCTGTGTTACATAGGAGGTAGCGGACAGCGCGAGATACCCGGCTCAGTCTACATGCCAAAGCACTACAGCGCACTTTCCGTCTCGGTCAACGACAGCTTCCAACCACAGAGGCTGCGCTTCGCCGATGCGGCTCCCCTGTTACTCACCACCACTGCCTCCGAAGAGGACGCCCGTCGCCGTTTGCCACCCGTTGCTCGCGGGGAAGACGTCATCATCCGATTCCGCCCAAATGTACACGTTGACACAAACGATGAACAAGAACCTTACGGCGAAGATGGCTGGGTCATGCTATCTATTCGCTCCCAGGCCGATCGAGAACAGGAAGTTTCAGTGCGATGCTTGTCTCGCACGGTGCGTTGTTTGAGTCTCAACGCCGATCTGACAAAAGGCGGCATGATTGCTACAAATAGACAGCTTTATGGATTGCTGGCGAAAGACAGGAGAGTCAACGAGAAGTTTCCAAGTGAGTTGACAGTTGTCCATGACAGTCCTGTCTTGAGCTCAAAGCTGACAAATCCCCCTAGACAAGCCTGTCTTTGGCCAATACGCTTGTGCCGGCCCATCCGGCGCAGTCCTGCGGGTAGGTGACGAGGTCGAAGTGACTGAGCGCATCAGTCGAAACAACACACCCTCTCAAAGTCCTTTGACGCCTGTGACATCAAATGGACCTATTACGCCTACCTGAGAGGTGCAATGGACAGATGGCGCTCGCAATCCTCAATACCCGACAACAAAAAGTCTCATTCTGCCGGCTTCTGTCCTATGAATGCCGTTCATGTATGATGTGGACTACGAGAGGACAGTTATAAAGGAGTGCAAGACACTGTGCCCGATGCTGTCTTCGCGTCTTCAGGGATGAGAGTACAACCATACAAGGGCATCACATCGCGTTGGACAAAGACATCATGACCAAAACTACACAAAGCTATACCATCGCACACCCATCATCTACAAAGCCAACCAGCCAGCCACAACAGCGCCAACAAACGCGCTTGCCACCGCTTTGATAGGCTGATGAATGCCCACCCCAGCCCCCAGCTGAGCATACATCAAACAAGTCCCATCATCACCCGACACAGGCATCACCGTGAAGCTCGCAATGCTATACGGAAGCGCCCCACACTCCCCCTCCACCCCAGTTTGGCAATTCAAGCCATACCAGTCCAACAAACCCTTGTCATCATTCGGATCGCGCTCCGTGCAGTCCAAGCCGCCGTACAAATTCACCCTCGTCGTCGCATACGAGCCGGCTTCTTGCCCGTGCGCGGCTTGGCGGTAGAGGATGTTGGAATAGTTTGTCTGGGCGTCGAATTCGTCGGCGTTTTCAAGCGCCCAGTGGATGCCGAGTTCTTGCCATTTGTTCGATGTTTGATTTACGAAACCGGAAGTTGCGTTGCCGCCGAAGAGGTCGGCGAAGTTGAAGCAGTGCGACTGCGCGGGAATGTTTTGCGTGGTAAAGGTCAAGGCATTGGTTGAGTTGCTGTAAGCGCAGGTAGAGTCGGAGTCGGAGCTTGAGGGGAGGAAACGGATGGTGAGGTTTAGGCTGATGGGTGGGTGAGTCTTGTCAGTGGATCCTGATCTCGGTCTCTTTGGGGTCTTGAAATGATACACACTTTGTCGCATCGGACATCTCTTGAGCACTGGCTAGCACGGGTAGCGCTATTGCCGCCCATGCTGCCATGGAGCGCGGCTGGGGATAGATCATTGTCGAATTGTCAATCTGGTGGGGGACCGGTGGAAAATGTCAAAGGGTCTTTACGAAGTAAATAGACAGCGCTGGTCGACCAGTACAGCGAATCTAACAAATGTGGGTATCGTGAGAAACCAAGACTGACGAAGCACGAGCCGAAGCCTCCTCCTTATCAACAAGAGACCCACAACCAACAAACGAACAACACACAACGGGCAGTGCAAATGCAAGAAATGGCAAGGTTGTCCGCCAAGGGCGTTTACCCCATCCGTCTGCCCATGGGGAGGATTGGCTTCAAAGCTCTTGAGATCCTTCAGCGTTGGCCAAGCGTGCTTCGTGTTTGTAGTTTATTGCGATATGACGAAGGACTGCAGCTGCGTGCAGGCGGCACAGCAGACACAGCAGTGGTAGCGTTGGTAGAGCGGCAATAAACGAGATGCTGTGAAGTCCATGTGATGTTGTTGAGCTGGATTGTAGATCATGTACGTATTCGAGACTCAAGATCCATGTATACTAACTACATCATGTATTTTATATATATTCCTTCGCTCTTTGCGTTGGCTCATCGGAGGATTAATCGATCCCGCGTAATCGGCTTCCTTGTCCAAGGGTCTCGGTTGGCGCCAAAGGCGGGACGGTGGCGGAGAGAAACCTTGCTACTCATGTAACTAGCGACACCACCTTCTCTTCGGCTACCATGAGGCACAGGTGGCAGGGTAATTCTTCCGACAGAACGCATGCATCTCCCCCTGCGAGGACCCATCCAACTGCGAACCAACATATGGAGGACCGCCACGCAGTCATCGCTCTTTGCCAGCTTCAGCCTCCGACGATAATGGCTCACCAGCGGCTGTTCCTTCATTGTCATTATCATCACCATGGTAGCTTGATACCGGATATTTATAACGTTGTTCCTGCATTTCAGCTATGCTCTGCAGCTTGTTGGATCTAATTTATCTCTAGGCCCTGGCACGTGCCTGATGTGGATAGGGGCGCTTTGAGGTCTGTACGCTGCTGCTACCTCCCACCTCCACCTGGCACACCGGTGTATTCGCATCTGGCGGCACTGGTGGCTGTGTGATGCGGACGGGCTTGGCTGCATGCTCGCTTGAGGACTTCGTTCTTCGGAGGGTCGTTCTACGCTACTGACATAGACATCGCTTTATTGAACGAGTCTTGTGACATCATGTTTGCCTCCTCGATTGGCAAACTTGGTAGATCACAGGTTCAGCCGCCATCCAGAGTAACAGATCCGAACCTTGAGCGGTCACTGAGGCAGGGGACTGCGTCTCAGGTTCCTGGAGACTGGGCCGAGATTGACGGACCACGATACGTAACCGCTCGATGTGGACTGTCTGATCTCTACCTAAGCTTCATGCACATCATATGCAAGCACTTTAAGCGTCACAGGCCAGCCAATGTAATCTTCACACTTCACGGAAGCAGAGCATGAAATATCTAAATTAATTTCGACTGCCTACTACTCAAAATAAACAATACCCCTGCTTGGCACCCTGAACTGCCACCGCCACCTCTAAAAGCAACCTCAACTACAGATACCGGCGGAGTGTATCGCAAAGGAATCAACGGTCAGTGTTGAAGCAGCCAACACTAACACCGCCCATACCGATGAGTGGAACGGAGGTGCAGTGGCCCTTGCAAATCTGCCCGACTCTCTCCCCTTCCTCTTCGGTCATGTAGCATTTGTCCAAGCATTGGCTGACTAAGATTCGGAGCCTTGTTAGTCCCCCTCTCGATCGTCGGGGAGATCAGGATTTGTTGGGCGTGAATTCACTCACCACTCGAGTATGGTCCACTCTGGTCCGAGAATTTGCCCTTCTCGCACATCGGGACGTCGTTCTGTCGCTTGATCGAAAGGGCGAGCGCGCTTGCGAGCATGATGCTCATGAGGCTGAGTGCGGACTTCATGTTGATGGCCTTGCAATGATTTGAAGTCTTGGTTGCGGAGGTGATGATGTTGTCTCCTTGATCGGGTTGTGAGTCGGTGGGATGGTATCGGGTGGTAAGGGTTTTATTTGGGGGGAGTTGCTACTGTTCAAATACCTGCGGTAGTCGTTCACGGGTTGGATCCGGACACACTCATGCTGCGAGCCCATGGACCTCTCGATGTTCCAACATTGCCACGCTCGCTTGAGTGTTTGGCGACCTGTCAGTTTGACAAAGGTTTCCTTGAACTGCCTCGGCTGGTTGTCTGGACTATCAGCACTTCACAGCCACGTTAAAGCCAACTTTGTCACCAACATTGGGTTGTTTGGTATCATTCGGCGAATCAGCATCCCCGAGTTCTCGATAAATCAAGAGGCCAAGCTTGAACCTCGTCTCAACGCTACAATCCTTCGTTATAGCATGCCCTACTTGTTGGCAGTGCTTCGAATACCTCTGCTAAGAACCTTGTGGGCTTGTTGGGATCGTCATAACAACATGCGCCAGAGGTCAAAGGATGATATTTTTGGCTATTGCAGCGTATCCACGCACGTCACAGCGCACGGGACGGTATGTTCGTCCGTCCAAATCCGCAGGGCTGGCCCTGTACCTGCAGGCTCGAGGCGCAATCCACTGCAGCACGATCGACAATGCTTTCCCAGGACTTCAGCCGCTACTGCATATCCATCCTTCGGGTTTCGGCCGCCTCGAGTGACAGATCTTTTTCTATTTCTGCTTTTGGTCGGCATGGATGTTGTTGGTCGTAAAGAATAGGCCAGCTAATAGGACTCAGCTACCACTAGGTTCCCATCATCTTGTTGGTCTGTTGTCATAACATCACACTGCTTTGACAGCCCGGCTTAAACGCCGCAATATCTGCGACCAACATGACCCAATCTGCCGGTTTCAGCTTTCATGATTAGGACGCCATGAGGTGTGCAGGCTATCTCCACGGCCAACAGGGATGTCTGCGCGTTCGATCAGTAGTAGTAGGCACGTGAGGATGTGGCTAAGGAAAATCTCTCGTCGTGAACCGAGTTCTATTTCCATATTGCAACACCAACACTTCGTCGAACATCATGTTTCCTTCCCGGGACATATCGTGAGCTTATGACATCGGGATCACTGACGATAGTGATGCTCGCAGCCCTCCAATCCGTTGTATAAGATCTGCTCGAACACCCTCTTCTAAACTTAACATCACCATCGTCCAGCACAATCATCAAGCTTCATACACTTCAGACACTTCAGACTTGAAACCACTCACTCCAAATCCCAATAAAAGCACCTTTCAACATGGCAGTTGTCGGAGCTGGTACCCAGTTAATCAACGCAATCGGTATTGGCAGTGCGATCTTGACGACGGTGGGCTTCATCCAAGGTCAAATTCCTGAAGGTGCTCCTGCCCAGGGAGCAAGAGTTAAGATCAAGGGTATCACATCACCCTTGGCATATGCCGCCATTCAGTTAATACCTTAATCCCGCTAACGTGATATTGTTACTCAATAGCGGGCCTTCCTGAGTTGGACGCAGAGGCCGACAGTCTGGTAAGCCTCCGCCGGTTGCGTGTCGGGACCAGAATGTCGACTAACAGCAACGCAGGGCGGCTCGATCAACAAGATCTACGCCTTCGACGAGCGTAACGGATACGCCGGCCAAGTCAACGGCTGCAAAGTCGAGTCGGGCGGGACTTGCGACGTGACCGTAGACCAGTTCGTCGGAAGCCGCCGGGCAGGTTACATCAGTATCTCTAACAACAACGACGCGACTTGCATCGCATGGATCACTGTAAAACAGGACGACGAAACCAAAGGCGGTGCTTGGACCGGTGACATCGGTTATGGCTGCGGGCAAACCTGGTACAACAGCGTAGAACCCGCCGGCAGGTTGGATGAAAAAGACGGCGGTGGCGAGTATGTGCCCAAGTGCACCTGGATCGATGGCGACCATACCAACACGATCGAGAACTCGGCGCTCAAGTTCGACGTCGGCGCGTATTATGAGGAAGCCGTCGAAGACACTCTGAGCAGAGGTGTCCAGTGCGAATCTACCATTTGGGGCGCCGACAATGGTCCGATTGCTGGTGAGTGAAGAGGCGATGGAGTCCCCTTTGTCGACCTGTTGACGCTCAGCTAATGATGATCTCACCTTATTTACAGGGCGACCCGGCAAGCGCGACTTCAATCCCATCCACAAACGCTCTCGCCCGACCTGGATGACCGACAACCTGATCATGTCCAACTTCACCAGCCAACCCGCTGAGCAACTCTGCTCTTCGGAAACTTCCTGGGGCCCTGACTTCATCGGCCCGGATGGCAACTTCTGCGACATGGAAAACAAGGAAATGACGCCACTTTGCATCGTGAGCGACGTCGATGGCTGCATTGAAGTCGACGAGGATGCTGGACACGTTATTAAACGGAGGACTATCGCGCGCCGCTCAGCTAATGTCATCCACAAGTCGTATGGCAAGATCCAGAAGTGGGGTCATTAGTGAGAGATCCTTGGATTTCCATGGGGCTGGATTGGGTTTGGCTTAGACCTTGGGGAAGAGGGATGGACTTGGGAGTGACAATGTAGGCGACGGAATGAGAGGCGTTAAATCACTGCTACCTGACTCGTCATAATCCGTCAGACCGCAGTGCAATCCACAATTTAAGACGTTCTGTGCAGCTACTTCCCACTTGCCGCCTTGATCGCACCGTCGAGCTTGCCCATCGTTCTCTCGGCCCACTCAACCGTATTGGCTGCCTTTGGCGCATCCAAAGATCTGGTCTCGGTGATGATATTGTCGCATTCGGTTTAGAGGAGGAGATGACAACACTAGCATGACACCCAGGTACGCGCAATGAGAAGCTACTAGCCTTCATTTAGCTCTTGTGGTTCTCGAGGTGGGTATGGAACAGCGGCTCTACGACACTGGCCACTCCCTTTTGGCGTAAGCCTTGAGAATCTGCGAGATGGATTTCCAGTATTGATCGAGAGACTAGTGTTCGGAATTTGTTTGGGGATGAAGTTTCGTCGACTCCAAACGGAGCTCATACCGAGTCATAGGCGCTGCACATTTTCTCGGCTGTTTGACGTCTAGTTTTATCAGACAACTCCTTCCACACTCTATTCCAGTTCCAGTAAAATGAGTCAAACTTTGGTCGATTCGCTGGACGGAAGTCAGCTTTGCTTTATCGAAAATCACCTACAATACGCAGCGCTTGCGATGTACGAGGCGCTGCCTTCATTGTTGTAGCTTGTGGGCTGCCCTTATCTTTTCGCCTTCGCCATCTCCTCGGCTTCGATTCTGCAACCGCTGGCCATGAAACCTTTCGCCTATTTCCCTTGCATCCCACCGGTTAAATCTTGCATCCTAAGTTCAATCATACGACCGGTCGAATGAGTTCTTTGCGCGACCAGTCTGAAGGCTCCGGAAACAACATGCAGCTGATCTTGACGATATCGAAATCTCGTCGACATGAAAAGGCTGTTTCGGGCATCTTCGGATGTGATGGACCAGTATGCTTCTCCACGCCAAAAAGACAAAGCAACACATCATGCGTCCAATAGCCACATCCTCGACTCAACCCCGCCTCTACAGTTGTAACAATGCAGTAGAAGTCGTCGAATAACTCGCAAAGAGTAGTCAGCATTGATCCATTGAGGATCACCTACATACTCAAGCCAACCGCACAGCTAGTGACCTGTACCGAGATCACGGTGCCGATGACAAGAGTCCCACGCAGTGCAGCGCCCAGCAAAGCCTTGTTTCTGGCGCCTTGAATTACAGCCGTCACAGTGCTACCCACAAAGCCAGCAGTAGCGCCCATAAGCCAGCATTTCCAGAAAGGGCGTGGTGGGAGCTCACGGCTGAGAGTCGTCGAGAGGTACGTGTACGTGCCGAAGCACATGAAGAGTTTCCCGGATTGTGAGAGAGCGGCATTCAGAGGTGGCAGGCGGCGACCCGAAACTACGGAGTGTAGGATGACTTCGTTGAGACCGCCTGCCGCGCCTCCCAAAGCTCCACACAGTGTTGTGGGTAGTTGTAGATAGTGCGAACTGTACGTTCGAACGTGGTCGAAGCTGAAGAAGCGTATTCCGGTACGCGCAAGTACTGCTAGATTCGATTGTATGTGTCTGAGGCCGAAGATGTGTTCGGGTTTCTGGGATAGAGACAAGAAGGCGGCGTCCACGGGGAGAGATGCCGCGCCAGCTAGGGCACCGGTGAGGAAGAAAGTAGCCTGCCTCGATATTGTTGGTACGATGTTTCCATTATTGGTCTCCAGTCCAGTTGCTGCCATGACAGAGAAGGAGTACTCTTCACAGATACATGCATAGCAAAGACGGAAGTTACACGTATGTTTGAGAATGGCGCGGTTTTGTTGAAGTCCGTTCGGCCAGATGATGTCACGCGAAGGCACCCTTTAACCTCACCTCATGTCCAACTAACTTAGACTACAACACAGAAAGACTGCCATCAGATATATACATACACCTATCACTGGGTGCTTGACCAGATGGAACCGCGCTTGCTTTAGAAGAGTTTCCATAGCAAGACAGTGCTTCAGAGAGCCGTCCCAGCCACCACACGCGTCAAGCGTCACATCCCTCAACCTGTGATCGTCCCTCTCCCCCATCTCCAATTCAGGAGAAGCGAACCCTCAATCCACCCAGAAAGCGCCCTCACGATGAAACTCCTCCCCACCCTAACTCTCCCTAACGCCACCGCCTGGTCAAACTGGCTCGCCACGCACAGCCCGACTTCCCCCGGCGTAACACTGACCCTGGCTAAAAAAGGCGTCTCGCACCCAACGTCCCTAAGCCTAGACGGAGCAGTCCAGGAAGCCCTCTGCCATGGCTGGATCAACGGACAAAGCCAGAAAATAGACGACTCCACCTACTCGCAACGGTTCACGCCGCGCGGCAGCAGGAGCATTTGGTCGAAGCGGAATGTCGGCCTAGTCGAGATTCTTGAGAGAGAAGGAAGGATGCAAGCGAGTGGGTGCGCGGCGGTAGAGGCTGCGAGGAGAGATGGCAGGTGGGAGAGGGCTTACAGCGGCGCGGCGAATCTGGGAGAAATGCAGGATTTGATTGAGGCGGTCAAAGGGAGCTCTGCTGCAGAGGCTGCCTGGAATGGTTTGGGTCAGGGCTATAGATCACAGATTTACTTTCGACTCGCTGGGCTCAAGACCCAGGCTGGGCGCGAAAAGAACATCAGGGAATTTGTGGCGAAACTCGAACGCGGTGATATAGGTGATCCTCCTACTGTGGCACCGTCTGTTGCTCGCAAAAGAGGAGCCTCAGAATGCGATGAAGGTGTTGTGAAAGGAGAACATACGCAAGTCCAAAAAAACGAAAAAGACCAGGTCTGGGAGGCATTCGCGGCCACCAGTACCATAATGCGCCTTCTACATGCTCTATACGGAACACCCTGTGAAGTTCAATTCCCAATCATTAAAGGTTGTCAACTTGATCTCAAAGTCAGAACATCTAGCGTACCATCCGGCATCCTATGCACAAGCGCTCATGTTTTAGTTGAGCCGTAGCTTCAGTTTGCGCTCCTCCACAATGCAAAAAGCAAGTCAAGGGTTGATGTATAAACCCGCCAAACTAAACTGTGCCAGCAATGCTCAGCTCACGAATCTGGCCCAGGACATCCTCAACCCGGGCATCGAGATCGCCACTCGCGTATTGATCGCGGGTGGAAGCGTCGAGATACTGTTGCACTTGGGCCATACGGCTGTAGGCTTCTGCGCAGAAGCGTAGTTGGATCTTGACTAGGGCTTCGAACGTGGGGTCGAGGTAGGGTACTCTGAGGAACCAATACTGTTAGCCTGCATTGTATGCGGTCAGTGAGCGGTCAGCAGTGGATATACATACCTCAGGTCGATCAATTGTGGCAGTTCACTCATCAACTGTTCATTCAGCTGATCATACGCAACCTTGGCCTGTTCCAATTTGTCAGCCTGCCTTCGCATGGAGTCCAGTTTCAACGGTGCCATGATGTCTTCAAGCTCGCTCGGCTCGAACCAAGGAGAGCTGTAGGAACTGGAAACGCGATTTTGGCGTGGCCAGGTGTCCCCGCGCGTTGAGGCAGAGTCACGGAAAGACGCCGCCGGGTTCAGAGGAGTGAACGACTGGAAAGAATAAATGCTGGAGGGGTGGTGCTTGTCACTGTTGCGTGGCGTAGACATCGGACTGCGTGATTGACGTGGGTCTTCGGGGCGCGATTTCTTGGTGATGGTAGGATTGGCGGGAGTAGTTGATTTGCTGCCCTTCAGGGGCGAGGAGCCGTCAATAGACTCAGCACCCAGTGGCGGTGAATCAGGAGCTGAGTAATTACTCAAGATGCTAGACGTCCTTCCAAGAAGCGTGCGTTGACTACGTCTGCCTCTGCTTGGCAAGCTCGCCACATCGTCATCCTCATCTTTTATTCCAGTGTCCAATTCACCCTCGTCAGGACCCAGGCCAAAGCGCTGCCGAAGACCGTTGAGGGCTTTCGGCGGCGATGGCACTCCGAGGTCGATATTAGTTTTGGCGTTGCGAGCAGACACACTGCCTTCGCGTGATACAGTCAAAGAACCAGAGGGAGAGAAATCGTAAAGAAAATCTGGAGGGCTGACCATTTCTTGTTCCTTTTCGGTCCGCGGCAGCTTGGCCGGGTCCTTGTCTGGCTTCTCAGTAAGCCTCTTGACTTTCGAGCGCATTGAGTCGTAGTCAAGCATCTTGTGGTTGCGCTTCTTGATGCCTGCACTTCGCATTAGTATGCCATCGCTACAAACCCGTGACATTCCCTCGACTTACACTCATTGATGTCGGGGAAGTATGCGCAAAAGCGATTGATCGGCTCCAGTACGGTCGTCCTGTAGATGTAATCCATGAGCTCTCCGTGTGCATCCAAGTCCGCCATCATCAGACCAGCAAAGCTTTCCTGCTGGCCGCGGTTCATCTCCCATTCGATCATCCGCAGCTCTTGCTTGTCTTCGATCCCTTTTTCATGATCCCACGCCAACGCTCGAAGGTCAGAGGGCACACACCTGTATGGGCCATCCAGCGCTTTCACAGTCTCTGCATCTAGATCCTCGACCGCCTGCTTGTAGCTCCGACTGACGCCGTCCGAGGCACCGCTGTCGCCGTAGAAGGCGTCAATGGTCTCGGCGATGCGCATTTGCGAGGCGGTCATGGCACGTAGCGAGTCGAGGTATCCTTTAGCTTCCTTCTGCAGGCGGAGCGAGGCGGATTCCAGCGTGCGATAGCGACGCTCTTCAACTTCGTACTGTCGGTCGCTTGTCTTCTCCACTTGGCCAGTCTTCATCATAACCTGCGTCGTCGCACGACCGACCTAAAAGGTGGCGTTAGTCGGCAGCCACAGTAGCAGATCTCGCCTCCAGGCAACATACATTCTTCTTGAACCCGGACCACGACATGTTGGCGATTTCGGGGTTCGGTCGCTATGTGATTTCTGGATGCGATTGAATGGTGGTGAGGGGAAGGATACGGTGAACAAAGTAATCGGCTAAGCGATCAGAAAGAGCAGGGAAGTGGTATGTCGTGCTGATCGCAAACAAACGCCCTTGACTCTCCGTGCAGTCACTTTGGAGTTGGCGGCTGTGAAGTCGGCGGCTTGGCGAAGGGCTCCAGCTGTTGACGTAGCGCGTCTGAGTCCGAGAGGAGTCTGAAGACTTATGCAGGTTGGACACTCTCAGGGGACAAATCAATGTGGACAAACTGCTACCAGCATGACTCGAATCTGTCCCTATATATCTGTCCCCCAAGAGACATTAAAGCTGAGATCGCCCAATGATTTTTGGGCAGCAAAGGTCACATTATTTGCACGTGAGACATTGAGATGACTAGGAGATGATGTTCTTGACATTGAGTAAAAGATGACAGATGCTTTCTTAAGATTCCATTCCCTTCGCTAACAATCAAAATAACTTACGCCTTGAACCCCTTGCCCTCGAACCCAGGACGACAACCCTTCTTCGCACCAGGTTTGCCACCACTCTTACCCTTCTTGCCTTTACCCTTCTGACCCTTGCCCTCGGCTCTGGCCTTCAGGTTAGCCTCTCTCTTCTTGTCCTTCATCTGCTTGCCCTTTACAACGGCGTCCTCGCGGTCCTTCCACTCCTTCTCGCTCTTGCCCTTGGCCTTCTCCTTGCGCTTGAGGGCTTTCTTCAACAGCGATGTGTCGTCTCTAATACGCTCACCGTGCGCGCGCTTCTTCGCATTCAGCCAGAGGTCCTTCTCTGCGATGTCTGCACGCTTCTCCGGGTCGAGACCAGCGAGGCGTTTTTGCTTTGCTTCGGCGGCTGCGAGGGCAGTCTTCACGTCTTGCGGGCCCTTGCGTTTCTTCGCTTCGACGAGGTGGCTGAGCGAAGCGTCAGGTGCAGTGCCGTCTTCGAATGCGAGTCGGGAAAATGAAAAGTTGTTGTGCTCCTCCTTGGGTGTCTCTCGGGGAGAGAAGATGTCAACGTTCAGCGGACTGCCGCTGCCGCGAAGACGCTCTTCTTGCTTTCGGTCTTCCTCCTCCTTGGCCAGACGACGCAGCTCCTTCTTGTGCGCCTTGCGCTGCTCTTCCTTCTTCCGCCTCTGGTCCAGAAGTTCCTGGCGGGATTTGGGGTTTTTGCCGTCAGGTCCGTCGGCTTTGCGTTTGTTGCGAAGTTCTTCTATCCTTGAGCGCAAGCGATCTTGCAGAGCTTCAGAGTCGATATTGGGGAGGTTCAGTCTAGGCGATGCTGTGCCAGAGGATGTGGGCCGGGGCTTGGTAGCGGCGGCGGTGTCGAGCGCTGGGGGAAGAGGCTGTTGCTTCACTGAGGGTTGCGACTTCTTTTGAGGTGCAGACGCCGACTGGTCTGAGGGCGGTACTACGGAAGAAGACGATGAGGCGGTGGAATGGTTGGCGGAGAGGTCGAAAGCCGGGCTGTCGAGAGCCGGGCTCGAGGGTGCTGTTGAGGCGCCGTCGTCAGAGTCGACCAGTCCGCTCATGTCAACCTTGTCCATGTCGGAGGCGCCGGCAATTTCAGTCGGCTCGTCGTCGTCATCCTCATCCTCATCGTCTTGGTCTTCATCGTCATCGTCGACAGGAGCGTTCTTCGACGTCTTCTCAACCTTTGACTTTTCCTTTGCGCTACCATCGACATCGACATCCTGCTTCGCAGCCTTCTTAGCATCCCTCTTCTCTTTCAACTTAGCCGCCTTCTCCTTCTTCTTCTCCCTCTTGTCCTTGCGCTTCTCAACCTTAAGGCGGCGTCTCGCCTCAGCCTCTTCAGCAGTCTCCTCGACCTTTTGCCTCTTGCCACCATCCTGCTTCTCGTCGGCGTCGGCCATCTCTACATCGCCCTCCTCCATACCAAGCTCGCGCTTTCTCTTGAGTTCGCGCTCCTTCATGATGTCAAGAGCACTCTTCTGGTTCGCGGGGTCGAGCTTCGCCTTTTTAGCGGCGTGTTTTTCTTCCTTGGTCTGTTTCTTCGCTTTCCACTGATCGTTCGGGTCTCTGCCATCGACTATTTGCGAGCCATAGTACTCTTGCGCCGGTGTGAGCGCGAGTAGGGATTCGAATGCCTTGGCGTGGCTCTGTAGGCGCTCCTGCGGAAGAAAAAACAATGCGGCGTTAGAAAGCTGTTGCAAGAGTTTTGCAGAGCTGAGATTTGAGATTTACCTCGAGGCCGTCGAGAATATCTTCCTGTCCAGACATTGCTTTTGTTGGCTTGTACAACTCTTGGAACATGCGCCGAAATAACGTGTAAGCAAACGCAGAGTCGTGATCACGGCGCACCACTAGGTACTCAGTCCCTTTGCTTCGCGCGGTGTGAACTTCGTTCGAGTGAAGAGAAGTTCACGGCGGGTCCCGCTGAAATCTTGGCTCGCTCGAACTCTATTCTTGCCGAGGCTCCACACTTTTTTCCCTGCTGTTGTTTTGGGGCATCTGCATCTAGACTTAGGTAGGTGGAGAACATGGCGCCCCAAGCCTCCATTATGCTGATAAACCGAGTCTCCGTTACTGGTAATAGTGACCCCTTCGAAGTCCATACAAATCGAATTAACGTTACGGATTCAAGGTCTAGGTCAAGCACGAAGGTGGATAGCGAAATATTCTTGTCGTCAGATCAACCAACAAAAAGAAGCAACACGATTTAACAGGCATAGCAATCAATTTTTTATTTACAGGGCTTCTCTTAGCCTATCGTTATACAAGCTTCTAGACAAGCCTTCCGTCTCCTCCGAGTCCTCGACGCGGCATATATGTACAAAAGGGGAAGGTTTTTAAGAATGCTGCAGGGCCACACCCGCCGCTCTGTGTCCCTCGACAAAGTCAACCGGCGGAGTGTAGCGCGCCTTGCCGTAAGCGTAGTAATAGGCGATGGTGAAGATGATAGTGAACACCCAGACCAAAGGCGACCAGTTGGCGTCGGCGAGAGTGATGGGCAAGGTGGCGGGGAAACAGGACCAGATGATAATGAAAGCGCAGTAGAGGAAGCCGAAGGCGTTGATGTAGATGCCGAACTGGCCGAGCCCCCACCGGGCGGGTGGGAGAGGCTCGCCCCTGATGCGCTTGAGGAGCACGCAGCCTGGTAGATTGTTAGTATGAACTCAACACTACGGGAATGTTGTTGCCTGTCCTTACCAATACTAATCATGTAGGTGGACAGAAGGCCCTGAAGAGATAGAGAGACCAGAATCTCGAATGCGAGCGAGCTACCCAGCGGAATCAAGCTGAGTACAGCGACAATGGCGGATGTGGCATAGACGGAGTTGAAGGGAATGTTCCACTTGGGGTTCCTTTTGCTTTGCGTTAGCTCACTTCAATGCAATACTCGGAAATCCAACTTACATCTGACCGAGCCACCCGGAGAATGGCAGACCATTGTCGCGAGAAAAGGCCCACATCTCACGTGCGCTGGTGGCCAAGGAAGTGATGTTACCAGCGTAGATCAGGACCAGCAGAACGATGTTGAGGAACAAAGACAGAGGCCGCGAGCCAGTGTTGTTGAACAGCAAGGCGTAAGGGACATCAACCTCCAAAACCTGCTCTAGAGGACCAATGCAAAACAGCATGGCAATCAGCATGCAGAAGCCGGCGAAAATGTTTCCAACAAAGGACCACACCATGCATCTCGGGACGTTTACGGAAGCATCTTCCACCTCTTCACTGATGTGGACCACACTGTCGCTGCCGAGACTGCAGTATAGGATGGTGATCTGGCTAAGCATGAATGCCGTTCCCATGCTGCCCCAACCACTGTTGTTCTCCCAGTGTGCAAAGACTTCTTCCGCAGAGTTTTTCGGTGTCATGGCCAGAATAGGAATGAGTACGATGAAGAAGCCGACCACATGTATAATCAAACTTCCGATCTCTAGAGCGGGCATGAATCCAGAGCCCCAGGTGTTGAATACAATAGTGACAAGGTTAAATGCCCACATCAATAAAGTGGTCTGCCAGCCTGTGCAGTAGAAGTCGGGCTTGTACACTTGGACCATGGCCTCGATCTGGATGGCAAGAACCTGAGTGCTTCCAGCGGTGCTAGCAAGCCATCCGAGCGTCGACATCCAGCCAGAAGAGTAGGACAGGACCTTCTGCCATGAGGGGGGCGAGAACTCGGACACCCAGTGGTATTGGCCTCCAGATGTAGGAGCCATCGATGCCATTTCGGCAAGACTGACAACTACCGAGAAGAAGCAGGTGACCGTGACAATGAAGCAAACGAAGAGACCGCCAAAGCCACCGTTCGCGAATCCGACAGACAGTGACACCAGGATAAATTCCCAAGATGCCATGTACACAGCTGTGCACGCAATCAGTCAATGCATCCGTAGTCTGAACCTGTGAGTATCCCACTTACCCACGAACCCTAAGGCACTCCAAAAGCCGAACATTCTTTTGAACTCCTGCTTCTTTCCCAAACGCAACATATCGCGTTTATCATTTTCGCCATGTCCCATGATTTCCACGCTGTCCGCTGAGAAGGAATCCGCGTCGGGCTTGACACCAGTTGCCCTTGCAGAGGCGCCCTTCATCTCGATGTCTTCGTAGGGGCGCTCCATGGAGCGCAGTCGTGAGCTCTCAGCCATTGTAGTGAGGTACGTGAATCCGGCTCCCAATGGACTGAAAACGAACCGCGGTGAACAGGGTCAACGCCAAAGTCGTTCAGATATTGCTGTCTTGTCCGGTAAGAGAAAGACAGGACAAACACAACAAGGAAGAATCGACGTGAAGAAAGTGGGCTACATTTTGTTAAGTCGACATGGGATGGGAGAACCAGTGCCACGCGAGTCGCCTCTATTCAGTCTAATGCACGCAATGCAAAGAGCTCGCAGACAGACTCTGCCGGTGCGGGCATGATTGGGCGAAGATGCGGTCTCGATCTCTCGGTTGTAGAGGGAAGGATGCGTGGGCCGGCACTTGGGGTGCAAGACGGTGGGTTCGTGGCGCTGAACCCTGAAGATTGATTGGGGTTGGGTTCGCCAAGTCATCTTCGCTTGTCTCGCTTGCGAATA
>Ga0265797_10006409_pt1 | contig 16624 bp, 15 predicted proteins | sample P2T30metagenome_FD_192433 | JGI IMG/M metagenome (GOLD analysis project Ga0265797, IMG submission 192433) | Plant litter microbial communities from East Loma Ridge, Irvine, California - P2 T30 | ecosystem: Environmental > Terrestrial > Plant litter > Unclassified | place: USA: California...
TCACGATTGTCTAAGCATAATTGATGCAGACAAGGGGGAAGATCACGTTCCGGTGGAGACTCTCGATTGCCTGCGCACGCTCAAGACGGCTTTCGAGAAAAGGAACCAGCCTGAGTATGTTGCGGGAGTTGACAACCTCATACGGGAATGTGAAGGGCGTGTTGCGAAAAACAAGGAAGCCAGGAGTGGTCGAAATACACTTGAGGGGTGAAACAAAGGAAGACCAGTCGCTGAAGACCATCGCGCTTTGTTACAGGTAGCCGATGTTCAGCAGAATCAGGACATGTAGTTGTCTAGACTGAGCTTGCTTATCTCAGATGTTCGCTGGCGGATGTGATACATAGAAGACTAATGTAATCAGGCTGCGAACTCTACTCATCACACATGCCCTAGCATCGTTTGAGCAGTGAATGTACGATGTCTAATGCTACCCTTCACTACTGTGATGCGCACGAGATCAACTCACATCCGACCCTTTCCTTGAGCTACTCGCAATGTCCATTCTCTCGTCGTCGATCGTAGCCACCACTGGAAGATACTCTCCAACAACAACTATCGCGACTACAGGTACGTCTACCCACAATCACACACCATATAAACTCTATACCCAACAGTCTACTTATCCAGTAACAGAAGTAAACCAACGCCCACACAACAACCGCGATGTCTGGAAACCCCGAGAACTGGCGGAACGTCACAGGTATCGGCCACGGCAAGGACTGGGGCGCGCCAACCGCGTACCCCAAGAATGGGACTGCTTGGGGAAAAGCATTGAACCCATCAACCGACAACAACAAAACCAACAACGACAAGGCTTCGCCTGCTACACCTGCAAAGGGCTTGAACGCCGCAGCTCCGTCCTTCACTCCTGGTGGAGGAACTGCGAAGAAGTAGTGGGTACGTCTAGAAGTGGAAGAAGTCTGGCTACGATATGGGCGGACGATTAGACAAGAGGAAACGGCGTAGATGGTGGCGGCGGACGTGACGTCGACACAACAGGCATGTGAGGTGTAGGTGTACAAAGTAGACTCCTAGACTACTGTTTGGATATATACTTGGAGGATGGTGTATCCATGTTTTCGCCAAACGTTGGTATATTGGAATGTGAGCGGTAACATGTCAAGCGTTTAGTGAACAAAGACCAGCGTGAACATGTCTATGTATAGCACCAGAACTAGACTTGACAACAGCACACACACTCACTATATCTCCCTATAAAGCTCCCTGTGCTCTTGCTACCAAGCTTCGCATAACACATCTTCCTACACATAAGAAACCCCATCTACAACGACAACCCCAGAAAACATGAGCAACAACCCCTTCCACAACCTCAACCCTTTCAACGTCACCGGCCTCGGCCACGGCGCAGACTGGGGTACCAGACGCCCCTACGACGCTCGCTCCCACTCAGCCTGGGGCCCCGGCAGTGGCAGTCTTCAAAGTTCATCTATTCCCTACCATACATCCTCAGACATGCGATATTTGGGTCCGTACATGTCATATCCTTTGGATTCAGACTCACCGCGCGGAGGCTCTTGGTATGGCCCGTATGGGGGATCGCGATGGGGCGGAGGCGGTCGGAATGTGCGGTCTCCATCTCCACCCCGAGGCCCGGGCTACTATGATGATTTCGAAGAATATGGAGGATTGCAATACGGCGGGGGCGGTTGGGGTGGGCCGCCGAGGTCGGGATCTCCGCCGCGAGGCCCGGGTTATTATGATGATTTCGATGAATGGTGGTGAACGATGGTTCCTGTTGGGAAATGTGTTCATCACGATCTGACCTGTGACACTCTTATGTTAGTCAGAATTGTACTATCGAGGTGATAATTGCAGAATCTACCGTGTCAACTATGTGTTCAGGTCACCCAATGGGTCGTGATGGGGAACACATGCTACGTTGTTGAACGTAAACATCAATCATTCCCGGCACCTACTGATACTAGAATTGCCCCCATGCAGACCTGGTGTTGTAGTATGCAAGGAAACTATGCCGGAAGCCCGTTGGAAATGATTGTAGGGATATTGGTACCATCATTCCATAGCCTGCGAGCCAATGGCCGTCTCGTGAAGCTATGCTGGCTGTGTAAGCTTGCGGATGTCATCTCTTAAGTCCATTTGCATAAGCTTCTAAACACCGAGGGTCTTCTTCAAACGCCGTCGTAATCCATCGACCAAGATCTTGTCATGCGTTGGGTTGAGCCTGCGGTTGCCTGTAGCAGCAAATCCTATAGGACGCCTAATCTCAGCTTACAAATGTCCTCTTGGCAGAATCTTCGCCGCAACGTGATGCTCGACGGCTGTTGTCGTCATGAGAGGGAAGTTCTAGAGTGATCATCCCATGTAGGTTGGATATAAGAAATAGCCGCGCATCAGATAGAAGCACCATACTTTGCTTCCCTTCGTGTAGCTCTGAACATCTTCCCTCTGACCTTTAAGAAGACCACTATGTCGCATCTCCAGTACTTCGACTATCCCGGCTTTGGCGAGCGATCAAAACGGGATTTGAACTACAGCCAAGCGGTCCGCATCGACAACCGCATCGAGGTATCCGGTCAAGGTAAGTCGTCCACAATGTATAGGCCACCCAGTGCTGACCAAATCCAGGCGGCTGGGATCGTACGACCGAGGAATACCCAGAAGATCTTTCGAAGGAGGTTGACCAAGCTTTCGACAACGTCGAACATGCTATTCGTCAGGCTGGTGGGGAGGGCTGGGACCAGGTCTACAAGACGCGCTTCTACGTTACCGTACCGATTGACGAGATTGCGGAGCCGATCATCCAGAATATGAAGGACAGATGCAAGAATCATGGGCCTCTCATGACTGTAGTGCAAGTCGTGGCTTTGTATAAGACGATGAAGATTGAGATAGAAGCGGAGGCGCATTTGGGGTGATCGTTAGCAGCCCTGGAGATGAGTGGAGCGCCTTCCGTTCATGGTAATAATTCAGCAAACTTGAAGGAACTTACATACGTCAAAAAATACGAAGCCCATAAGATGTGAGATGTGTATGTGAACGGCGCGCAAAGGGAGAGCCAATGTCTCGTACTCCCTGTGGTCCCAGTACGTCATCGTCATCGTGGCTGCTCGCTAAGTGGGGCCATGACTGCGCCACAGATCACAACGATCACTCCAGCTAGCCTCCCTCTTCCAGTCTCGACGACAACTGAGACGCCACTAGAGTAGCATCGACAAATGAGAAGAGCTTTTTGTCCATCAATCGCGGCGTTGTAGATGCCAGTGAGCTTTCCGCGGCCATTCACTAGCCTGCTCGTGCGCCACGGAAGTCGTCATCGCCATCCTTGACGACTGCCTCCTTCTCAACGCAACAATGCCAAATCGATTCCGGAGCAAGCTGGAAAATGCCGGAAGAAAGACGGGCAATTGCCTACGGACAGTGGTCTGGCAGACATCCAAATGCCTTATGTGGACAGTTTGCGCGCCTTGCATCTGTTGCTTGCTAGTATTCCTGAGCCCTGGTCGACACGGCAGAAGACGAAATCTCTCGCACGAGATAGTGCTGCCAACGATGCCCACACCTCGCAGACGGGCCCTTTCCATTTCAGGGGACTTACAAGAGGACCAAAAGACACTGCCCCAGCCTCGCTCAGCGCTTCTGAGCAAACTACCTCTGGAGATTCGGCGCATGATCTATGAGATGGCTCTGGGAGAACAGACAATACATGCGTCTGTTTTGGACGGGAAATTACTTACTAGAAAGTGCACACTTCGAAACTGCCTTTGCTACATGCCTTGTTCGCCTGGTCAGAAGCTGCAATTGGCACTCCCTCTTCTAAGGACGTGTCGGCAGATGTAAGTTGAGTCAGATACAATTGTAATTGCACAGTCGTAGTACCAGTACAAGACTAACATACAACCGTTCTTAGTTATTCTGAAAGTATCGAATATCTCTACAAAAGCAATGAGTTCTTCATGTCCACGGACTTGGAAGACTTTCCAACAGCAGGCTATCTCTGCTACTTCTTCCAGCCTCAACGTATCGTGCAAATCAGCAATCTTAACATCGAATGGGACCTTGATCGCAATCAATACTTCCAGGTCAACCTGATGCCTGCGCATCACCGAGTTGAGTGGTACAGATTATGGGATGGGTTGAGCAGGATGACTGGTCTCAAGAGATTACACATCAAGTTGTACTTCTGTCTCGACCTCTGGCAGGGATGCTATGGCGAATTCTGGGAACAGAACAGCAAGGAGATTTTGCAGCCCATCAAGAAGATCACCGCTCCCAGAGACTTTGTCATCACTCTTCCGAATTGGCGATGCTCGACTGATATCGATACCGGCGAGTCCAACTGTGTCTTCCAGCTACCAGAGAGGGACGACCAGGAAAGTAGCGCGTCCTGACGCGTCCAGGGAAGATTCTCGGACGATCTTAATCACACGAACGGCAGCTTCTCGGGAATGGCTGTGGAGCATTACGGATGCTCATAAGACATATGGGGCTTCTCCAAACTCAAGCCGAGGGGATATAACGACCTCGCAAAAGCCAATCGGATTGACGATGGGCCAAAGTCACCGCCTGGTCGGAGTACAAGACTCTAAGAAGCAAAACGCAGCCAAGACACAACATGACGGTGACGCACAGGAACCATGCAACCAAGCTCCCACCAGCGGCTTGAACAGGTCTTGCTCCGCCCGCTGTGCCGGCGCGCGTATCTTATCGCATCGTTGATCAACGTGACAGGCGGCGTGGACTTGGCAGCTTGGCGATCTAACTCGTCCCGTATAGCTTTCCACAACCATCTCGTGCTCCGTCCGCCATCATGCACAGCCAAGAGCTTCGAGCTAGGGTAGCTCCACCACGTGCAGTAGCTGAGCAGCTCAGCTCGAACACCTCGAGCCGTGCGGCGTCCTGTACTTCGGCGTCTTTGATCTATCCGAGGTGTTGTACAGCTCTGGCCTTTTCCCGGCGCAGATAAGAAGCGTCATGGCCGCCAGGATGCTTGTCCTGCAGGAACCGTTCGCTCTTGCAGGTTCCCGGATACTTCGGGGTTGAGATCTGCTCACGATGCGCTCTTTCATTGCTACCTCCGTCCTCGTCGGACTCGCGTCCGCTGCCGCCGTACCTGTTGTTGCTCCCCGTGGCGGAGACGGCTATGGTCATGGCCATGAGCACAGCAAGTTCAACGTCCAAGTCGGCGTCCGGCCTTACTACCTCGTCGACAACATGGACGAGAGTCTGTTGAAGGAGAAGTTGGAGAGTTGCTCGGAGCAAGAATTCAAGACCTCGGACTTTGTCCTTGCGCATCGTGGAGCGCCGCTTCAATTCCCTGAGCACACTCTCCAAAGTTACAAGGCTGCGCATCGCATGGGTGCTGGCCTGATCGAATGCGATGTTGCGTTCACCAAGGACAAGCAACTTGTCTGCCGCCACGCCCAATGCGACTTGCACACGACGACCAACATCCTCAACACTACACTCGCCGAGAAGTGCACGACCCCCTTCTCGCCCGCCGCCAATGGCACCGCTGCGTCGGTCAAGTGCTGCACCTCGGATATCACTCTGGAAGAATTCGGCACTCTTTGTGGCAAGATGGATGGCTTCAACCCCAACGGCACCACGGTAGAGGAATACATGGACGGCACACCCTACTTCCGCTCTGACCTATACGCCCAAGACTGCCCCAAGCTCATGACGGTCGACGAATACATTCCCCTGGTCGATAGCTGGGGTCTGAAGTACGCGCCCGAGCTCAAGACCCCCGAGGTTGAGATGCCTTTCGATGGATACACACAGGAAGCGTATGCTCAAGATCTGGTCGACAAGTTCCGCGAGTACGAGATCGATCCGAGCCGTGTTTGGCTGCAGTCTTTCCTGCCCGATGACGTCTTCTACTGGATCGATAACGAGCCTGAATTTGGTATTCAGGCAGTGTACCTCGACGAGCGCGTTGATACTCCCGAGGGCTACGCCAATGCTACTGCCAGCATCCCTGAGCTTGCTGCTCGTGGTGTTAAGATTATGGCGCCCGCTATGTTCGCTCTCACCAAGCTTGACGACGACAACAAGATTGTGCCTTCCGAGTATGCCATTGCTTGCCAGGAACACAACTTGGACATCATCGCGTGGTCATTTGAGCGCGGTGGATGGCTGCAGATCGATGGTGGTGGTTACTACTACCAGTACGTTGCCAACCGGACCAACAACGATGGTGACATGTACGATGTACTCGATGTGCTTGCCAAGGATGTGCACATCATCGGTATGTTCTCGGATTGGCCGGCCTCAGTAACCTACTACGCCAACTGCATGGGGTTGTAGGCGACACAGCCTTATATAGATCCTAACAAGGAAGAAATATATCATACATCGCTCAAATAACCTCGCTCGCAATAGAGCAAAGTGATCTTGTCTTACTTGGCATCCTCCGAAGCATCACTTCCGTTGCCGAATATCCTCAGCTTTACCGTACTCTCCCCCATATCCCAGTCCGTCCTACAACTCGGATACGGCAGCACGACGATAGCGTCGCGGGGCTTTGTCACCATCCTCACACTATCCAGCAGCATATCCTCTAGCTCCATCCACTCGCTCTGCCACAGCCATTGCGGGCTAGGATCCATCAGAATCACCCGAAGATGCCTCAATCCCTGCATATTCGCTATTATCGTCCACGCTTTCTCCCAATTCGCGGTATCGTCGCGGTACACGACGCGATTCGAAGGACCGCGACTCATATAAGGCAGCGCGCGAATGGCCCAGCGCAGATGTAGTGTTCGGATCGAATTGAGGCGCGGTTGTGGGATCGAAGCGGGGAGGTAGAGAAGGTGCGTGATGTGGAGGAGGGAAAAGGTGTGCGCGCGATACAGATACGAGATCGCTTCTGAGTACCTGGATTGCAGAATACAGTCAGTCTCCACAATGCCATTGTGATTGCGATGAGGAGGGGGTGGAGAATACATACATGCGCCTACAAGCCCTCAGCACAGTCGGCCCACCAGGATACAACCTCGCGCCCTTCTTCCCAAACACCAGCACGCGACACATGTACTCCCTCCCGCCGTCTCCCTCGCTGTCACACAGGAAATGGCCAAACCGCTTCTTCTTCGTGCTCAATGTCAGATGCACAATCTCCGCGCCCATGACATGCACGTATACCAATTGCCGCAGCTCAAGCGGCAATCGCGTGAAGAAGTCACTCTGGCCCTGCGCGTGCGTGCGCGCATCCATATCGACATCGGGTTCCGACGTCAGACTGATGGTGGATGCGCGCGGGCGCACAGTCCCGTGCTCTGGCGGCGCGGCTTTGAGCGAAAACGGGTTCCGGCTTTTAGGCTTCGAGGAGGATGGGTCGGTGGAGGGCATGTCGGAGGGTGTCCAGCGTATGCCGGGGAGGCGGCTGAGGAGGGACTTTGGAGGCTTCATTGCGGGATTGATGGGGTGGAGATGGGGAGATGTCGGTGGTAACCTAGGGAGGAATGCAACGGGAGAGTTGGCATGGCACGACGACGCTCCCCCTTGCGCGGGCGCGCCAGCATCAGCCGCGGCGCAAAGTTGGGCAGAGTGGTGATGGCGATAGGCTGGGGAAGGGTAAGCGTGCGGGGTCTTGGCCGCCAAGCTTGTTTCGAGCAAGCTTCGTCTGGGGGAGTGGGGGAGGTGATGTGTCCGTGGGGTTGTAGATGGGCTGCTACTTTGGCATGCTAGCCATCGATATCGTGGTTTGAAATACGCGTCTGTTCTTGCCTTTATGTGCTCAGAGAGCGATACCAATACCCTGGCCTGCTTTCCGAAGATCGCGTGAGAGGTACCGTACGTACGGAAACTCGCATTCTATCGCTCAATCAAGTATCGCGTACTCGCTGTCTTGATCGACCGTATGTACTAGCAGTGCCGTGCATTCTGGCATAGAGCCATTGCTTTGGTCATACTAACAGGCAAACTTCGACAATGCCATGATGATGCAGTAAATCCGTCTATCTCCATGGCAGGATTGGCAAGACCCAATCAGGCAACTTGTCCGCCTTCTGCAATTTCAGCTGACCGGCAAGACCATGCCGAAAGATGGCAACGAAAGATACAACTTTTGGGAGCAGCTTCAAATGCTCTCATCCAGCTCTAACCTCCACTGCATCTGAATCAACTGATTTACCGGGCCATCCGGACGAACATCGTCGCCAAAACGCCACGCTGTATTGGTACTGGTATACGGCACAGCCACCTGCAGTCATGAACCAAGCGCGCTTTCCCGGGGCGTAAAGTCACTTTGTCATAGACAAAGCCCCACGATAGACTACAGCCAAATACCTCTATGATGGCTAAGCAAGAAGGTGGCAGCATGAGAAAGCGACTTCGCGCTTGTGAAGAATGCCATCGTCTGAAGATCAAGTGCGACATCAGCACCAATCCTGACGCGGCAAGCTGCGAAAGATGCACACGCAACAATCTGGAATGCGTCCCTGCAGCACCGCGCCTCCAACGCAACCGCATCCAGGAGCTAGAGGCGCAAATCCAAGAACTCAGCAATCTGCTTCAGAAACAAAGCAACAACAGCCCAACGCCAAGTCGCTCCCCTGGCGGACTCTCCACCAACACGCTAGGCCGGTCGCCCGGTAGCCTAACAGACAACCACTACGAGGCCATCTTGTCGTTCCTTGACGCGCGCATCTCACCTATCCAGCAACAGAACCTTATTCAACTCTATGCGCACCGAGCAGGATCGGCATGGCCCGTCATACGCCTGTCCGGGGATCTCGAATATCTCCGCACAAAGGCTCCCATCTTACTTCTCTGCGTCGTAGCATACACAACTACGCAAGAGGCGCAAGGCTTAGATTTAGAGACGCACGATGAGATAATACGCGAAAGTATGCATGTCCTCGGCGAAGAAGTCTTAGGCAGAGGACAAAGATCGCTGGAACTTGTGCAGGCATTGCTCATAGCCACGTACTGGAACAAGCTTCCGCGACGAGGTCTAATGGGCAGTTGTTATCAGATCCTGCAGCTAGCCGCCGACATGGCCATCGATGTGGGCATTGCGGGAAACTCGCTGCAGCCCACTCCCCCAGCTTACTTCTGCCGGCATCAGGACGCGGGATCGCTGGAGGCACGACGTACATGGCTAGCTTGTTACATGGCACTCTCCAGCTCGTCGATCAGTACACGCAGGCCGAATCCATACCCTTGGAATGCTTACCACGAGGAGTGTCTCTTGTACCTGGAAAGCCAAGGCGATGCTTCCGACATGCTGCTCTGTCAGCTCGTTCGCATTACGCAACTGGACCAGGAGATATCCAATCAATTATACCTCTGCCAGATCGCTACGTTTGTAGACGGCAACGATTACAACACATATGCCGTAATCGAGACGATGAAGAACAAGCTCGAAGCGTGGGTCGCTCATATCCCACCCAGTCTTGCAACGTCTCAGACGCTCAAAGTGTGGTGGCACGCAGCCATGGTTCACCTGTACGAGCTTGTCCTGCACACACCCACGAACAAAGCTTCCTTCGCAGCGCCCTTCATCCCCGGCCGCATACCCGTCAAAGACTTCCCCAAGCCTACCATCATCATCGCGCCTCTCAAAACGAGTCTCGAAGCCCTCGTCCAGAACTGCCATGCGGTCCTCGACACGGCCGCAGAAATGGATCCAGCTCTGCTTGTCAATTTCCCATCATTCTGCTTCGCACCAACGGTCATATACTCGCTTTTCGTCCTCGTCACCGTCATGGTGGCTTCGACCGACCCCGCCAACACATACGGGCAATGCCTACCAAACAATTGTTTCCGCATTGAAGAGTTCGGACTCAAAATGCGTAACTTGGTCATGTACATGAAGGTCCTGGATCCTACCATGAGTTGCTTCACCACACGTATGTTTGATGCGACGAGTTGGTTGGAGCAGTGGTACAACGACTACACGGCTATCCTGCAGCGGTACGAGGCAAATCTAGTTAACTAAATCGCGTTATACGGTGGTATCTTATAGAATTGCAACGTCTTTTGAAGTTAGATGGGACGGCGAACTTTGGCCGTTGGTGTCGATCTATTCATCCGTCGTGTTACTGTTGATTGGTGCACACATCCATGGATGCTTGCTGCCGCATGCAGCATGCATAAGCGTGGTCAGCCACGTTTTGGCTGTCAGCCATCCTGCATCGGTGTTTTTTCGCCAGGTGCTTGATGAGATGACGTTTCAAATACACGGAAATGTTTCTCTATGGTTGCGGTTTGGTGTCCTGCTGTCTGATGATGTAGTTGTCGTGCATAGATGTTTGAATACACGTTCAGCTGACACGCAATCTTGCAGTAGGCAACCTGGCTAAAGTCCGCTGTCTCGTCCGCGTACGCTAATGACGGTATGGAGGATTCTCCGTTCCTGCATGAGAAAACGCCCTGCGCTGTTGCTCTTTGCTTCACCATGTGTCGGGGTGATCTGGTGCTGCTCTTGTTCAGCAGTTGCCTTGTGTATACGTCCGTCAAGGTCGCTGGAATATCCAAGTACTGCATACAGAGCGGATCGAAACGTCTGTCACCAAAGAACGCTACCCTTTATAGTCTAGCGTCATCAGGCGAGCAGTGTGCTACCGCGACACCTAGTACCCTCTCGCTTACATTTCCACCCCCCTCACTCTCTCCTTCCATCGTGACATCTCGCCTTGCACAAGCACCCTCCACCCTCCACCCACGACGCCACAACGTTATTTTTGGGTACCTCCACAAGTACATTTACCCACGACTTCTGGCGAGTTCCTGCCGTTCACCCTAGTCCATGGTGTGTTTAGCGACGGTTGTTGCAGCACGACAGGTGGATACCGGCATGCACGCTTCCCGCACTGCCGCCCCTGCTGATTCGCCACATCGTACACTGGGAAGGAAGGCATAGGGCTGTTAGATCAAGCAGATGCTTGGCTTGAAAACGTCAAGAGTGCCTAGGTGTTCTAGTAAAGCCATCATGATGCCGGAGGTGGACGATGATGCTATATCTGGAGCTTGCTGCCTTGATCGTGCACTTCGGGATACAAGCTACCTAGTCATTATGAGTCGACAACCTCGAAAGTGCCTAGAGCCAGGTTTTGTGGTTTCGGTAGAAGAGGGCGGTGCTATATTTGCCACAGGTTGCATTGATCGTGCACTGCCGGATACGAAATGCCATGTCTTGGCTGGCAGAAGTCGAAGATGTCATGGAAGTAAGCACGCAGGAAAGGGTAACCGGTGAGTGAGATGAGGGTGCAGTGGTGGATGGAGAAGTTGGGTGTAGTCTGGATCATGGGGAGGGAAGACGTATAAGAGAGCCTTGTCCTTGGGGTTGAGGACGATATCACAGCATTGCATCTTCAACTTCAGGGCCTTTGAGCAGTATCTCCTCCCGCATCTCACTTCCCGTTCAAGTTTCGAAGCCTACGAAGCAATATATTCTCTAGGACATCACTTCCCGTCGCATCTACACTCTCGAACGCTCATCATGCGTACATCTCAAGTCCTCACTTACGCCATTCTGGCAGGCACCAGCGTAGCCCAAGGCGACATTGGCGCTCTCCTGGCCTCACAACCCGACCTCAGCACTCTCCTCGAACTAGTCGGTCTTGTAGACGGGCTAGCAGACACGCTCTCTGTCGCTTCCAACATCACCATCTTCGCTCCTACCAACGATGCATTCGCAGCCGTACCACGCGATGTACCCGAGGGCCAGGCCATTGAGAACAAGAACGACACCATTGCCATCGGCGCCCTACTTGCCAACCACGTCTTCAAGGGCGTCTACCCGGCTAGTGTCATCACCGATATTCCAACGTTTGCGCAGACACTCCTCGATAGCTCGTATGTGAACGAAATCCAGCCTTTCTCCAACTTTACGGGTGGAGCCTACAATGAGCTCGTCAAGAATGGAGAAGATGTCTGTGTCATCTCTGGAGAGCAGACCATTTCTACCGTTACTGAAGCTGTAAGTATCCATTATGACACACCCAATTCCTCACCAAAGACTGACGCAAACTCCCAGGACATCATGCTCGGCTCAGGCATAACAATCCACAAAGTCGACACCGTCCTCTCCTTCGGCGCGCCCTTCCAACTCTTCACCTACCGCTCCGGCTACTTCGCCATGAACGCCGCCCTCGAAGCCGCCCAACTCGCCATCGACTTCGGCCTCTCCAGCCCCTCAGCCACCGGCCTCAACATCTCCGACTTCACCATCTTCGTGCCCACCAACTCGGCCTTTGAAGCCATTGGCTCGGTGCTCGAATCCGCGGACCAGGCGACGCTGCAGGAGGTGCTCAAGTACCACATTATTCCTAGTAATGTTATTTTCTCGACTGCGCTGGGTAATGTGTCGGTTAAGAGTCTGCAGGGTGAGGAGTTGGTGTTTACGGTGCTGGAGGATGGGAGCGCGTGGGTTAATGGCGCGGAGATTGTGTTTGCTAATAGTATTCTCTTTAATGGGGTGGCGCATGTTATTGATGGGTTAGTCTTCTCCTGTTTCACCATCAACCATCACCCACACATACTAACATGCCATTTCTAGTGTCCTCAACCCTCTCGCTCCTTTCGACCGCGCCTCTCTAGACCCATCTGCCCCAGCATCCGGCCGCGTTGCTTTCGAAGGCGCATCTTCCGTCTCTGAACTCCCCTTCTCTAGCGCTTCTCTCGCTTTCGGTGGTGATCTCATGACCTACACGACTACACCCGAACTCCTCAAGACTGTTGCTGCTGTTGCGACACCTACCTCGGGCGTCGACGCTACTACTACTGGCTCGCCCATGGAGACTTACACTGGAGCTGCCATGGCGATGCTGCCTGGTGCGGGTATGGCTGTTGCTGGTGCTATGGGAATTGCTGCTGCGCTTGTCTAGAGTTGAGAGGTGATGAAGTGACGGGAAGGAGGATGCGACGGTTATGGGTTGAGGCAAGAGCCTGCATATAAATGCGCACGCATAGATGGCATACCACTTAGATTTCTTTGAGGTGTTTTCCTTAGCAGGCACAGTTGTCATGAAGCCAAAATGCGATAATGAGCAAGCTGGAGTGCTAGAGCGTAGTTGGTGACCACTCTTTAATGCGATAATCGTTTCAAATGTCTCTGTCTTGTTGCAAAACATTTCTGCTTCGTGGTTATTAAATCTTTGGGCGCGATGAGGAAAAATAGGCGACTTCGCAGCATCAGAACCACGACGTTGAGCCAGAGAACGTTGCACAGTACCGCGGGGTCCACTTCGAGGTAGGGCGTGGTAGGGCGTGCCCTGGAGAAATCGTTATCAGTGCGTTTCTGACCCCCAGCGACCAATCTGAACGGTAGTAACGAGCTAGTGAAGTATCTCAGCGAGCAGGAATACGAGGCCGGAATTAAGAACATCAGGTGTAGCAATGTTGTCTGCCGGCTGCAGAAGGTGCTGAACTCTTGGATCAAAATTTGGAATGCATCCAGGAGGCATTCAAGAGTATTTTCAATCAGATCAGTCTATTTTCGAGCTGTTTCATGTGTATAAGGGTATCGAATTGTTGATGCATCTGATGATGGAGGGGAGGTACGATTCCGGCCAGACCAATCACAGCAGTTAAACCGGACCCACCAGAGGCGCATGTTGGGCCGATTCTGCGGCTCTTCGCGGCCCTTTCTTTCGGCAGTATTTCTGGTTGGTTCGCAACCGAGCCGCTGTTAGCACTCGTGATGGTCACCGAACACCATTACAGAGGCATGTCGTGTGTCATCAAGTAAGCCCTGTGCGGTGATTCGTTGTAGCTGTTGCGAATCGTTTTCATCGCGATTGTACGTGTGTTGGCCGTTCTGGTGTGCGATGGTGTCGATCGGGCCGACTTAGATGGTGTTGTCACCGCCGTAGTCGGCATCGTGATGGTTGCCTTTGAGAACTGACAGGTAGGAAGGCGTTGAAGTCGCCTGGAATGGCTGAGAAACTGTGTTTTATCTTTTTAAGAGTGTCGAGTGTCGCAAAAAAAATGAACACATCGTGATCTTAACTTCTAGTCGATAGTAATACGTCGTAGCCTTCGTGAATAGAGACTGAATCACCAGCTGCGCACCTCGTTTGTTGCGAAAAGAAAATAGACAGCATGATGGAAATTTCCTGCCAGTATTCTAGTGGCATCTCAAGCAATAGGAAAATGGCCTCCGTTGCGCCGCCTTCTCCCTCTTCCTCTGCTTGACCCAAGTCTTGGCGGCGACGAGCCTACCCTCCCAACTCATCGAGGACATCAGGGGGAACTCCAGGATCGAGGCCGGGCATCGCAGGATGCCTTCGGGTCAAAGTCTGCTGATGGAGACAAGTGATCCAGCCATTACGTACGTCTTATCTTGACGAGGCCGGTGGTTTTCCGTGGCCGGTTTTGATTCCGGCCTCGAAGGATATAAGCTCGCTGTCGCCGTCGCTGTTGACAGAAGTTGAATTTCATCTCAACTCCAACATTCGGCGCTCGGACAAGATATCCAGCATCAAAGCCTGAATACCTTCAGCATCTTTGACTTCTCTCACTCTTCAATACCTCTTTGCACCATGTCTTCTTCAACCTTTGACTTCCCTGTCATGAAGGACACCCGTCCTGATGACCGCTCCCTCCCCGCCTTCATGGTATCCACCACACGAGGCTTCCTTCCTCGTCAAGAACCCATCGTTGAACTACCAAAGGAGTTCGCTGCTCTTGAGTCTATCCTGCAACGCATGCCCATCAAGACACTGTCAGGGGAGCCAGGTCTACTTGCCAACTTCACCTTCGGCGACACCGTACTCAAGGAGCTTCCTGACCTTACCCCAGAGGTAGAGAAGTATCGCGATGACCTGGTTGTCATGAACGCCCTGTATCGTGACTACTCTTTCTTGGCTTCTGCATATCTCTTCGAGCCTTGCCATGAGAGGCATGTAAGAGGAGAGGAGTACGGTCTGGGTCGACAGTCGCTCCCGAGATGCATCGCGCTACCCATCGTCAAGGTTGCTGAGATGTAAGTGGCAATGCTTTCTCCTATACTCATGTGGTGCTAGTCTTGTGCCCTTGTCTCCTTAGCTTGGCATGGCAACTTCCATACAGAACCTGGCCACGAAGTCCCCTTCACGATACATCATAGGGTAGATGACATGGCTGACATTACCGCGTGCACAGTGCTGGTTTCAAGCCGTTCATGGAGTATGCTGGGTCGTATGCGCTCTTCAACTACCGTCTGGAAGATCCATCACGGGGGCTTGAGTACAACAACCTTCGCCTGATCCGCGCTTTCGAGCACGGTTTGGATCCCACTTCGTCCGAGGCAGGCTTCGTTCTCGTCCACATAGCTATGGTCAAGGAGTCTGGTGCGCTTGTCACAGGTGCCTCTGAGATGCTTGAAAGCTGTTTGGCCAAGGATCGAGAGCGATTCAACGATGGCCTTCGTACTCTGGTGGGTGGTCTCAGGAACGTCAACGCCGTGATGAACAGTAAGTGCATTGCTTGGGTGCGTGAATTCGCGACTGACGAGATTAGCCATGTGGAACCGTAGCAAGCCCCAAGGCTACACCAACTTCCGTACGTTCATCTTCGGCATCACCTCACAATCCATGTTCCCCAACGGTGTCATATACGAGGGCGTAAGCGAAGAGCCAATGTCTTTCCGCGGCGAGTCTGGAGCCAACGACAGCATGATTCCTATGTGCGACAACCTGCTTCAGGTTCAGATGCCAGAGACACCTCTCACAGACATTCTGAAGGACTTCCGCCAGTACCGCCCTGGCAACCACCGTGAGTTCCTGGAGGCTGTTCGTGATTGCGCTCAGCAGTCGGGCGTACGCGAGTTTGCGAAAGGCGATTCTGTCTCTGCCGCGCTCTATCTCCAAGCTCTTGACCAGGTTCGCGACTTCCGCTGGCGGCATTGGTGCTTCACCCGCGAGTACATCCTCAAGCACACTTCGCACCCGACTGCAACAGGTGGCAGCCCGATCGTGACTGTAAGTGCTTCCTTGGCTCGACGGTCCTTGCTCTTACTGACGCGTAATAGTGGCTACCCAATCAGCTGACAGCAGTACTCATGCAAATGGCGGAGACCTTTGAGTACTGCAAGACGATCAACGGTGTCAGCGATATCATGGATACAGTCAACCACCAGCGCGAGTCGCTGAGGAAGGAGGTGGAGAAGTACTGCGGGGAACGAGGTGTTGCAGCATCATGAGAGGGCACGCTTCCCTAGTCGACAGTACTACCCGTTCTCTTGTTACTCATAGCCAAACCACGATGCATTTATTTTATGCCTTCTTTATCATGTGCGCCTTTGTTGGAGTGCTGCCTAGTCGCGACATTTTCGTGTTCCGCCCTTTTTGACGATGACTCGCGTAAACTCAGCGATGCGAGGGCGTAAACACGTATCGTATGACTGTAGCGACAACACTACGGATGACGCCGCAGTCATTGTGGACCACGGAGGCTGTGAGTGGTGTACTGGTGGTGGTTCTGGGATGAGTCAAGACGCGCTACCGCGTGAGTCTCAGCGTCATGGCTCCGGCGGCCTTCTATCGATAAGTAGGCCCCCGGATCTCCCTAGCAGCTCCCATCGCCATCGCCAGCGCCATTCCAGCACTTGCCACCCTTCGATGCTCACTGCAAGACAACTCATGGAATATTCACACTCCTTCCACCTCCCGCGAATACCAAACGTCTTATTAATACGGCGGAGTTTACGAAACAC
>Ga0265797_10006410_pt1 | contig 16624 bp, 12 predicted proteins | sample P2T30metagenome_FD_192433 | JGI IMG/M metagenome (GOLD analysis project Ga0265797, IMG submission 192433) | Plant litter microbial communities from East Loma Ridge, Irvine, California - P2 T30 | ecosystem: Environmental > Terrestrial > Plant litter > Unclassified | place: USA: California...
CGATAGAAAGTGGACACCATCTTCAGTCTACTCAGACGAATTCACTATCTCCTCCGACAGATCAGCGGTCTTTATGGCAATCCCAGGATCTCAAGAACTCATCTCACAACATGAATCAAGACTCGACTTCATCATGCTTTTCTCAGACTTCTCAGTTAAAGACTGGCAGCAAACCTTCGACACCTATTTCAGAGACGTCTGGCTTGCAGACGATAAAGAATCAGCTAAAACCTACTTCAGCAGACTCCAAGATCACTCAGACACCTTCCTTACAGTCCTCAACAAACTCTTTGACAGTTCAGAAGAAGCAAGAAAGAAAGCAGTCGAATGGTTTAGTCGAAAGAGCTTACCAGGAGTCATTCTTCCTCTTCAAGAAGGAAATGTCATTGTCGCTCGAAAGACTACAGGAAAGCCGTTCTCAATCTCAGCAGCAGATGCCTGGAAGTATCCAGCAGCCCTCAGAAATTCAGGCCTCTTCCCACCCTCCTTTAATCTCCAAGATTGTCCAGAAAATAAAGAAGTCAAGGGAAGCGATAACTGGGCAGAACTCACCCCAGACGAATTCGATACCATCGAGCTCTTTAAGAAAGCGTCAGACCTGCTTGAAAGAATTACAGAGCTTAGAAAGCTACCCAACAATTTATCAAACCCAGAACTTGCCAGAAGGTTTGACAGAGCAGCTGCAGGCTGCTTCAGATCAATGGGTGAAACCCTCAAGTACTATGAAGACTACGGATCCAACATCCAGTTCGCAGAACGCCTTGAAGTCCTCAACGGTAAGTACAGGTTCTTTGAAAGAATATACACCCAGTGGCTTCATAAGCCCGAGTGGACCTACGAGATCGACTTTATTAAGAGACAACTTACCACCCTTGAAGAGTATTTTAAAGAACAGAAGCCGGTTGAACCACCTACAGAGAAGCAACGAAACAGATGGTTCGCTTTGGACACAGAGACAGGCAAGGTTCAATCAGTCGCTGAAAACAGTACACTTTGGCAGTCCCTTGAAAAAACTAGAGATCCACTTAGAAAAGAAGAAGACATCCCCAAGTGAACCCATAGTCGTCCTAAGCGAGGAGGAAGAAGAGTCCATACCTTCACCTACGAAGGCTATACCAGCTCCTTTATTGCTTAGTTTAAAGCGGATGAAGGATAACGAGCCACCGCCGAAGCCGCTAGTTGTCGTGAAGCCTCCTCAGATTCGACCGATTAAGCCGTGGAGATACCAAGGACGTAAGTGTAAGAACATCCATGGCTTTAAGATTGAAACTCACACCTTTCGTCAGCTTGTTAGTTATGAGCGCCGTACTGATAAGGTTAAGGGAACTCAGAATCAGGTTCAGACTGTTCATAAGAAGTTCTTAACCTCAATGCCTCTTAGAAGATATTCGGTTAATAAACGTCTTAAGGTTGATGTTAGCAGTCTTCAACCACATACTGACAGGGGTTTTCATCGTCCTCTCTATCATTGGAGAAACATTATAGGCTATTCTCTTCATAATATAGCCTGCCGGTGGGATAATGGGAATGCTATAGGATGGCATTACTTTTTACCCACTATGATTCGGAATGCTAGATTCAATCCGGCTTACTTAACAGTTCTGAAGGAAAGGAAGCTTTATTGTCCTTATTATGCCTGTCGTTCTTCGCAAAGGGCTTTTTTGAGTGAAGAAAGAAGACAATGGATGAGGTTATGGTTTACCATTCTTAAGGACTATCGGAAGCATGACAAGAGGATGCAGCGAAAGGTTGATGATGTTCATAAGAGGATGATGGAAGCAGTTATACCTAATAACCCTAGTGATTACCTTCATAGTACATTTGCTAACCTGGAGTTTCAACTTATGCTTTTGAAGGCCGAAATTAACCGTCATAACTCAGGACTTACTGGTGATGCTGTGATGGAAGCTCTTCGTAGGGACTATGGTAAGATTAGACATCGGACATGCTCTTCGTCAATAGACTTAACTCAAACCTCAACAGTTACAGGTCCTGAAGAAAGTAAGCGTGGTATTCTCAGAGGTGCTTATAAGCAGATTCAACGATCATCTCCTTTTTGGGAAGGCCCAGATTTGCTCGGACAAGCTTAATGTTTTATGTTAAACGTATTAAATATATTTTATAATAGTTATTTTAAATAAAAGATTTGCTCTTTGTGATGACTGATAACAAACTTAACAATTCTAAGTACTTTCTTTATCTTATTAGCGGCTAACCTTTAGAATTATGGATGAAGAAGGCGATGACATGGTCATTACTATTAAGAAAGGACCCTCTGACGTTGTTGTGATCGCCTCTCTGCTAGAAGTCTTAGCTTCTGAAGAACAAAAGAAGGAGATGAGAGAGATCCTTGCTAAGTTTGCCGATATAAGTTTAGAAGAGGTCGACTCGCAGATTGTGGGTGTCGGTTCATCCAAGAGCGCTCCTATCACTTTAGCTGACCTAAACTCACCTAAAGTATGAAATAATAACTTTATCTCTTACGCTATTATATTAACACCTCGTGAGCTTACTTTTTATAAACAAATAAATAAATCCAATATTATTTTACTGACATGAACAACTATGAAGAGCCTATCCTCCCTCCTCCTAAGATGGCCAGAAACGGTTCTAGGTACCATTATGATGCTGTGGATGATTATCATCGTGATGTTATGGCTCAACTTCGACCCGTCCCTGAGGTGATTGCTGATCCTATTGACGACTTCTCCTTTGATGAACCTCCTAGAGCACCTACGATATCGCCTAAAGATGATGAACCCGAAATTGGAGAAGAGTTTAAGCTTGAAGAAGACTTTAAGAACGTAGAGATTGATGATAAGAAACAAACTCATGAAGAGAGTAAGCCTAAAGAAGATCATCAAGGCTTAACTCCAGCACAACAATATTGTAATGAAGTGGTTCAGATGCCTCCTGGGATATCTATCAGAGCTTTTATCAATGATCATGAGAAGAGAGGAAGCAATTATGGTGTTGAGATGACGATTACTGGCATGGACATCATGACGCTCTCTTATCAGGTATATAAAGCTATTGATATTCTTTCTAGGGATATGGGACAGAAGGAAAGCGATAAGCTTAAATCACACCTTGATGTATGTATGGATCAGGTTAAGAACGTAAGTATGGAGCTTATTAACAGCGGACAGTGGAAGCCTCTCACCTTAAATAAATAATATTGATGTAAAGCTTTATGAGGTATTAAATATATATAGAATCTATAAATAGTAGACCACGTAAGAATTTAAACATTAATTATTTTAAAAAATACAAAATATTATCCCAAAATGGAAGTAGAACAAACATCAGGGCTATCACGTATGAGTCCAGAAGCAGCTACTAAGGCTTTATTGGCTACTATTATATCAATTACTTCTGCCGCTAGTGGTGAGGCCGGTCCCTTATTCTATACTATTCAAGGCTCTAATGAATTAACTAGTCATCAAGTTAATCAATTATCAGAAATAGTCAGTTTTGTTTGGAGTCAACTAAACCCCGACATAGCTATTAATGCTGACAACGTCAGCAATATAGTGTCCTCTTTTAATAAGAAAGAGGTTAAACAGGAGATAGAAGATATACAGCTTTAGGTACATACTTCTCAATATTAAACATTAATCACTAATATAGATCTTCTTCGCCTTCCTCATTTCTGGGAGGTAAGCGCATCTTCTTCTTGGGTTTCTCTTCCTCCTCTTCTTCCTCATCTTCTTGAGTGGTCTTCTTATGCTTGGTAGGAGCTCTTACCTTGAAACTGGTCTTTTTCTTAACTACGGTAAGATCTACATTCTTTTCTAGGTAGGTTTTGGGGTTAAATGGCTTGCCGTTGATAGCGATGTTGGGGATAACATACTTCTCAGTGACGTTTCCGTTATTGACTCCGTATGTTCCAAGGGTTATCCTTTGTTTGAACTCCTCATCCATAAACAGCTCAACAGCATAGAACCAGTTCGACCCATACTTCTTACCTCTTACTGCCAGGCCGGAGGGACCATCCATCTTAAGGGTGATCTCTCTGTCGGTAAGATCGGTATTTTGAATTATTTCCATTTCAAATAGTTAAGCTTATCTCTGATTTTATAATTATTAAATTAATCTTTATATTTTTAGCAATGAGCATCCGTGATTTATTAACAAAGCGCCCAATGATTGCTGATCCACCAGTGGATAAAATTATTAAAAAGACCCATCGATCTGATGAAAACGGATCTGACTCTGAGGACTCCCCAGGGGAGAAGACTCTTAACGACGGCTCTAAGAAGATCAAAAAGTTCAATAGAAACGATTACAAGAACCATGAACTAATCGATATAGGATACCCTACTCTTCTGGAACCCACCGCCCAATGCAAGAGAAGGTATCGTATCCCAGTCACCTTCTTGGAGAAGAGCGGTCAAACTCGCAAAACCAAGACGAGACATGTGCTTTTTGGGAGCGACGATCAGAAGGACTACATCGATCATCACAACGAAGAGAAGAGGCAGGCTACCTGTAAGAAGCTTACCACCAATGATGAAAATTGGGCCCATCCTAACTTTTATAGACTTTATCTATTAAATAGTATTCATGATAATATAGGTGATGCTTATAATGCTTTAATTAAGTCATATAAGCTAGACATTGATACTAAGAGGAACCTGGCTAAGAAAACAGAGACTCCATCTGCTGCTTAAAGTATGTTTATATCGTCTTGTTAATATTTTATCATATACCTTACATTATTATGAAATAAAATTTTAAAATTTCTAAAGATAAAGAAAACTTCTCTCTTTCTATGAAAAATCTCTTAGGTTTTCCTAGAGTGGAAGCACTGATACTGCGGAGTGCTGATTACTACACTCGGAGACTCAAGTTCTGCGCTGCCCTTAAGATCCTTAAGAAGGAGGCTATCAAAGGTAGTTTAGAAGAAGATATTTATAATGATCTAGTAATTAATGTTATTTGTGCTTTTATTTATTATGAGGCTGTAACTCCTCAAGAGGAAATAGAAGCCTTCGTCGCTACCCTAAAAGAAAAAGGTTTTTACGATACTCTTAAAGAGTTTAGATCAAAACGTATATAATATATACTTATTGTTGTGGTAATTTAAGTTTATATTTATTTCTAAAGTAATTAGCAACAGTTTGGAGCTCATCGGGCTCTAAATACTTGTTATACATTGCTATATCTCTTACTACACCCTTAAACGGATATACCGTATTTTCTACTTGGGGATTAACTCCCATACTTTGACAAAGTATACTCATATAAGGTAATGATGAGAATGTCATATCAAAGGCTGACGTTATCGCTGAATAACCATTTATAGACAATGTGATGGCTAGAGACATGCCCGGTGGGTACGATCTAAAGACATTGGGTGGGGATGTGGTAAAATCCCAACTTTTTAAAGGCTGAGCTGTTCTGCCTATATGATATCCAACAAGATAATAGTGCTCGTCACCTCCAAACATTTTTAGCTTTTCTCCAGTAGGCACTCCATCAACACATTTACTATAAGCATATACTTTATTTTCCTGACCTCTATTAGCTGTTAGATAGCCATCCTCTAACCACATTCCCAATGATCCCGTGTCAAAGGAAGCTGTAGTTCTACATGAGAAGAAATGTCCATTTAACCCTCCGTCATATATACTAGCTCTATATCTAACGAGAAAAAGTACAGACAGTCCAGGCCATTGATTCGTATTATAGCCTGAAGATAAACTTCCAAGATTGTTAGGAAGAATAAGAGAAGCGTTTGCGAACCCTCCTCTTTCAGTAAGTATTCCATAGCCTTTTAAGAACGGGTCATCAATAATTAAGGTAGGTCCTTCTTTAGGTGCATAGCATGAATAGGTAGTTCCTTGCGAATAAGCCATATCCCATCTTGCTATTAAGCCATTATCGCTATACCCTGTTGTATTATTATTCCACATACCAATTGTATTAAGCTTGGAAGTGGTCAGCCAGACTCTCAAAGCGCTTCCGAATGCCGGCGGATAGTCATCAGAGAAAGTTGGGGTATTCAATGCGGCGTAGTAGTTAGTAAAGAAGTTGTTAGCTTCTGGTTTAAGAGTTCCACTACTATCGTTAATTACACCCATTGACTGTAAAGTATTTATAATATTGTTAACTGTTGTATAGGAAGCCCCTTGTTCAGTAAGATTATAATTGGGTGTATATGTAGTTACCCCAGTGTTAGAGTCAGTATAGGCTTTTAGCACTTTTGCTGTAACTAAAGCCTCCATCAGGTCTTTATAAGTTAATTGTGGAGTGTAAGTATTTAACCCTAGCTTAGTATACAGCCCCTCTATTCTATTAGTAGCGTTTGTTACTTTAGTTGGAATGTCTGTTAAAGTTGAAGCGGTATAAGTTGTTATCCCATTTGTAGTTGATGGGATGAGAAAGCCTGCGGTGATCAAAGCCTGAAGCATTTTACCTAAGTTGGGGTTTGCACTATATGTAGTAACATTATTTACTGTAGAAGCTATTAAACTGGTAGAAAGGACTAGATTATCAATTAAAGCTTTATAGGTTATTGGAGGGGTGTCACCGGGAGATACAGCTCTGTTATTAACATCCTTAACCACTATTCCTAAGGCAGCTAGCTTGGGAGTAATATATAGATCATTATTTGCTAACGTTGTCACCATAGGTCCCATCCACCCATTCAGGTTTTCTTCAATAGAGTTTACCTTTCCTAATAATCCTTTAAAGCCTGGGGTTAACTGATACTTCGTATCTGATCCTAATGTAACATAACCAGCAGTTATCATAGCTGATAGAAAACTGACAAATAAAGTAGAGTCTGGAGGAGTAGTTGGATTTCCATTACTGTCTGCTAACCCCAACAAACCTAGAAGACCCAGCATCCCTCCCAGACCTGCTAAAGGACCTGCCAAAGAAGCTAAAGAACTACTTAAACCGCTTACAGTAGCTCCCATTGCGGTTACTGATGCTGCTGTTGTAGCTAAAGAAGTAGCAGTTTCAGCTGCAGATCTTACCACCTGTTCGACTTGATTCTTTATTAACATCTTGCCGGTACCTTCATCATACCCAAACTCTAACATACTATCGTCTTTAAACTTTTCTATAGCATCAAACCCGTCGTAATTACCAGTTTGAGGATCGAAACCTAGTTTATCTTGAATATCAGTCACTTTATCAGCTGTAGTACTTATCTTCTGACCTTGGTCTGCTATTTTCCCAGTATTCTCTATGGTCTTTTTAGATTCATCAAAGATCCTTTGGGTATTTTCATTGACTTTATTCTGAATATCTGTAGTCTTTTTAAGCACTCCTGTATCAGGATTATTTAAAAGATCATCTACATCATCAAACTCCTCAATCAGTTCTTGATAACCTCTAGGAATTCCGTTGATCAATCTTGTTCCTCTCAAAAAGTTAAAGATATTTCTAGTGGCTTTATAAAGGGTCGGGATGGTGTCAGTCACAAAGGTATAAACTGAGGCTATATTGCTTAATACTTTAGTAACAGTTGTCCAGGTATCGTCGGCCTCATTGTAAGTATTATATTCTACTGTAATGGGGAAGCTATCTTCTATTAGATCTAATCTCCCGTCTAAACTTTGTAAGAATTCTTCAAGCCCTATAATCTTAACTTTTGAAATAGAGGCGTTATCTATATAGTTATCATTAACCAATCTTCCTTCAGTTACTTGACCTGAAGCATTAGATCCAAGGAGTCTGTAAGGGCCTGTAAATGTAATAGGGGTTCCAGTTCCGCCTCCGCCTGATTTGCTATTAAGGAAGTCTACAAAGTCAAAGTCTTGGCTGGTAAATCTAGCTATTAGATTGGGTAAGTGTGCTTTAGCCTGATTGTAAGTCATATTATCTCCCGTGATAACTTTAAATATATCCATATAGACTTTGACCAGCTCATCAAACTTCTCACTATCAAGAGGTATGTTATTAAACAAAGAGTAGATTGTAGGACCTCCTAAAAATCTAAAGTAGTTCTGAAGAACCATATTAGTGCAGAACGTATAGTCCGTTAGATTAAAGTCAGTGACGAAAGACATGAGATGATTTTTTAAATTTTTAATATATTTATTATAGTTTCTACTAAATATATAGGTATTATAAGAGAAAAAATGACAGCAAATGTTTATAAGGTTTATCTATAAAGTTCAATTTCAATTCCATAACTACTAGGGCTCATCTTAATGGCTATGTCGTGATGAATGTAAGTATACATGGTCACTGGTCTTGGGAAAATCTTCTGTCCAGCATAATAGATCATTAAATCGAATGGATTAGCCTCTCTGGTACTAATACCACCTAAAGTTCCTTGATTAAGGTTCAATTTATCACATGGAATTCCGAACAATGATGCTCCTCTGTATCTTTGATTTTCCAAGAATGAGAGTTGAGCATTGTCGTTGATACCTGGGACGTTAGTAGGGTCAATAGACGTACAACTTATAGCAAAGTTTTGTGAGTTAATCATAGTTGAGCTTGGCCCACAATGCTTTCCGAAACAAGTGTAAGTATATTGCAACATCTGCCAGTTATTAATAGGACCATGATTAGTTCCAGCGTTTCCTGAAATAGCTTCCAATGGGTATAGATCTAACCCAACTCTTAACTGGTAAGAGGTAATCCCCATGCTAAACCTCTGCTGCTTTCTAATATTAGCTGCTGCCAAGTGGTCATTAGGTCCAAAACAGAAGAAGAAATCTCTTAAACTACCTATTTTGAGTCCAATACTAATAGTTTGGGGAATAGCTCCATTCACAACGTTAAGTCTTGGGCCTAGGGTAAAGGTTTGGGTTACGATTTCAATTCCTTTTGCATTAAACTGTCCGTCGATGGCTGCTGTAACAGCATCTGTAGGAATGATTTGGGTAGTGTAAAGCGTCATATTTATGATCTGATAGGCTCTTGCTCTTTGGTTAGAAGTAAACCAACTAGTGAAGAAAGCATGTTCAGAGAAGTATAGCTGGATTGAAAGGTCAGGTAAAAGCCATAAAGGAATCAGTCTTAATCTTTCAATAGGCATAAGCTCTCCCAAGATTCCACTTCTTAATTTTGTATAAAAGGTGGCTTGAGTGATGAAATCTGTTTTAACAAAACCATTGTACATATATCTTTGAAGAACTGTTTTAGAAAAGAAAGTCTCAAAGCCTGTCTTACAAAAGTCGGGAGTAAAGTATTGGGCACAGCCATGAGCAGCAGGATTGCTTAGAGGAGTGGCTGCTGAGAAATCATTATAGGTTTCAGTCACATTAGTTCCTCCTGACCAGGTTACAGCAGCATCGTTAAAGCCTATAGGATTAAAGGCAAGTCTGTTGTTAATAATAGGATGCTGAATTGAGTAGTTATTAGTCACAGAAGAAGCATAAGCTCCAGTTGTAGTAGTTCCGACAGCATAGATTCTTGAACTAGTGTCTACATATGTTGAAGTAGTTCCCTGCCAGGGGACCCAGTTCTTCAATTGCTGACTTGTACCCGTGTTAGCAGAAGGAACTGCAAATGAAGTTAAAACCACATTAGGAAGTCCTGGAGTGAATACTGTTCCTGCTCCTTCCCAATCACGCATACCTCTATCGCCCGAACCCCAGTTCATATCATTTAAAAAACAATTTAGTACGTCAAACTCCATAATTCTTTCTAGTTCTTTTCCTCCAGCAGTAATGATCAGTGCGCTAAACAGTGAGTGAGCAGAGTGATCTAATTGAATAATCTTGTTAGTATAGGTAGTATCGTTAAGAAGCGTCATATTATTATCAAAGCTGACAGTAGTTTCCATATAGGTACTTAAAGGATCCAAAAGACCATTCTGTCTGTCTAAGTTGAATCTAATAGAATCACCTTGTTGAACTAGTTGAGTAAAGTTTCCATTAGGCTTGTACTTCACCACCGTAGTCTTACCACTAATCACATTTTCATATCCAGCATTATAAGCAATTGTACTTATCATTTTCTCTTAAAGTTAATAAACTGATTATAAAATTATTTATCTTCTTTCTACTTCAAATGCGATATTAAGTAGATAGTTATTAGCGAAAGCTATAGGTTGAGCGTCATTAGGATTTACAAGACTTCCACCGTCTCTACTGATAAAACCTAAATCAACATGATTACCCTGATTAAAGGTGTCAGGGGCTTCTACGTCATCGCTTTTATAGTCAAACTTACCTTCTTTAGAATATATAGTTTTTAAGCAGGTATTTTCAACAAGAGCCTCATTATAATGTCCTCTCGCGCCAGGCATGATCAGACCTAGCATTTTGATAGTGTCCGATGCTCCTTGATCGTAATAGAAGGATATTAACTCCATGTTAAGAATATTGCTATTAGGGAATTCAAAACTAATGGGGTTCTTCTTACTAACAACCTCGACATAGATCCTTTTAGGAGCACTTGAGCTAAAGTCCATGAGTTAAATAATTAATTATAATAAATTTAATAAAACCTAAGATTTAAATGGAGTACAAAACCTTTGATATTAGCGACTATATTGAAAAAGCTCCAGAAAGAAAGGGGCCCTTACCTGTTCTTCCCGACCAATTCTGCGGGCTTATAGTAGGCCAGCCTAACAGCGGCAAGACTAGTTTGGTAGTAGCCATGCTTAAGGCTCCAGCTCTTCTTTATAAAAAGTTCGACCTTACACTGTTCATCTCCCCATATGAGATCACCGGCTTAGACCTAAAAAAGGATAGATTACATAGAGTATTTAGTACCAGTTGGATAAAGGACAGAATCATGTTCTACCAAAAGACAAGACCTATAGAAAAAGTGTTAGTTTTTATAGACGATGCTGTAACCTATATCACGAAAGGAGCTAAGCAGGATGATGTTACCAACTTCTTCTTTAACAGAAGAAAGCTTGTTCCGGGTGTTGAGATCTCTATCATCGTCACCACACAGAAGTTCACAAGATTCCATACTGACTTCAGATCCAGCTGTGATTTTCATATCTTCTTTCATCTTCCTAACAATGACCTTGAAAGAGTAGCCAAAGAACTGTCGGATGAGCAAGTAACCTTTAAAGCAATAGCCAAATCTCATTGGGGTAGCCATCCAGAGAAAAAACCTTTCATATACATCCGCAGAGTCCCAGAATATAAACTATTTTTAAACTTCGAAGAAACAACTTAACTTTTTCCAACAGAATTTAAATTAATAAAGGAAGAGCATGCCCTTCTTATTCAGCGGGTTTAAGACCTTTATGGGATCTACTATAGGAAGAGGGTTGGTAGCTGGACTTGCGGCAGCGGCTCCTACTTTATTCAATAGGGTTGGAAAGCCATTAATAATGGATCTAGCGAATAAGCTAGGTGTTGGAAGGTTAGCTGAGTCGGCAATAAATATGGCGATAAACTACGTACAGAGTAGTCAAGCAGGAGGTTTATTAGCAAAAAGACCTTCAGATACTGAGTTAATCCCTCCGTCGGCTCGTAAAAGACGAAAAAGAAACTAGGTTTTTTCTTTTACAACTACCACTATTAGAATTTAAATGTGGGATTAAAATTGAAATATATAAACAATAACTTAAAAAAATTAAATTAAAAAAAGGTTAATGGAAATGAGTGCTGAACTATTAAGAATATTAGGACAAAGAAACCCTTACCTTCAAGGACTTGGTGTAAATGACGTTAACTCAGTATTAGCACCAAGATTCAGGATCCCAGGCAGTAGAATAGTAAGTGATGACACAAAGCTGAAAAGCGCGACCACCAGAGCGAAGAATCTAGCAGAAAAGCTAGATAAATTCACACTATCATTAGGAACCATGCCCAACGTGGAATTAGGAGGAAGGGCAACTGTTCAAATTACAGCTTTACTAACCGGACTAATGGATGTTCTTCCTAATTTGAAATTCGCCATTCAAGATAATATGTTCCTCTATATTAACGAGCAGGGAAAGCCTAGTAGTAATTGGGCAAAGATAAGACAAAAGTTATCAAAGGCTAACCCATGGTACTTCTCACCTTTATGGAGATTGATTCAGGGATATAATAAAATGGCTTCAGGGGTTAATCAACAAAAGATGTTGGAAGATCGAAAAATCAGTTATGATGATCTTAGGAACCGAGCAGTCGCGAGTGCTATCAAGAGAGGCAGATATATCTCCAGAGGTTTAAGAAATAATGACGCCTTTAGAAACACCTGGTATGGTAATGTTGATACAAGAGCTGCAGCAGCCAATACTCGGATTGCTTCAAGAAGAGAGTATTTGGACGCCCTGGCCTCAATCAATCTATAGAAGAAATAAGTTTCAAAGGTGACCTTGAATAAGGTATAATATGTTTGTTACATAAATGTACTCATATAAACTTTGTTATAGACTCTACAGGAAATTATAAGTAAGATCATACTTACGAATTAAAGGGGATACTATCAAGTCCATTGTTTATATATGTTCTGAAGTTTGTTACATTTAAACTTTTTATGTTGTCTTTGATCTGAACGAATCCTTTATGTCTGTTCCACTTTTGACCTCCTTTTTTGTTTAAAAGCTTTCCGGTAGCCTTAAGCTCTAAGAAGTCTTCTAGACTCATATTACCTGTCGTTAGACCTTTAGATTTAATATAGGAAACTATCTTTCCATCTTTATCAATACCTTGAAGAAGATACATCTTCTTAGCTACAGCAATAAACCTAAATAAAATAGTGTCATTCTCATTCTTTTCCTCTTTAAAATAACCGAGCTTTGAGTCATCTAAGTAAGTCTCCCTAAGGTAGTCAATGTTTCTTTGTTCTTCTTCACTATATTTAGGTAAACTCTTATAGGGATTCCGGTCGTTCTGTTTCCTCAAACATAGAAATATAGTAGCTGAATCTGTATCAGTATAAAGTACATTTTCCCAGCCAACATCATTACAGAACTTTAAAAGAACAACTCTAGCTGTAGCGGTAATATAAGCAGCCATATGGACCAAAGTCCCAATATGTTTCCTTTCAGCAATAGCAGGATGAATCTCTCCAGGCTGATGAGAGATATGCCAGGCGGCACATTCAGCCAATTGATCTATAGTTATAGACCATATCCCAGGACAAATCTCAACAGGAGGTTCTATAATTTGGTCGGCATAATATCGGAGACCATTATTATTAACAATCTTGGTATTAGGGTAGTTCTTTTGAGCCATCTTTCCATACAGACTGTTAAGAATAAGCTTAACGAACTTCTCTCCAGCTTTATCGCCTTTAGCTTGGAACTTAAGCCTCATCCCGTGAAGTGACTCAACGAACTCTCTATAAACAAAGTCCGCTTCAAAGACCATTTCCTCATAGATATAACCTTCTTTAATATGTCCAGTGTCAACAGCATGTTTGAGTTCAACACCCCAAATATAATCAAGGTAATCGTGAGTTAAGGTATTGTTAAGACCGTGAGTTGTTCTCTTAGGAATAGTAGGCATAAAGGTTCCTTCCTTCCATTTAAGCGATTTAACACCGTATAAATTGGTAGAAACAATCTCAGTAGACAAAATATTTGTAAGGTCCTTCCAACCATGTCCAAAGGTACGGCTCTTAATAAACTTGTAAGGAATCTTCTTCATCATACAAGCAGGATAATGGGAGTTAATATCAAAAACAAAGACCGGCCTAGCATCAATCACCTTCTCAACTTCAAGTAGAACTGCTCTTTCGTCATTAATCTGTCTAGGAACAAGAACAAGCCCACCTTTATATGAAGTTCTGACCTTGTCATAGTTATCTCTACTCATCCCAACAGGGTTCTTATAATTAAAGTCTTTTTGTCTGTCTTGATGATTAATTCCTGGGTGATAATGAGTAAGCCAGATACTTAGAGAAAGAGAAGCTGTACTAATAACATAAGGGGAAACTGTGAAGTTACTCCAGACCCATTGCATATATTTTTCAATACACTCAATGGTAACTTCAATATCATTCATACAATACTCAATAAGATCGGCTTTGAGCTTAAAAAGCTTTTCCCTTTCCTCAAGTACTTCAGTATCGATAATCATATCATGTTCTTCAGCTTCAAGCTCATAAATGCGAGCTATTAATTCGTTAGTGATTTCATCGTGATTAACATGTGTCTTCCTCTTTGTAGTATTCCAAAAGGCTCCCGCTTTATCTAATGACATACCTGGAACAATCTTAAGAAGATCTCTAATAGTAAGTCTACTATTTACGATTACACTCTTAGGGTTTTCAACACTCCCCTTAACATCCACTTCACCATGATCTACGAATTCCTTCAGCATATCTATCAGGAAGAAAATACAATCAAACTTTAAAATATTATAACCCCAAAGTGATATCTTATTGGGTTTCTTCTGCTTTCCAATACAACCTAAATCAACAGCTACTTTAGTTTTCATCCAAGCTATAAGATCAGCCTTACAATTAGGTCCCCACCAACCGTATCTAGTGGGAGAATCTGTATCCTCTTCAAAGTCTTTCTTTACTGCATTCCACTTCTGAGGTCTTAAAGTCTTATTATGAAGAATAACCCCAATGAAGTAAGGTTCAAAGATTCCAGTCTTTTTATCAATAGAACACTCTATATCCAAGCACCAGTTCTCTTCTAAAGGTTCTTCCTTTAACCGATCTAAAGGCCTACAAACAAAAGACGTAGTTCTTTCAGCACTGGCCTTCAAACATCGTTTCTTTACCTCATTCTTAACCTTAGCAGTAGTAGCACATATAGCATGTTTAGCGAAAATCATTATAGTAGGTCTCATAATGGTTAATTCATCGGAAGTGATAAGATATTCAGCTGGAAGGTTTTCAGGAGCTCCATCCCAAAAGTAAACCTGATAACCCCTAGTCCGAGCAAACAAAGTAAAAGCTACAGTATCTCCTTTAAAAACACATTCTTGAAGCTCAAAAGGCTCTTTAGTAAATGAATCAAGGATCAGCCATTTACGATCTTCCTTAACGTACATCTTTTTCAAGCCATCTCTTGTATCAACAGCTCTTCTACTAGCAATCTCCTCATAATACTTAGCCGTCCATAAAGCTTCATAAAGACAAATTCCATAGTTTGTAACCTCCGAGTAAGCAGCGCATTTCTTAATCAGTCCTTCACTAGCTGTCTGACAAAAAGCAGGCTTCAATATAGTCGAATTAGGGTCCAAAACGAATCTTTCGCCATTTAAAGCTCTTTTAAGCCTGACTCCTAGTTGGGTATAGCCGATACCGATTGATTTAAGATCAATCTGAGTCTTCTCCTCATCTAAAAATTCATACTTCTCCTTATAATGTTCAGGAGCTTCTTTAAGCTGATTGGTAAGAAGTTGCATAAAGGCTTCTTTAAAGGACTCTTCATCTTCAAGCATAGCCCAAAGCTCTTCTTTTTCATCATCTGTAGCTTGAATAACTCCTTCAGGAATTTCATCAGTAAAGGGGTCTCTTTCATAGTCGCGAGGGGCTAATACGTTAATAAGGTTAAGATTCATAACCCAATATCTTGTTTCATTCTGCTGGCCTTCAGGCGTATTCTGAGTAAATATAATCTTTACTTTCACCTTTACCCAAATATCATCGACAATATGTTGTTCTCTAAAAGGTTTTGTTTGAAGGTATTTCTTATAAAGGTCAGGAATCATCAAATCGTCAACAAGATTAATATCTTCATGATAAGCGTCAAATAAAATAAAAGGAAAGGCTTGAGTAGCCCTAAGCTCGCCTACGTTAAAAAAGTTCTGATTGAACTCACTAGTTCTTCTATAGTTTTGCTGTGATAGTAGAACATCCGTAACTGATAGTCTAGAGGAAACAACTCTGTTCATCACATGAACTACACTCAAAAATACTTTCCATATATTATCTAGTCTATCTTGGGTCATTCTACTAAGCCTATAAGCAAGATTATAGGAAGGATGATTCTCATCAATATCCCGAGGAAGAACAGGAGGTCTGAAGTAAGGAACCTGACAAACCTCACTAATAAGCTGTGAGGCAGCCTCTTTCTGTTCTTCAGTTCTTAGCGTTCTCTGAACAACTGTAATAGTGTACTCAATAGCCCAGTTCACCTCCTGAACGGTCAGTCTATTAACTAAGAAACTAGGGGCTTGAACGAATCTACGACGATAGCTAACATCAAAAACTCCCCGCGCAACACTACTACGAACATATTGTTCAAGCTCGCTAACCCATTGTTTTAAAGTCGTTCTCAGGCTAGACCGATGTCTATTCTGAGTAAAGGTCATTACATCCAAACCATCATTAATGGTAACAAAGAAATTCAACACATCCATTGCCTTCACCTCAAAGTCATCTTCAGAAAGATTCATATCAGTCCTCCATCGAAGGAAACGGGCTAAAATAGCAGCAGCACCAGGACCTTCAGCATAATGCTTTGCAAAGTTCTCTAAATAAACACGCAAACCATTCTCATGAGCGTCATCCATTAATTGATTATAATAACGATTATCTGTCCGAAACTGATCTTCTCTATCAATAATCCTTCCACCTTCTAAAGCCTCGTCTAAGCTTTCTTGAGTAAAGAATGGTCGGTCTATAATCCTCCCTCCTTCTAAAGCTTCAGCTAAGTCTTCTTGAGTAAAGCCTCTTCTACCAACATCTACCTTTTGTTCCTCAACTTCTCGAGGACCTGCTAAGGCTTGAGCAAACATTTCAGCAGTAAAGACAGGTATATTAGGTTCAGGTCCAGCAAGAGCTTCAGCTAGATCTT
>Ga0265797_10006412_pt1 | contig 16619 bp, 12 predicted proteins | sample P2T30metagenome_FD_192433 | JGI IMG/M metagenome (GOLD analysis project Ga0265797, IMG submission 192433) | Plant litter microbial communities from East Loma Ridge, Irvine, California - P2 T30 | ecosystem: Environmental > Terrestrial > Plant litter > Unclassified | place: USA: California...
TTGCACGCCACCCTCGGAAGAAGCGTCGGACTCCTCGTCCTCATCGTCGTCCAGAGGCATGGGTGCCTTCTTGGCCTTCGCAGCAGGCGCAGTCTTGGAAGGCTTCTGCTGTGTCTTGAAGTCGCCCTTGGTGCTCGTCTTTCCGGCTGAGTTCTTGGGAGCTCCCTTCTCAACAAATTTCTGCTTCTTCACAGCGCCGTTGGTCGAGGACGGGCTCTTGCGCTTCTTAGCAGCAGTGGTGGGAGGGTCGATGGAGTCGGGCATGCCCTGCTTTTGCATGCGCCTGGAGGGGCCTTTGTTGGCGCCCTTTCCGATGGAGCCATCCTGGCGTTTGGTAGGACCCATCTTAGCGATTGATGCGACGGGGAATTGATTATGTTGCGCAAAGTACAACAATGCGTGTATCGTCTCTTCTTCTTCCAGCCCCGGCCTTTGGAAAAGTTCCCTGGTTCCTTCCCAAAATTCTCGAGCTCGGCTCGGCTGAGTTTCCCTTTCCCGCTGGAACATCGCAACTTTCACTCCACTCTCCAGACTTTCGTGCCCGCCACGATCACATGCTGCACAGACGAATTGGATAAGCCGGCTTGAACAATTATTACATCTGGATTTCTGGTTGAAGACACTATACAAACAACATACCACACAAGACCCAATATGCCCATCGCAATCGGCCTCGAAGGCTCTGCCAACAAACTCGGCGTCGGCGTCATTTACCATCCCACATCAACCCCGCCATCACCACACGATAGCGCCCACTCGGACGATGACTCTTCACAATCGCGAAAGAAAACCTCTTCGCCTCCAGCACAGATCCTGTCAAATCTGAGACACACCTTTGTGTCGCCTCCAGGCACTGGCTTCTTGCCGAAAGACACAGCGGCACACCACAGAAGATGGGTTGTCAGGCTGGTCAAGCAGGCCATGAAACAAGCCAAAGTCAAGCTGGAAGATGTGGACTGCATTTGCTATACCAAGGGTCCGGGCATGGGTGCGCCATTGAATGCTGTGGCTGTGGCAGCGAGGACATTGAGTCAGCTTTGGGGAAAGCCACTCGTCGGAGTGAACCACTGCGTTGGACACATTGAGATGGGACGTGCAATCACTGGAGCGGAGAACCCTGTCGTACTCTACGTGAGCGGAGGCAACACACAAGTGATCGCCTACTCTGCACAGAGGTACAGGATCTTTGGCGAGGCTCTGGATATTGCAGTCGGCAACTGTCTGGACCGCTTTGCGAGAGTGCTCAACATCAGCAACGACCCGGCACCTGGATACAACATCGAGCAGATGGCGAAGGAAGGCAAGCATCTTATCGAGCTCCCCTACACAGTGAAGGGCATGGATGTTTCCTTTTCTGGCATTCTTGCCAGCGTCGAGGAACTTGCGCGTAGACTGGAGAAGAGCCAATCATCGAACGATCCTTGGTTGGATGCTGAAACCGGAGAGCCTATCACAAGAGAAGACCTTTGCTTCACTTTACAAGAGACTGTGTTTGCCATGCTGGTCGAGATCACAGAGCGCGCAATGGCACACGTCGGCGCAAATCAAGTGCTGATCGTTGGCGGTGTCGGCTGCAACCAACGTCTGCAAGACATGATGGGCCTCATGGCAAGTGAGCGCGAAGGAAGTGTCTACGCCACGGACGAGCGATTCTGCATTGACAACGGTATCATGATTGCACAGGCTGGGTTGTTGGCGTGGCGAATGGGTTTCAAGACAGACTTGAAGGAGAGTACGACGACACAGCGTTTCAGGACGGACGAGCCGTTGATCAACTGGCGGGACTGAGTTGGGCAATGTGTGAGTGAAACCAAAAAGTAATGATACCCTAGATATACGTATGCTTATGATACATGAAGACTGTCACAGGCTGATTTACACCCAAGACTGCATGCAATAAGTGAAGTCAGGCCTGTCTCACACTTCCCAACCCGACTTTCACATGCTGTGAACGGGAAGTTCCGTGTGCCACATGACCGCCAACGCCTGTTTGCACGATCAGCGCGCGCTCGAAAGCTCCCCACCTTGCCTTGTCTTGTTCACTCTCACCCACCTTGCCTTCTCCCACTCCCACCCACCTCATCATCGCCTTCTCCCACTCTCCAACCTCCACCTACTCCTCGCAACGCAATCACTTCCTACATCAGAGAATCCACAAACAACTACTAAAACGTCAGTCCACATTCCCACATCTCCACGCATACTCTCGCCACCATCTTCGACACCAGTAAACTGACCTCCCACCAGCCTCACCCAACATCCAACGCCCCAAAACACCAACAACCATGTCTGCCTCTCCCACCAAGGAGTCCTCTCCGGCCAAGACCGACAAGGCCCTCTTCACCGAAAAGGAGGAGCGCGTCCTCAAGGCTGCCTGGTCCTGCCTCAAGACTCCGCCGGAGATCGACATCGAGAAGCTCAAGGAGGCTGCCGGTTTCAACACCACCAAGACCGCGCAGAACACCTGGGGCGTCATCAAGAAGAAGCTCGCCACTCTGACTCCGGCTGGTGCTGACGGCGAGGGCGGCGGTAAGCACTCTCGCGCATGCATATTAACTTGAGGTTTCTGGACGCTGACTGTGATTCTTTTCCTACACTACAGACTCCCCGCTCGCCACCCCAAAGTCCAAGGCTACTCCGAAGAAGCGCGGCAAGAAGGCGACTGTCGAGGACGACGACGACGACGAGGGCAACACCCCTTCCAAGAAGCGCAAGACTCCGAAGAAGACCGCCAAGGCTGCCAATGACGACGAGGAGGACGTCAAGGCTGAGGACGAGTGAAGTTCTGTGGCTCAGCATCAGATTTCAGCAAGCATGTGAGCGAGAAGTTCTTTCTCTCTTTGCTATGGCTTGGGCACGATAAGGGTTGGCTATGGGCGGCATTTGGATGGCACTGGCGTTGTGCAGGTATGAGAGCGAGATTTTTTTTTCTCTCTTCACTATTGCTGAGACACGATGAGCAATGACTACGGTCGACATTGGAGTAGTTTTCAGGTTGTTTGTTGAGAAGCACACGTTGGCGTCTTGCTTGTTGTTTGCTAAATTGATTAAAAGCGAAGTATAAAGCAGTCATCGAAGTAAGGTATCGTACTAGCTTTCTTCTCCCATCATTTTCTTCTCACCAGGCGCTCGTCTGTTTGCTGGTCTTGTTAGTTCTTCGGTCGCGCTTTCCTTCCTGTTGCCTTGGCGCGCCGTTTATATAGTTCGTCTTTCTCACCAGCATCACCTCAAAGCCCACACAACGCAGGCGTATGCCGCTGCTCATGACACTCGGGAATCGTACATCACCATGGCCGTTCCAACTCGGGCGAACCTCACCCTCAACTCAAAACAGCAAAGCGTCCTGCTCGTACTCTGGCCCTGTCTCAAAGCACCGCCTCGCATTGACGTCCAAATTGGTCCGGAAGGGATAAAACTAGGCGCGACATTCGACAGGAGAGCACCGGGCATGGTCTTCGAAACCGTCAGATCAGACCACGATCAGATTACAGTCGCCGCAGACCTCGATGTCGCTGATGTGGAAGTCGACTTTGAAAAGCTCAAGGCCGCCGCTGGACTCGCGAGCGTTGAAGAAGCTGCGGAAGTCTGGGAGAGTATCAAGGAAGTGGTGAGCGCTGCTGCTGCATCTGCAACACCCGTTTCTCACTGGTCTAGAGACAAACTGGAGCTCCAAAAATGGGACGTCCCCCGCCCAACATTACTGGAACAGCTGCACACTGCCGCGCGGGACATTCAGCTCTTCGTGTATAAAGCTCAGTTGGAGAATCTCGAAGCCCAACTGGAGTCCGCCGCGCAGACAGCCGCTACGAGCGTTGCGCCGAGTGAATCTCGGCATCGGCCTGTAAATGACCGGCGGCTACAGGTGGCTAAAGACAGTGTGAGAAGAGTCTCCTCGATGCCTGCCATCAGAACTAACACTCAAGCGCTCACCGCATGGTTTATCCGGGGCCTCTTTGGCGACAGAGGACTCGAGAACTTCTATACCTCTCAGCGGCAGTCTGTCGAGCAGCAGCGCTCCAAGCAGCAGCATACAGCGTCAAAACAAAGAGACCTTCCATTGGACCTAATGGATAGAGTCCTGGAGTCATACCAGCAAATCCGTGACAGCCCCGGAGAAGAAGCCTGCGGAGAAGAAGCGTACCAAGACCGCCTGCGACTCTACGCGTGCTTTTTCGACAACCTGACAAATCTGCGGTGCAAATTCTGGCAAAAAGGCTCGGCGGAACAACGAGCTCTTCTGCGATACGCGGACGACAAGGGATTCTCTATAAGCTTGCAACAAGTCGCCTGGATCTGGCTGACGGAGAAGACTGGCCAAAGTAGGGGTACCATCGACGATGCCGTCTGGAAGGGTCGGCAGATCAGGACTATGATTGCGTTGTTTGGAGGGGGCGTGTTGTACTTCATGGATAGCAGGCTTGAGAGCGAGTAAGTCCTCCCAGTACTTTTGACTGCTACGAAGCTTCACCCCAGTGGTCTCTATGTTGGTTCGGTGTCATTTTGCGATCGCAGCAGCACATACGCAACGGAGATACTACAACTATATACGCTTTGAACGTTTTAGCTTCGCGACGACGCCTCAGAATCCTTATTGACGTATCCCACTTCTCCAGACTCGAAACAATCAAAGGCGGCAGCGGCATCCTCATCTCCGTGATGAAGGCCATCGACGTCCTGCTCGGCCACGAACTCCGCACACTTTGCGAGACGGCGCACAAGGCCTTGAGCGGCGGGTCGCGAGCCGCGGATGAGGTACGAGCAAAGCTCTCACTCATCACTGCTACGAGTCTCGACGGCCGAACTATGAGCAAGATCGATACGCTGCTTGCGGATGTCAGCCACGGCCGAGTTGCGATGTCTATGGAGCTGGAGGACCATGACGAAGTGTATGCCGGTAAGTTTATGTGACCCTCTCCCCGTCAGATAAGCGTAGAAGAAGGGAAATGGTTTGGAAATTGGGCTCGTGGAAGGGCTGATGATGGGTCATTGAGGAGTTGGTGGAAATGAAAAACGTGCGGTAAATAGTATATTTCCCTCTGGGATGATCATGACGCGGGTCGACGGATCTGCCTTCCAGATCTCGTCTTTTTGGCGTCCGGCAGCGGAGTCTCAACTCCTGGCTCCTCTCCGTCGTCCTCTCTGCTGAGCGAAGACCTCTTGCGCGACTTCGCAGCAGTACCTGACACCACAGACTTGGGTACACTCACCTCCTCACGCTCAAGCTTCCCAACATACTCCCTAATATGCTTCGCCCTCCCAGCCTCAGTCTTCAGCGCGGCCAGCCGAAAATACACCTGTGCCTTCTCCCCCTTCTTCATCCCCTCCCAAGCCTCCAACGCCTCAGGCCTCTCCTCCATGGCAGCCATCAAATCCCGCATCTCCTCCAAATTCGCCATCCCGCTGTAAGCTCGTTGCCGCCTTCCATCCTGCTTCGCAGACTCAACCGCCGCGCGACCGCTTTCCTGCATACGGCCTTGCTTCTCCAAGTGCTCCACGATGCCGACGTTCTTTTTGGACCAGAGGCTTTTTGGCAAGCGGGGCGTGTAGCGTTGTGAGTAGGTTGCGGAGTCGATGGTGTTGGATTGGCCGTCGATCCAGCCGTGGCAGAGGGCTTCTTCGACGGCTTCGGTGCGGGTTAGTGAGGTTGGGGAGGTGGTGTTCTTTTTGGCGAGGGTGAGGAGTACGCCTGTTGATGATGTGCCGTTTTCTGTCAGCCAGTGGGACCAGGCTGGGGCGTTGGGGAGGGTTAGTTTGGGGAGAGGCTTCATGACTGTGGTTGTTCTCTTTGACAGTGGCAAGACTCCTGGTATGATCCAGTCCACCTGCTCAAGCAAAAGGAGCTCCGGGAATATGTCGCAAGGTCAGATCTCATGTGTTCATCACGGAGTTGAAGGCACCGTGTCGGCAGCCACCTTGATTTCGGAGACCGACAAGCGCATCAGCCACGCAGGTCAGCTTTAACCTGTATGTAGCAGATACACTTTTTGCCTTTTTCTCGATAGGAGAAAAAGTATTGAAGATGTGTATGTGAAGTTGTTGTCTAGGTCTACCGTGATGGCGGTTGGGCGGCTGCATGATGTCATCCTGCGGCTGAGGAATCAAAACATGAACCTTCGAATCTCCAGTCGTCCTGTTCTAAAGACGACTATCACCACAAACCATAGCTGTTATGAACGCAACCTCGCGAGGATCTTCTACAGAAAAGATACCACTACCCTCTATACCAAGGCAAGCTACCTTCTTCGCGACCGGAGTCCTCGCGGGAGCAGCATCACTTCCAGTTGAAACCGCTTTCCTCTCCCTTGCTCAGAAACACGACTACACAGCTAGCATACGCCACCTTCGCTCAAGCTTTGCGCCAGTACTTGCCAGAACCGGTGTACGATTCCTCAGTTTCGACCATGTCCGGACCTACAGTTCACACTTCCTACAACTGCCTACAGTGCTTTGCGGAGCCCTAGGGGGTGCAGCCGGCGGTTTGAACGAAGTGATACTGCACTCCTTGGTGTCCAATCGTCGTTTACCGCCTTTACAAGCTGCGGCTTCGCAGTCCGGAAAGCTGTTTCTCTGTTTTGGAACATACACATATCTGTCTACCACTTTGAGTCGCGAGCTTCCGCCTCGACCTTTCTGGAAATGCTGGCTCATGGGCGCCACAGCTGGATCTGTGGGCAGTGCTGTCACGGCTGCGGTAGAGGGTGCTAGAGGCCGATCGCTGATGATGGCAACGCTGCGCGGTTCTCTTGTGATTGGTACGGTGATCTCGGTGCAGGTTACTACTTGTGCGGCTGGTCTTCGAGCGTTGAATGAGTGAACAGGAGGCTCAGTTTGCAGCCTCAACGATTGGCAATCCCGGACGTCGAAGTCACGCGACCCGCTGTATCATGGGAGTACAGTTCTCGGTCTCGCAATTCGCTTTTGCGATTTTTGAGAGCAATCTTCTGGGACCTACACATTGCTCGCGATCTTCCTACATCAAATGCACTATGAGCGTATGAAGCTTGAGTATTTCCGAGCACAAGTTGCTAGGAAGGTGGTTCTTGACATTCAGATTGTTCCAGGTGGACTGTCTTACTTCATGATCAATCGTATTCGACCTGGAAAGGCGCGCCGCTGAACCGCCGACCAAACTATTCCATGCCTAGGTCGGCCGTCAATCAAGCCCTGCGATCCTCATCTTTCCCGAGCTCAACAGCCGCCTCCTTCCCACCATCGAGGCCCAGACCTTTCACAACACCCGAAAGTATCGCGAGCACGACCGCCGTTTCGCCACACGCCGACAGAATGACTTTGGCCAACCAAAATCCGATATCATACATCCTTTCACCGGGCATGCCGTAATTGTACGGCGGAAGGCCCTCGGTGGTCGTTTTCCAAGCGATGAGACCGTAGCACATGAAGCCACCTAAAGTGACTGCGAGGGCTTTCGACTGGGTATCATGCCCGTTTGGGCTCTCCTGGTTTTTGTTGACTCGCATGATCATTTTGCCGATGGGGAAGCCTACGAAGCCGTAGATCTTCCAGAGACACCAAAGCAGGACGGCCGAGGCGATGATGGCGCCGGAACAGAAGGCGATTGTCTGGATGCTAGAGATTATCTCGCTCATGATTGCGGTCGATTACGGGTCCTGGGATTTGGTTGTGAGGTATGGATCTCTTGTTGGTCTGCCGAGGCCTGAACTTGTTTGTGAGGTAGTTGCGGTGACAGAAAAGGGAAGGAATATCAGGTCACATAAACTCCAAGTCATAGCACGAATATGCAGGTCACGCCCCCGTTATTTAAACATACCGCCTCCAACCACCCCAGCAGTCTTCGGAAGAGCTACAACGACGGACCCGAGGCGCAGTATATCACCGCAAAGCCGCCTGCCTGTTGGATGCGCAGCAAAGCGTCGTAGGATTTTGTTGTGGATCTGCGAACGACATTCAATGTTCTAGCGCATCCCTAGCTGGCGACGGGTTCGCGCTAGTTCTCATATCTCGGATATCGGCAGGCAATGACATTGAGCACGGCCATGACGATGTCGCTGGCTTTTGGATTGATCTTTGCGAAGACAGTATGTTCTCTCCAAGCCTCGATCATACTCTCAAGGCCCCTGTTGACCTTGCCAACCTCGCTTCGTCATATCGATGCTGTCCACAACCGCTGATAGCACGGCGTGACCGATATCAAGCCTTCGCGGGACAGGTCCAGAGACCTTGGAGCCGTCTATGGTGATTTATTGAATGGTCTCCGCCAATGAGTCTGTGATATGTCAGCTTGACATAGGTGCATTTGAGCCACGGGAACGCAGCTACGCTGAACAAGATACAATGACCGTCTCAAGCATGTCCGAGAAATGATGTATCGCAGTGAATGCTACTGTCAGTCAACGGCATCACCAAACCTCCATCGCAACGTTCACCACGAGGCTGTCGAATCACCCGAAAACCGCATTCAAGGAGTAGGCGTCGAAGCCCAGTCAATTCTGCTCACATTAGACTTCGTTTAAATAGTTTGTTCATCTCCCATACCGGCTTGACATTCAACTTGTGCATCTTTCTTTTCTGTCGGCAGTCTGGCTCTTACCCTCCTCGAGATATGGCACCACGCTCTTCCAACCACACTCACCAGCCCGTGAGGAACAACTACAGTCCACCAACCATGGTTCAATCATGGCGAGATCGCAAGTAAGTCGTCATTCTTTGCTCTGCCTTCTGACTTTACAGAATGTACCGAATCCATAGATAATGAGATATTGACACTCTTCATAGCCATGCGCCCTTCACGAACCAGTCCCGCCACCCTCTTCCGCCGTTTACTTTCCCGCCGGGTAGAAGTGCGCCAGAAGATGCCGATGCCGACACCGTCTCAATGTATTCGGATTCGAGTTGCCCAAACGCGGATTCCGCAGATACAGTCCTTCAGGACATCGGCACCGAGGGCGAGGATGAAGACTTCGTGATAAGCTCCAACGTTTCCCGAACACCATCACCGGAGACGATGCTTGCTGGTACTCGTAGCGAGTGGTTGCCAACCGTTGTCCGGTCCGGATACTTCGTCTTTCCTGATCCATTCTCGTCAGGCCAGAGGATTAGCAGCTCTCCGGAACGCAAGAGGTCATATGCTACAACATCGTCGGAGGATGAAGGTGGCACCACCGAAGACGAGTCAGAAATGGAGGACTACGAAAGCACCCCGCCGGAAAGTGTATCGCTTGATCAAGGCGCTGAACAAGACACCGCTCCCTCGCTCAAGAAAGAAGCAAACCAGTTCTTGCCACTGCTCACAGATGAGCCAAACTATCCCAGAAATCCGACTCTCAACCGCGGATTGGAGAAGATCAACAGGCGCCTCACAAAAACAAAATCGTGCGCGGAGGAACAATCCACGCAGTCTAGCAAGACAAACCCGATTCTAGGCATCCACCCTGCGTTACGACAAGCGGAGTCGCACCCTGCCATTGACAACGAGGCTCTGGCAGCTCTGAAAGCTGAAGTCAAGCAGCTTAAAGCGAATGTCAAGGCTCTGAAGCGACTGGCGACTTCGAGGGACAATCGTCAAGCTGAGTTTTTACGACATGTTGGTATGAATAAAGACAGCCTCGCTGGAGGGTGGGAGCAAATGAGGAACGAATTATTCCAGATCAAAGTCATGCAGGAGCAACTGCGGAGGAGCGTGAGCACGCAGCGCAACATGGACGGTCGTTGGTAGACTGGTACGGTGACAAGGCGTTTCACTTAAGCATTTTCAGGCAAACTTTGTGCTTTTGTTCAACAAAAGGAATATTGACATTACTACATATGTACTGTATACTATTTACGGCTTGCTCAGTTGCTCCTTGCGGAAGAACGTGAGATATCCTACACACACGATGATCTGGAAGACCATGCATATCCAGAACCCAGGCTCCTTCAAGCCGCCAGCAATGCTGTAAGCCAAGGACGGGTAGTAGGGCAAAGGCCCTGTGGAGCTGAGTCCATCTGCGCGGTTGATAATGGTAGCGATGGATCCCACGCATTGCGCCATGATGAGCGCGAAAGAAATGTGGAATCTAGTCAAGGTTTGCAATAAGAGCATGCCGATTCCCACGCCTTGCAGTGCATCGAGGACACCGAGCCAGAGCCACACTCCGCGTCCGAGAATGGCGGAGGCGATAGGACTGCCTGCCCAGGGGAGGTACGAGCCCATATTGGAGACCGCCCACCAGATTTGACACCATCTCGGAGCTCCCAAGCAGATTGCGAAGACTGGGAGGATCCAGCTGTGCTCGACGGAAAGCCTGCTGAACACGAAGAGAATCGCTGCCCAGATGAGGATGAAGAATAGGAACACCAGCAGCACAATAGCATACGTGGGTGCATGCTGGCTGGACCAGAGATATGACCAGTTCCTGCCGAATTGGGCCGACATGAAGAAGTTCTGGATGAACACGGCAATCAGGAACCAGATCACGATCTTTCGTCGCAGCGCTGCCTTGTAGAAGGAAGAGATCACGCCTGGCTTCTGGCGATAAAAGTCAGGGAGACCGAGCCACAGAACGATACCGACGGCCCAGAGGAAGATGGCAATCGGTACGCCGATCGCTGTCATTCTCCATTGGTAGTTTGTCGATTGGCCGCTGGCAGACGCTTGTGTCAGGTGTGTACCCCAAGCCCACAGGGCGATCACGTAGATCTGCTGAGTTCCTTGCACAGCGCATGCTCTGAATGCCCAGTCCTTTACAGGTGCGGAGCCTGAGGCTCCGAAGTTCTGCGCGAAGAAAAGCGAGCCTGCAGCGGATCCGATGGCGTACATGGCGGTCGCAACGTATTGCACCCAAGCGCGTGCAAGATCCGATGAGCCGTACGGTGCGAACGCGATCAAGAAGAATCCCAATCCATAGAAGAAGAAAGGCAGCGTCATCACGACCTTGCAAGCGAATCGGCGGAACAGGTACCACCAAATCAGCGACGATGCAAGGTAAATTGACGCAATACAGTAAAGCTGAGTCGCTGTTTGGCCCTCCTGTCCCGTAAGGAGCGTGATTTGGTAGGAATTCGCTGCTAAGATTTGGCCAAGTGCGAGCAGGAACGAATACACAGGCCAGTCGCCAAGCTTGTAGTTCAAGAGCTTCCTGAGGCCAGTTGGAGGTGTGTAGTTGTCTGGCAACAAGAACTGGTCCACGGGCTCTTCGTGTTCGGATCTCGAGTTCTCGTCGCTTTCGGAGTGGACGTCGCTGCTCATCATGACCTTGTCCATGCGACGGAACCAGGCTTTCTCGGACTTCTCGAGGTATTCTTCGATGCAGTAGTCCTTTTCGGAGTTCTTGCCGTTCAGGTCCTGGAGCATTTCTTCGAACTTGCGGGCATACAGGCCTGTAGTGTCTTGGAAGAACGGAGTCAGCTCGGTTTGAGTCTTGTTTTCCTTCTCATCGAACACGCGCTGTGTGCTCAGAGGCGTCTGGGTGCCCGATGCGGCTCTTGCGCCGGGAAGGACCAAGTAGCTGTTGTTGTTGGGAGTCCAGGTTCCGGGAGTTCCAACTGGAGAGAAGAACGATCCGGTCGTTTCAGGATCGGCAGGAGGGTCTCTCCTTGTGGTTGCAGCGCCATTTTGGAGGCGTGCAAGGTGTGCTGCAGCGAGTTGCTGTAATTGAGAGTGGCGTTTTGCCGCCTCGGCAGATGCTGTCGAGAGATACTCCTCTTCTTCTGGGATGGCGTCGAATGTCGCATTGCCTTCGGTTTGGCTGTTTTGCGAACCGGCACTACCGTCATCTTGGTTTACGGCAGATGGGTCGTGTCCAGGTCCGGATCGAATGCCAAGCGACAGTTTCGAATGTTCGCGAGTGGGAGAGGGCGGTCTTGTGTTAGGCTGACTGGCAACAGGTGTGCCACTTCCTCCACGGCTGCCCGTGCCGTCTCGAGGTGTCATCCATCCAGGGAGACTGGGTGTGGCCCAGCCTGGGGTGGTGGCGCCCGAGTTCAGACCAGACTTCTTCTTGTCGATAGTCCGCTGGTGTGTGCGAATGGATGCAGTGTGAAGCAATTCGATATCCTGCTTCCACTGTGCAACTGGGAAGCGCTGCTTGGCCGAGCGAGCGCGCATGGTGGCGCGAGTCTCAGTGCTGGAAGCCAACGCATCCGTGATCGCTGTCTTGAATTGGCGGATCTGATGCTTTGTGCCGATTGATTCAATGGTGTACCACCAGCCTGGCATCTGTCCGAGACCACCCACGCGAGATCCCACTCCCAAAGCTCCTTTGCGGCCGAATTCGACTGCCACCAAGCCAAATGGTTCATCACGAGATGGAATCAGCGCAAATTCAGCTCCGCTGAAGATGAACGGAGGCAGAGCTGTGAATTCTGGTTTTGAGAACACGCGACCCGGGTATTTCTTCTGCATGACATCAAGCTTGAGCGCTGCAAAGGTACCGTAAAGGTCAATAGTCGGTCCCACGCAGAGCAGTTGGACTTGAGGATAGTTCTCCAAAATTGCAGGGAAGACATCCGCAATGAGATCGACACCCTTTTGCATGGACCATCTGCCAACAAAGACAAATAGTTCAGCATCAGCGCGTTGTTCCAGGCCGGCCCAGGCCTGAGCCTGTTGCTTGAAAAGAGCTCTTCCTGATTCGAATACTGGATCGACTTGGAAGTCGTTCGAGACGGTCCCGTCATCAAGATTGGCGAGATCGCTTGGATCAGGGTTTGGCAACGAGCCAATCTTTTTCAGACCCCAAAAGATAGGGTAGCGTGCGAGCGTGCGCTTACTGTATTTCTTCGAGACTCCCACTGCACCAAAGCCTTTTTGATGAATGCGAAGAATACTTGCGCCAGCATGGAGAAGGTTGAAGACCTCTCCGAATTGAACATACTTGCGCACAACTGGTTCCGGAAGATTGAAAGCCAAGCAAATCTCTTCGGCCTCGTGCTTGCTCCTCATTGGCCACAGACCTTGAAACTCGGCATTGTGGAGTGAAAGGCAGCATGGGATGGTATCCGGGAGTAGGTACAATGGCGCAATCGAGCCATGGTAGTCGTTAATATGGTAGATGTCGATTGGAAAGCGTCGCATGGCCTCTGCAATGCACTGGTTCCAGGCGGAATAATAGATAGCTGAATCGAGATCGTCCATACGTGCTGGATAAGGATCCTTGGCCGTCTGACGACGGAACACGGGTGCGTCCACGAGCATGAAAGTAATGTTGTCAAGCTTGTGGTATTGAACTTGCACTTCGTAAGTTCTTCCGAAGATAGTGACATCTATTGGCAGTCCGGGTGTGTCGGTAGGGTAATTGAAGCCGTCGGCGCATGGAACCACCCAGATGAGGTCTTGGTCTTGAAGGTTCTTAGCCATCAATTGAGCCATGACTCCGAGTCCACCAATCTTGATCTTAATGTCCCAATCAGAGATTTCGTACTCGATCGTAGCGATGAGGACACAACGTCTTTGGCTGGCAGCGCCTGCACCACCAAAGGCAAGGTTGTTATCGGTTGAACGCGTTGCCAGGACTCCTGCGGACGACATAGCTGCTTTCTCCTGTGCGGCACCATCTTCTTGCGCGTGGTGGCGCTTCGACATCCATCCGAGAGGGCCTGCCAACATGCCACCCTTCTTGGCTGCTCCAGTTTCGTTGAACTTGACTCCGTAAAATGCAGAGATATACAGCCAGACTCCAAGAGCACCAGTAACCACAGGAATGACGGCCAGGAGGATCCAGATCACCAACTGAACCCATCGATTTCCAATTGGAACGAGATAATACTTCATGGTACCGTCGTTGAACGAGATACGGTATGCAAGGTGCGGCGAACCAGGGCCAGTGCCAGTGATGTTTGTGACGGAAGCCTGGAGAGAGACCGGGTTCACGCGGTCGAGAACTGTGTCGTTGTTGATGTCGCCAAGTGCCACAGTCTTGTCTGGAGTGCCATCCTTAGCCATGCCGAAAACGTTCAGTTGGAATTGTGATGGCCACTCGTCCATAAAATCGTATTCCCATGTGCCGTTCTTGCTGCGTGACATCTTGTTCGGGAGGCCTTGGTCATAGCCGTACTGGTTGAAAGACCCATGGACGAAGAAATGAGGATAGCGGCGTCTTGACTGGCTGGATCCGACATCACCCTCGATAACGTGATCCGAGCTGCCAGTGAGCTGAGACCAATATTGAACACGTACGTGCTGACCTTCCCAGTCTGCATCATCAAGGTTTGTTTGAGCAAAGTTGGGCAGGGATGCGTTTCCTGGTACGTAGTCGATCCAGTCGGACCATTTGATGCCGAAGGATGCTGAGAATCGCCATTTGTCGGCACCAGCGGCTTTGTGGGTGACGCGCAAGTTGCTGCCATCACTCTTGACGCTCTGGTCACTGCCCGTTCGGAAGATCAGGGTATCGCTGTAGTTCGCCTGCTTGGGGAAGATCATCACATTATCCGGCTGGCCGATGCGGAACATGAAATGGTCGGTGCTCTGTGTGGAAGCGTTTCCGGCTTGGTTCGTCGCATTGTCGACAGTGATTCGGTGAACTCCGTCATAGACATTGTTCAAGGTAGCTCTCAGATACCACATGGAAGCGCTCGGTCCAGTGAAGTTGACTTCCCGCTTCGGGTCTTGGATGGTCTGACAGGTGACAGAGTCGGCTAGAGTGGCAGTCTGATTGTGCTCTGTGACGGATTCGAAAGACAGGCTGTTCTTCACGGAGTCGCAGTCCATTTCGTCAGTGAAGCGGAGTTCGAAGTCAACACTGTCAGCGTCCGCAGAAGAGGTGTTTGACACAAATCGGTGGTCGTGTCCAGGGACGAATTTAGTCACGATTGGCGAGGGCATTGTCCAGTTCGCAACCGGAACGAGTGCTTTGAACCCGTAAGGCTCCATGACAATATCGTTCAGGCAAGATGCCATCATGCTTGTACCTCCAAGCTCGATGTTAATAGCTGCCTCAGTCTTCAACTCGTATGTTTCAAACGGCCAGAAGAGGTTCCTGACAGTAGTATTGGTCGCAAAAGGCGCAGCAATTGCACTCGTGTCATCAGTGCAGTCGCTGACAAAGTGTTCGGTGTAGTTCCTGTTGGAATACAGAAGCCAAACCATTTGGTTGCCGTGTCCACCCTCCAGATCGTCCTGCAATCCAAATTCGACACCACGGACAGAGCTGTACAGTCCGTGCTCTGTTTCTCCACCGGCAGATCCTGGCAACTTGTATGCGTCCACCTGTGCTGATAATTGCTTGAACATGAATCCGTCATTCAGGACTGGATATCTCTCGCGGAGCTCAAACATCTGTTTGAAGACACCGTACAGCGGGGAAGAGGGGTCCCTGTGATCAAGAGAGACGTTGTCATCGTGACACGCATGCAGGAGGTTACTAGCTGGCCAGTCGTTCAGGTTGTGGTCGCCGATTTTGTAGCATCCATGCATCTGCCACGCTTGAGCAGAAGCCATTGGTTGTCTGCCAAAAATGTAGTCTGCAGCGGTACTGTCGAGGGTGTAAAATGCCTGTTCCTCTCCCCAGTTGACCATTGGAATACCCGGCATCGCCATGGTAACAATGAATTCCGCTAGTAGCTGACGTTCAGTGCCATTGATAAGTCCAGGCCATCTCAGCACGTCCTGGTTGGAAGCTCCATACATATGCCGTGGGTCGAATGTGTTGTCATAGGCATTCCTCATGTCATTAGTCTCCACAAGGGTCTCCCACTGGGCTGCAAAATTGACAGGTGCGTCCTCTGCTGCGGATAGCACACCATCAAGGCCCAGGAATCGCATGAGAGCGCGGTAAGTGGAGTAGTGGAAAGCGCCGGCATCAAGACCTGAATGGCCATCTTCGCGGATGTACGTCGAGTCGTTCTTGGTAATGGCATCCGAGACGTTGTTGTATTTCATGCTCGGCTCCTTGCCTCGCCCGATGTAAATCGCTCCATCTGTGTTTCCGTTGACAATCTCACCAGGGATGAAGAAATTGTCCTTCCCGACCTCAGAAGCACACTCTCGAATGGCATTCGAAAAGTTACCAAGAGGGTCGATGGTTATTTGCATGGCCTTGTCCATGCGGAACCCGTCAATATCAAGACCTTTGATCCACATACAAGAGAAATGAATAATCTTGTCTAGAACATCTGGTCGCCAGTCCCGAAGGCGATCTTGGACACCGCCGAACTTGGACAGTTGTTTTTGCCACTCCGGATAGACACCAAACGCTCCAGTGTCGCCAAACTGATCAAATTCGCTGTCCATGCAGCCAACCATTTTGGTGGTGTTTTCGTCGTTGTAGATGTTGCCTCCTTGGTCCCAGAAGCGAGGAAATTCCCATGGACACTCCTCGTGGAATTTGTTGGACACCTCAAAGTCTCGATACACTCCTGTGGATTTTTGGCTGACTTTATGCTCCTTCCAGGAGAAAGGCGCAGTGGTGTTTTCAAATCCATCGAATGCGTAAATGTCGGCCATGGTGGCGAATGTGTTCTCGACAAGGACCCACATTCCCTTGTCGTGGATCTTCTGAATTGCATTGCGTATTTCGGAAAGGGTTCCATGGTGATGATCCAGGATGGTCAAGTCGTAAGGGCTGAAGCCATCAGTACCCCAAGGTTGGTTGAGAAACAAGCTTCCTGAGAGATAGATGCCGCGAATACCGAGTCCATGAATATAATCGAGGGAGTCAACA
>Ga0265797_10006413_pt1 | contig 16616 bp, 12 predicted proteins | sample P2T30metagenome_FD_192433 | JGI IMG/M metagenome (GOLD analysis project Ga0265797, IMG submission 192433) | Plant litter microbial communities from East Loma Ridge, Irvine, California - P2 T30 | ecosystem: Environmental > Terrestrial > Plant litter > Unclassified | place: USA: California...
GTCTAAAGCGTCTTTCTCAGGCATCACACACCGATGCTCCGTCGAATTGCTGCTCCACATAGGTCTGTACGGGAAAGTACAGATGCTATCCGCCTTTCCTTCGTTAGGACCTTGCAGGACAGTAGTATTAAGCTGCGTCGGTACAACCTTATTCTCAACCCACTCGATAACAGATCCAAGAACCGTCTGCGGGAAAGAGCCGTTCTCCGCGCTCGGAGAGCAGTGCGCAGCACCGGGAATGATGTACAACCGGTAGAACTCGTGCAGCTTCTCGAGAGAGTCTTCGTAGCTGGCGTTCGGGTACATGACGCGACGGACCTGTTCCTGGTAGATCACTGACGAGAGCGTCGGGATGCTGTTGTCGGCTTCGCCGTGGTAGTGGATGACTTTGCCGCCGGCTTCGTTGAACTCTTGCAGATCTGTCCAGACGGTGTTCATTGTGCCGGCGTACTTCTGCATGCCTTCGAGCATCCAGCCGCGAAGGGTGTCGACTGTCACGCCGTCCAAAGATAGCGAGGTGCTGTTCACTTCTTGAAGGAGCTCGGTGATCCATTCCGCGCCGATATCGGTGATGGCTGCGATTTCATACTCTCCGGTCGTGCTCGAGTATGTACCGGCTGCATTCGAGGAAGTGTCTGTTCCCGACTGAAAGCCAACGTAGAGGTGGCGTGATTTGCTATCGTAGGGTCCATTCTGCACAGCAAGGAAGACAGAGACGTCGTTTTCGTTGACAGTGCCATTTGCAGCCGGAGTGGTTGCGCCTTGTCCGCCTGTGATCGGGTTGAAGGCAGTGGAAGCAGAGCAGGAGTATGGCTGACCAACGACCTTTTTCGGATCCCAATGCAGACTGCACAAGTCGGAGCGGGCGACGATACCATCGACTTTGCCATCCATCGCATCGCAAGCAGCCAGAGTCTCGTTCACGATCTTCTCGAGCGCACATGAGTTGGGAGCGTAGCCAATCGATTGCTCGTAGATCTGTGGCCAGTCGTGATTTGGTTGCTGGTGAGACTGGCGGAAGGCCGGTGCACCGATCGCTGCGCCGTCAAACTGGTCGGCATAACGCTGCACCTGCGACCAGCCTTCTCTTCCTCCTTCGGAGCAGCCTTGGTAGTAAGAGTAAAGGCTGGAGGCGTTGTATATGTTCTTGCTCATGGCCTTTCCGAGTTCTGTCATCTCGTGAATGGACAGGTATCCGAAGTTGTTGATCATGTCGTAGTCCAGGCTGCCATTTGCTTTGAGAACGACATCGTTGAGCTGACCTCCCCAGCCCATGCCGCCGTCGGTGCATCCAGCAGAAGCTCCATAGACGAGTCCACCTGCGAGTCCAGACGCGCCAGAGTTGATGGCGAATCCTCCGCCGCCTGTGGCGAGAAAGCGACCTTTGTATTGGGCCGGCTCCGGGAAGTAGTACCACACATTGATCTGTGAAGAATAGTTCGTTAGTACCACATGGATTTCGCCCAATAGAGATAGTAAGTCATACCGCATCATCCTTGCCGCCATGCTTGTACGCGACAGTCACGTTGCAAAAGTTGCGACCATCCGCAGCAGGATAGTTGTTGCCTGCTTCGACGGAAGAGTTGTAGACGCTGTTCACAGTCACATCTCCATACACCAGACCTTGAAGCGCAGAGTTCTCCGTGGGAAGGCTTGCTTTGATGTAGTCGACGCTGCAGATGCTGGACAGGCTGCTAGCAGATGCTACAGACGCGCCGGTGAGAATGTTAGATTGCTTCATGTTTGATGATATCGTTTGGAATGCGGTAGAGAATGAATGATGCAGGTTTTGCCTGGACGATCGTTGAACGGCATCTTATATAGAAGAGCCGCATTATCGATGGCACAGCCTGGCATACTCACTCACGTAGCTTCGATACGCGTGGCAATCGCACTCATTCCTCGCCGCGTTCGCTACGAAAGCAGTAAAGCTCGTTCGAAGGATAGGGCACACTGGCGCTCGGTCAGATGTTTTATTCGTGGCGGAGGGCCGTGTTGTGTAAATCGTGCCATGCCGCGTGGTTACAAGTAGGGCATAGCAGTGGCGCAGATCCGAAGCCGCGTGCGACGCGTTTGATTGGTGCTGATGTTCACATAGCGGCATACCTCGCGTTATAAGTCATGATGATTTGATACAGTATGTAGGGCTCAGGCCCGGACTCCGTGTAGTTCTGTCCGCGTGTGCAGCAGAAGGGTGTTTCAAACTCGGGTAAGACTTCTGCCGCCGACTTCGGCCTTATCTGATGATGACGACGACGGTCATGAAAACATATTCGCGGCGAGGGCATCACACTCGTTTTCTGCTCGCTAGAACAATCAGATGTTTTACTCGCATCTAGACTGGAATCACTTGGGAGGAGGCGAACAGCGAATGATCGCCGGAGCATGGAAAGTCTCGACAGAATCCACGGAAACGTTGGGTACCTATTGTTTAACTAATCTACACTCCTGATCGAGTCAACCATGTACCAAGACAGACTCTGCGTGAAACAATCCCTTAATCCAAACCATAACGAAATATTCCCCAAAGAACGCCGCCGCTGAAACTTAAGAAATCCATCAGTCCAATCCCGAAAAGCACTTGGACGCCCTCATATATTGTGTCATTGAAGCTTTTCCCTTTAACTGTGAACACGCGCTGTGCTGGGTTTAGGATGTGCGAGGCCTCTCCTGGCCGTCGTCACATATGCTCACCATCTTCCACCAGCCATGCCTTCCTCGGCGGCCTTGCCACTGACATAACGTCTGCGGCTGGTGTTCTCCGGGACATACAAGGTCTCGTCCGCGATGTCGGCGCCTGTACGCGAAACAACACGCGCATAAGGCGAGTGCTTAGGCGGTGAGGGAGGGTGGTCCTTGCGCGCCGGCGAGAATGATTCTTGCGGTGCGATGCCGCGCGCGGCCATTGCAGATGCTAGGTCACCGTATTGACGCTTCTTTGGGGTTCCCGCGGACTTGACTTGCAGGTTCTCCTCGAAGTTGGGGATGGACCTCTGTTGCATGTGGTTCGCGGTGCGAAGGCTGGGAGCTGACTCGGAATAGACGCTCGAGCCCGCGAAGTGACTGGACTGTGCCGATGCGTTGGTGTGGGAACGGTTGATGGCCACATCGTTGAGAGGCTGGCGTTCTTCGCGGCCCACGATAGTAGATGTCTCATCGTCATCTGACATTGGGTAATTGTCGTAGGGCTTTTGGCTGGTCTCCTGGAAGCTGTCGTGACGAGGGTCGTGTCGCAGATCGGTGTGAAGAACTATAAATTATCGGTCAGCGATCCGATGAGTGGATCATACATGTCGTGAGAAATTTTCGCTTCGCAGGTGGCATGACATATTAGGAGAGGGGTGGTACTTACATTGCTCTTGAAGTGGGCTCTCGTCGTTTGGCGGTGTAGGAGGGTTCATACGAAGAGGTTCGGGCATGAACTGGGCTTGAGCGTTGGCCGGCAGCGGTGACAGCGAAGGCGAGAATCGTGCTCCGCGGTCAGGTTCAGGCGAGCCCACAGGCGAGGGGCGGGAGAAGTTTGGTGTACGGCGTTGGGAAGGCGAGGGAGGTGACATTGGCACACCGAGGTCTCCCGTTCTAGTTTCCTCGTGAACGAACCAGTTGTCGCTCAGGAGGGATTCCTTCTGTTGAGACTGCGCATGTGCGTGGGTGGGAGCGTAATGCCTCTGTTCAGCTGGCTGGTCACGGACTGATACCGAAGATCCAGGGCGAGGCGAGTGTGAGCGAGCCTGACTGGTGTGGGGCGGCGGTGCTGGAGCTGCAGCCAACGATCCAACAAACGAGAAAGAATCGATATCACGCTTCTCAAGATTGACAGGCTCTCCGCCAGGGACTTGGGCGAATGACTGGCGCGACGCGCGAGAGACCGGACCTTGGTTTTGAACTAGGCTGTGACAGAAATTGCGTTCTTCGGTCATCTGGCGAGAGAGACGTGCAGATTGGGGATTGTGAGGCGAGTAGTCCATTTCTGCACCAACTCGGCTGTTGCGGAAATCGACAGTTCGATCTTCATGCGCAGATTTCGAGAAGCGGCTGTCATTAACGTTGATAGTGCTTCCGCTCAGATGTCCGGGCTTCATCATCGAGACTGCAGACGCTTCAGAGTTCTTGTACTGGTGCTTGCGACTGGTGAGATTGTCCTCCAGCGGGTTCATGTCTGGTGGAAGTTTGGAGATCTTTCTGAAAAGAATAGTCAAGTAGAGGCCGATTCCGAGAGTGATCAGGTGCAGACCTCCGACGACGGTTGGCACGATGAATGTTGCAAACAGAAGCGTGTCGGTGCTCGTGAGGTCCTTGTTGAAGATGTTGCCCCATCGGTTCTCGTTGTCGGGCGAAGCAGTCCAGTTCTGGTGAGCGAACCAAGCGGTATAGATGTAGAAGGGAATGAGACCACTGTCCATGATCATGCCGAAGATGTGGTAGCTAGCGCTTGAGGCCGGTGTGCGTCGCTTGGCTGGGCAAGCCAGATGATAGACGCCATAGGCGGTAATGCACATATCCCATGCCGGCTGAGCAAATGTTAGCATGTGGCCCATATTGCGGCCTCCAATGCGTACTTACGGGAATTCTCATGATCCAACCCTGAGCTGTCTCTGTGTTGCGCAGGAAGATAACACACAGCAAACATCCCACTGCGCCCAGCACCTGGACGAGTCTGAAGCCGAATTGTACCCATCGCGTCGCCTTGACTTTTGTTTTTGTGTTTGGCGGCAGTGGCTCGTACTGGGTCTGTGGCGCCACCACCATATAACTATCCGGATGGCGATTGAAGTCAATGAGTGGCCCTTCCTGCTTCGGTTTGGAGATTGTGCTTTCGGCGGCGGATATCCATGATGCTCGAGTGACAGCCTTCGGGTCGAAGTCGGAGTATGGGTAGGCGATTTGGCGGCGAGAGGGCGGGTCGTAGAGGTATGGGGCGTCGCCTACACCCATTGTGAGCGAGAGGTACTGTAGCGATAGACAAGGATACCAACAAGAATATGCGAACGACTCGATGGAATGTAGGTGAGATTGGCCAGGCTAGAGATTACCTGCAACGCCGGATTGTCTTAGAAGTTCCCGGTGCACATCCAAACAAGCGTAGTTGTCAAGGGAACAGTCAATCAACACTTACCCCAGATTGGAGTTCTTGGAGTCGTTATCCGATCATATCCACCATCGAATCGCCCGAACTTGACTAGTCCCGCATCATGTCAGCCTTATTGGGACGGTGGCGTCCCCGAGGCCGGCCGGCGATGACATGGCTTGCATAGCCATCTGATAACTGAAGTCACTCGAAGCTTGAAATGTTTCCAGCGACTGCTTTGTCTTCACACGCCACCTCTGCGGTATGCTATCTACCCGCTCTTTTGTCTGCAACAGCTGCCGCCATATCGCCCCACGGCGCAGTGGAGTGAGCCATGGCATCTCAAGGTACAGCACATCGCCTGTCCGGCGTCCAATGCGCCTGGCGGTAATCGGCTCTGGCCCGGCAGGATACTACTCAGCATACCGAATTATGAAGAAGATGCCAGATGCGCACGTCGACATGTACGAGTCACTACCAATTCCCTATGGACTTGTGCGCTTCGGTGTGGCTCCTGACCACCCAGAGGTTAAGGTAGGGTCACTGCCACCTGCAACAAGAGTGAGCAGGACTGATCGCTCATAGCTCGTATAGAAAAGCTCCGAAACCCTCGACGATGTAGCCAAATGGCAGAACTTCAACTTTGTCGGCAATGTATCTATTGGCGATGCGCCAGATCACCTGCCTGTGAAGACGATCGCGGAAAATTACGATGGAGTACTATTTGCATACGGCGCATCACGCGATAAAAAGCTTGGGATACCTGGCGAGGATCTACATGGCGTCGTGTCTGCAAGAGCATTTGTTGGCTGGTACAATGGTCTGCCTGAATACGAGAATCTCAACCCGGACCTTCAATCTGGAGACACCGCCGTCATCATCGGACAAGGAAATGTCGCATTGGACGTAGCGCGTATACTTCTGGCACCATTGGATGTTCTCCGCCAAACAGACATCTCAGAGCAAGCTATCGAAGCCCTGAGCAAAAGCCGCGTGACTGACGTCAAAGTCATCGGTCGCCGTGGACCGCTCCAAGCGCCTTACACGATCAAAGAGCTACGAGAACTGCTACACATGCCCGGTGTAGGTTTCGCAGCGCCTCCAGAGGGCTGGGAGGATCTCATCGGTGTCAATCGCAAGCAGCTTCCTCGACAGCTTAAGCGCATTTCAGAACTATTGGAGAAGGGCTCCAAGACGCCAATGGAACAGGCGCAAAAGGCATGGCAATTGGGCTTCTTACGCTCGCCTGTAGAATTCCTTTCGTCAGATGGTAAGGACTTGAACGCTGTGGGCTTCGAGAGAACAGAGTACGTTGCCGAGCCGGCGTCTGTTCTTCCCAAAGACGACGGACCTGCTCTGTCAGGCCCACCAGCCGCCATGAATGCTTTACGCGACCTCAGAGTCCGCAGCACCGGATCAAAGGCAAAGGTCGATGCTTCTCTCGCCTTCCGCTCTGTCGGCTACCAGAGCGAGGCCTTAGCTGGCTTTGACGATCTAGGCATTCCGTTCGACCAGAAGCTCGGCATCATTCCGAACGACATGCACGGCCGAGTTATTTCTCCTGATCGCGGCCCCATTGCTGGACTGTCTGCGGCTCATGTCCCTGGCATGTACTGTGCTGGCTGGGTCAAGAGAGGCCCCACCGGCGTTATCGCAAGCACCATGGATGATGCTTTCCACTCTGCCGACATCATCATGAAAGACTGGGAAGACAATGTGCGCTTTAACGAGATTGGAGATGGAGAGACGAGAGGCGGCTGGGATGCTGTCAAGAAGGAGGTTGAGCAGAGGGGCATTCGCAGTGTCAGTTGGGCAGACTGGGAGAAGATCGATGCTGTCGAGCGAAAGAGAGGCCAGGAGAAGGGCAAGGTGAGAGAGAAGGTTAGAGGAGTTGCTGAGATGTTGAAGATCCTGGACGGATAGCTTGGTCGTTCCAGGTGTACTATTACATATACATGCATACACTTGTACAAAGTATCTTCACGTCTCGACAATGGCAGCATGGGGATGCCATGCACACGTGCATGGACGGGTGGTTTTAACAGGGTTAGGGGTTAAGGGTTTAATATTGTGGTTCCAACATCAACTAAATTAGCATGGACATGCGATTGACATGACATTTGTGTGAGTACATGGCGTACTGCTGAATGCCAATGCCTCTTTCGGAGAAGAAACGGATTTTGGATAGTCGGAGATGATCAATACATAAAATGTAGCTGCTTCCGGTTATCACTTGCAACTTGTCTACACCAAACGTCAAGACAGGTCGCGGTCTAGATTCAAACCTCCCACTGGTCCCTCAACGGCAGGCCGAACGATACTGATTTTGAAGCTAGATCACGAGGACAGGTAGCGTGCGTCCAAGCTCGAATGGAATTGATCTGTTCCGTGCTTACACTCTTCCTTACGGACCTCTCCCGACCAATGCTGGTCCACCAACACTTGTTTCGCTAAAACACTTTTGTCATTGGAGCGTCTTGACAGCGGGACGGTCTGAGAACGACCGCAGCTTTCCTACTCCAGGACTAGACGAAGCCTCACAATCCTTCGCCAAGGATCACCAGAATATAGCTCGGTTAGCCGAATTGACTGGATCTTACAGGGATGTCACTTTGGGGGGTATCGGCTCCCTCGTACGAGGTATCTATCATCTCTGAAGTCGTACCATAATCCTTAAAAATGCAGCATCTTTGAGCGCATAATTTCTCGTCCGAGAGGAAGAAATACAACGTCGTGGTATCGCGTCGTCTGTTCGGTGAAGGCGTTGGGAAGCTGTCTCGACGACGACGACGACGGCCATGTTATCACTACTTACCATTATTGGAGGCCTTGTGGCCTTATACCTGGCCAGATTTCCATACAATCTTGCTAGGAACTATATCGCGGCTCGGAAATTGGGATTGCCTATCATCATTGTGCCGATTGACCAGCACCACATTATATGGATGCTGATTTCAGTGCCTCTGCGGCCTGTCTTCAAGGTACGAGATGGTCGCTTTGCGAATATAGTTAGCGGTTCTCAGTAGCAGCAGAATGGAAAAACTGACGCGGTCAACAGAGATATCTGCCAGAAACCATCTACGAAAGGCTCAGTCTATGCACATACGGATGGGAGTTCCATCATGGCCTGGAGGTTTTCCACAAATACGGCAAGCCAGGCAACGACAAGACATTCTTTCTCGTCACATGTGGCACTGCGGAGATCAGCACTCGCGATCCCGAAGTCTCTTGGGAGATTTCTCGCCGTCCTCGCGATTTCCGCCAACCAGCCACGACTGATCTCATCATCGGCCGGTTTGGGGGCAACGTCCTCTCAGCAAACGATGAATCATGGGCCAAGCAGCGCAAAGTGGTCGCCAGCGTCATCAACGAGCGGATATCGAAAACCGTATTCAATGAAAGCATCGTCCAGACTGAAGGCTTGCTCGCCGAAGTCTACGACAAAGCTGATGGGAAGACGACCGATACCAACCAGCTGTTTGACATGATGAAGAAGATCACCATTCACGTGCTCTCTGGCGCTGGCATGGGCGCCAGCGTAGACTGGCATAGCAATGCCAACGAGAAGCCACGCGAGGGTTACAAGCTGACCTATATCGAGGCGTGCAAGACTGTCATTGAAGCTGTCGCTGGTCCGATTGTTTTACCCGTATGGTTTATGAAGTCCTGGCCCAGCTTTTTACCTGGGCACGCGTTCCTCCAGAACCTGGCGCCTGCCATGGTGGAATTTCCTATTCATACCAAGCATCTCTTAGATGAGGAAAGAAAGCGCGCGAGCGTCCAGAGTGGAGAGACCAGAAGCAACATCATGTCGCAGCTGTTGAAAGCGTCGGAGAAGGACGACAAGGACGGAAAAGTGCTGCTTTCTGAAGACGAGATGATGGGCAACCTGTTCGTTTTCACGTCAGCAGGATTCGATACTACCGCCAACACTCTTTCTTATGCTCTAGTTCTTCTTTGCCGCTATCCTCAGTGGTTAGACTGGATTCTCGAAGAGGTCGACAATATCATGCCACAAGATCCAAGCGAGCCCGTGGAATACGTAGCAGTCTTCCCCAAGATTGTGCGCATCATGAGCGTAATGCTCGAGGTGTTGAGGCTTTTCACGCCAGTCATACACGTAGCTCGGGACACAAACGCGCCACAGACAATCGAGACATCGCATGCGACATATCACATCCCTGCAGGTTGCTTCACGTATATCGATGGTGTTGCTCTACATCTGGATTCAGACTTGTGGAGAGACTTGAACCAGAAATCGCCAGAAGACGCGCCTCAGACTGGCGACTCCAGACCAGACGAGTACGTTTTCCGCCCGAGCCGCTGGGTCAACCCACCAGGATCGCAGAGCGCGCTCTTCCAGCCGCCACGAGGGACATATATACCGTGGTCGGGTGGCCCTCGTGTCTGCCCGGGCCAGAAAATGGCGCAGGTGGAATTCACGGCGATCTTCTTGACGCTCTTCCGGAGACATCGCATTGAGGTGGTGCCTTTGGTGGTGGACGGCCAGGAAGAGACTACGGCGCGGCTCAACGCTAGATTAGACGCTTTGATGAAGGACTCAATCAGCGTCCTGACTTTGCAGATGCAAGGTGTATATGATGTCAGCGACGGGCAAGGGAGCGAAAAGGGCTTGAAGGTTCGGTTTAGTAAAAGGAAATAGCGCGGCTCTCAGTGGGCAGAGGATGGGAGGATTGATGTAGTAGTCAGCAGATAGTAGTCGAAGCCGCCTGGCATGCTTAAGAGACGAGTAATTTTGCAGTTTTTCTACACATGCATGCAGTTCGTTTTTTCACATTCACAATGTGCTGGGACGAGTACAAACAGTATAAAGCAGCGCTGTCTGACAAGCGCGAACGGACGAGTTCAGAATTGAGATACGTTCTTGCCAACAGAGTGAGGATGGACCAAGGCCAGCGAGCCTCCGCTGAATTGCTCCGCTCGCGACTCGTCGCTGCTCTTCCTCCACTTCCTCCCGAACCATACGAAATACGGACAACATTTCCATCGAACCATAGGACTCTAAGGGAGCGTCTTCTACTCCCATATTACGCAATCCTCTGCAGTACTATCCTCCTTCTATTGCCGCTCTCGGTACTCATCACCGTAATCCACCAGTGCCTGGTGAAAGTTGGGCTTTGGCCTTACATTGAGAAAGCATTCCGAAATCTGGTCCTTTCACCCATTCTATCTGCTGCAGGAACTTTTTACCGATCCCTTCAATACTCTTACAGTGCAGGAGAAGAGCTCAGTGATAGGTTTTGGCCTTACATCGAGAGGCCAATACGATACCTGGGACTTTCGCCCATTTTATTTGCTGCTCGAAGCGCTCTCCGGCCACTTCGATACTCTTACGCTGCAGCAGTCGGACTCAGTCGAGATTGCACCGGAATCGCCCGGGGAAACCTACGTCGTATCATCAGGTCGGTATCTCTGACCGTTGCACTCCTGCTGTTGCCATCTCGCGCCTTACTCGGATTAGTACACCGGACCACTAAACTCGCATCTGTGGCAGTTTCGCCGACCTCTTGCCCTGTCGAATGCAAGAAACCCTCCTGTAGCTGCTCACTGACACACCTACGGGACGCCATGGCCGGATTCGGGAAGAAATTCTTCTACAGCATCATCACAGCAATCCTCGGGTTCTTTTGCGTGCTTCCGCTCATAGCATTTGCTGTCGTCACAACGTCACTCGCAATCGGATGGCTGAGTTTCATGATGCTCCTTAAGTGGGCGGGTGTCATTCGACGCAGCATTCTGCATTGGTGGAACGGCGACGACAGAAACACGCCAGAAGCGATTGCCGAGCGAAATAGAGCGGCTGCGGATGCGAAACGCGAAGCACGATCGCGTTCGGAGTCTTGCTCCCAGGCATCTGCGTCTAGTGCCACCCCGAGGAGCCAATCGAACCGGTCGAATCGCTCTGGCAGCAATATCAGCCTTGTTAGCTTGCCACTGAACCCACCTCAAATTGATCGTGATTACGAGGGTACGTTATCTAATCCTATTCTGTGTATTAATCGATGATGCTGACCATATCAGGTGTCGGAGGCTGGCTGATCCCAAGAGACAACAACAACAACGACCACAACTCAAGTGCTATCATCGATAACGACAATGAAAGCCCGGTCGCTTCCTCGAGCAGAAGGCCCGATACCACACCTACAACATTCCGCCGCCGCTCGTTCGGCGCCTCCAGCAGTGGTATCAATTCGCCGGAGATACTCAATACGCCTCTTCCACGACACAGTACCAGCACTTCGCTTTCTAGGCAAAGCGGAAGCCCGCAGAGCTACTTCATCAACAACAGTGCGGCGGGAAGGAGCACTACGTCGATCAATTCACGGAGGAACAGCAATTCACGAAGAAATAGCAGAGCAACCAGGACGGATGGGAGCACAGATGAGAGGACATAGGACTTCGTTGATGGCACTTTGTAAGGGAAGGCTTTTTGGGTTTTTTTGTAAACATTCATCCAATTGTACACGTTGACTAATGTATAGGAAAAATCGATCACTATGCTCTCAGCTCATCACGTACCAGACTGCTAAAGCCGCAACAAGCGCAAGTCCAGAAACAATGAAAGGGACGTATGACCAAAGAGAAAGTGTCGGAGGTGTCTAGCCCCAAAGGAGTGTACCCTTGGGAAAGCGCACGGTCTCGTTCAAGTCGTAGGGGGAGGAAGTTACCAGCGAGGGCTTTCCGGTCGACCCCTGCGACTTGATGGCCGAAGCGCTACCAGGCTGCCACATGGAGGTGCCTGCGGGGATCTTGAGACCCTCGTTGGAGCAGAAAGGAGATTGCGTGATCAGGTTCGAAGCCGGAAGAGGCGCAGTCATGGGACGCATGCTGCCGTCGGTTTTCCACTCACCGGCGCTGGCTGGGGTCCAGAGGCTTGGAGCAGTGGCGCGCTGTCGGGTGGGAGTGGAACTGGTGGGTTGCCAGAGCGAGGTACCAGGCGAGAACCTTAAGCCCTCGTTTCTGGCGAAGGAGCTCTCGGAGATGATGGCTTGAGTCGATCGAAGCGATGCTGACTCGACGCCGGTTTGAGGCTGCCAGAGAGAAGTGCCCTTGGAGAATGTCAAGCCCTCATTCTGGGCGTAAGGGCTGGATGTGATCAGAGGCGAGTCCCTGTGAACGTTGTCCAGGTTGAGCGCAGGCACCGAGTTTCCACCAGATTGGCCCTCCAAGACTGGAGTCGAGGGTGATCGGATCGGAGACTCGGTTGTGTCAAACAGTGGTACCATCAAGCCGGTGGACGTTGCGTTGCTGCAAGTATTGGCAGTCGGGTTTGCAGGCTCTGTCGGTGGGGTCAAGACGAAGGTGATCGAGTTGGCAGCGTCGAGAAGAGTGTTCTGTGGCGTTGAACTTCCAGGGGAAGAAACGGCAGAAGGACCGGCAAGAGAAGGAGCGGACATGCCGATTGCGATGTTGACGGTGGTCTTCACCGCAGCAGCAAGGGCACTGGTAACGAACGCGAGTGCAATGGTGACGAAGAGTCCGGTCAGGGTGAAAGCAGCCATGATGTCGGTTCGTCGCTGGTGCTGAGATGTGATATTCGAAAGACCTGCTTCCGAAGCGTCGATGTGCCTGTGAGTGTCGCTGAGCGTTCACCTTCAGGCAGATGGTGGTAGAAACCCATAGTGAAGGTGGAATAGCATGGCTTCTTGTATCTATCAAGCGCTTGAATGTCGTCGACCACAATGCATTGTAGGCGTCTGAAGCAAGTCATCTATTGTGCTATGAGTGCCTTCTTCAGGACAAAGAAATCTGTGACGAAACAAAGGGAGGTTGAGGGGCTTCTTTGTGTGATTGTGCACATTCTGGGATGCAAAGCAGCAGATGTGTGCATACCTGCTTGCACGATTGATGACTATCTCAGTCGAAGCCAGTATTGGACATATCAAATGACAATTGGCACTGTTTGAGTACAGCGTTGGATGGTGAGACGTTGCCTATCACCCGTCAATCTTTCACCACATACAAGACAACCTGACCATTGTCTGTGGAATGATTCGACATCTTTTTGTTCCATATGAAGATTCGAGTCAACATATACTTGTCCCCATCCACGACCAGACGGTGCGAGTACAGTAGTGGTGAGTAGCCATGCTAGGTAATAGCCTAAGAAATGCCATCGCAATTGCACACCTGTTACAGTTGGACGGCAGTAATCATTGCCATCTCGTAGGAAATCATGACTTGCTGTATCATTACATGTATCCATCATATTCAGGCCGGTAAGTCGTCTTGTTATTGCTGAACTCCGAAGGCAATTTGATGGACCAGACTCCGTGGAGGTCGTGTGCGCTGACGTCGAACCACGACGTCATCCGCCTGCCCTGCTTCCATCTTCCATCCAACATTGAAGACAATGAATGCAAAACATTGAACGCCATACCATCTCAAAGGCACATACGTCGCCACTCACTCGCTTTCTACCAAGCATAATACAATCTCCAAATTCGGTCGAAACAGTTCAGTCAAAGCAAATTCGCGAGAACGACATGAGAAGCACCCAATAACTTACCCAACCAACACCAAACACCAGCACACGACCATGGCCTCCCTCCTCCGACAAATAGTAGCAGGCCCACGCGCGCGCCATCCAGAAGCTGGCCTCGATCTCTGCTACGTCACAGACAAAATCATCGCAACCTCCGGCCCCAGCGGGACCTTCCCACAGATCGCATACCGCAACCCGCTCAAAGAAGTAGTGAGCTTCCTCGACTCAAAGCACGGCGCAGAATGGGCGATCTGGGAATTCCGCGCAGAAGGCACTGGCTACCCGGACGAAGAAGTGTACGGACGCGTGCGACACTACCCATGGCCTGATCACCACCCGCCGCCGTTCGCGCTGATACCGCTGATCGTGGGCAGCATGCGCAATTGGCTGCATGAGAAGGATGATAGAGTCGTTGTTGTACATTGCAAGGCTGGCAAGGGCAGGAGCGGGACTGTGAGTTGTAGCTATTTGATTGCTGAGGAAGGATGGGATATGGAAGAGGCGAAGCAGCGGTTCACAGAGAGGCGGATGAGGCCTGGGTTTGGCGCGGGTATCAGCATTCCTAGCCAGATCCGGACGCTGACTTACGTTGATCGCTGGACCAAGGGAGGGAAGAAGTACATCGAGCGACCGGCAGAGGTGCTGGAAGTACATGTCTGGGGCTTGAGGGATGGTGTAAAGCTCTCGGTGGAGGGTTTCGCCGAAGAAGGAAAGCAAATCAAGACATTCCACACGTTCAACGGCAAGGAGAGGGAGATTATCAAGGGTGACATCAAGAAAGATGCTGGATTCGCCGATGTGGTTTCAGATGTCATGGGTCGAGGCAAGAACACCGCTTTACAAAAGAAAGACGAGACTCCTGGTCCAGATCCCGAGGAACTACTGGAGAAAGAACAAAAGAACGTCTCCAGAACTTCAACAAACACATTAGACGGCACTACGGGTGGCGACGTGGTTTTCCGTCCCACATCTCGCATCGTTCTGCCGTCGAGCGACATCAACATTGACGTGGAAAGACGCAACAAGACAAAACTTGGTGGCTTTACTATGGTCACAGCGGTAGCCCACGTGTGGTTCAACATCTTCTTTGAAGGCCAAGGGCCAGAGAAGGGAGGCCGACCGGACGAGTCAGGTGTCTTCGAAATCGACTGGGATGCAATGGACGGCGTCAAAGGCTCTTCGCGAAAGGGCACACGGGCCTTCGATCGCATGGCTGTCGTGTGGAAGGCTGCTGAAGTTCAAGGCGCGCCAGGTATTGAGATCAACGAGCCCGCAGAGGGAGAACCAGCGAAGGAAATGAAACCAGCTGACTGGCACGGTGTCGAAAATACGGGAGATGCTTCAGACAAAGGACTGGGACTACGGGCTGAGAAGGCTGGTAGTGCGGTGATCAGCCGCGCGAGCAGTGTTCGAAGCCAGACCAATGGCAAGCATTCGGAAGACTCAGACGGTACGAGACCTTTCATCCAACCTGGAGAAGAGAATGCAAGCAAGCCTGGGGCGACTGTCGCGAAAGAATTGAACCCAACGACTGCAGCAGCTCCGCCACCGAGCTTCCCCGGTGTCGAAGCACCTAAACAAGGTGTTCCGAATGTCGATGGCGCAGGCAGCAACATTGGGCACGTCAATACGGCCGATCTACCAAACGGCGCGCCAGAACACAAGCTTGAGAATCATGACGGGAAAGCTCTTGGAGGTGCTCATGTTCACAGCAACAAGCAGTACGAGAAAGCCACGTGAGAGCTGGATGTAGAGAGCTTGGCGTGAGTTTCAGTGATAGCATAGAAAAAGACTTGTCTTTGAGCGAGGCGTACGTTGGGACGGCGGAAACAAATGGTTGTCAGTATGTACGTGTATTTTATGTTAGATACCCATATCTTCAATTTGTACAATCTATGCGTGCAAGTCCTCATCAAGCTCGAACTGGTGTGGCCCTTGAGCTTCTGCATGCCAGTTCGGTCGACCCTTGCTTGCATTGAGGCGTGAAGTCATCGAACAAAGGTCGAACAGTCCATTTTGGTCTGACGCTTCAGTTATAATCTTGTTACAATATAATGATAGTAGTCTGGCTGCTACATATCGAGTGATGATCTCGTTTCCCACATCGAAAGTGTGATGACGCCTGGCGCCAGAGCTGACCAACATTGAACACCAGACGTCGTCGACTTTGACTTCAGCTCTGTCGACGCGACCTCACTTTGATACGCACGAAAGTACGCCCGGTTCACAGCAAAAGCAACCATCTAGCATTCCAATAAAGCTTAACTCACCTTTGCCGTCATCTGACGCTGTAACCACACGCTACACCCTGGACACTACTCTATAAACCCGCCACCACCATCCATGACCGCCACCACACCAAACACACCAACCTACTTCCAACAGCAAAAACCCGAAATGTCTTCCGCCATAAACCCTCCCTCAGACTCACCCTCTCAATCATCGCCAACCCCAACCACAGCCCCCATAATCCGCAAACACACCTTCCCCGTTCCACTCCTGCGCCTCGAGCTCCGCGACCTCTCCCACGAAGGCTCCTCAATCTTCCTCTCCACCATCCACGGCAACGAAGACCTCTCCACGCAAGTCCAAAACGTCCTCAACCTACTCTACTTCTCGCCCGCGAAAACTCCCGCAACCCACCGCCCCGCCACCCGCAGCGTGACATTCATCATCCGCGCTTTCGAAGGCGTAGCCTACACCACTGGCCTCGATCTCGACTCCGACCACAAAGAAATCAACATCAGCGCCGAATACATCAAAAACTGCGCGCGCGGCGGCGACAAGAGACACGAATTGCTCGGCGTGATCTGCCACGAGCTCGTGCACTGTTTCCAGTGGGATGCCGAGGGGTCTTGTCCAGGCGGACTAATCGAGGGGATCGCAGATTGGGTGCGTTTGCGAGCGGGCTTGGGCGCTGCGCACTGGAAGCAGGAGGCTAGCGGGGAGTGGGATGGGGGGTATCAGAAGACGGGGTACTTTTTGGAGTGGTTGGAGCGGAAGTTTGGGGAGGGGACGGTGAGGCGGTTGAATGGGTGTTTG
>Ga0265797_10006414_pt1 | contig 16613 bp, 22 predicted proteins | sample P2T30metagenome_FD_192433 | JGI IMG/M metagenome (GOLD analysis project Ga0265797, IMG submission 192433) | Plant litter microbial communities from East Loma Ridge, Irvine, California - P2 T30 | ecosystem: Environmental > Terrestrial > Plant litter > Unclassified | place: USA: California...
TGAAGAGCAAGTCCAGCAACTCAACCACGGCCTCCACTCTGGTCGTCAAGGTGCCGGAAGGTTCCGTAGAGACATTGCAAGTTCTCAAGTCGTCGTCGACATCGAAACTTGCCGTCGCTGGAGAGGCAGCTACTGCTTCCGTAGCGCCTGGCGCAGAAGACTTCACCTTCGTCGCCGCCACGCCTGAAGTGACTACCTTCCGCGCCAGCTCCGGCGTCGCTGGATCATCCGGTTTTTTCGGCGCAGCAAACGCGACGGGCACGGCAGGTCTCGCGCTCTTTACTGGCGCCGCTGTACCTGGAGCTGAGGTGCCAGCGATGAAGTTGGGATGGCAATTTGGTGCTCTTGGAATAAGTTTGGTATTTGGAGTGGTGATGCTGCTCTAAAAAGTTGGATCGATCTTCAAGGCGGTATCTTGTTGTGTTCTTGGTTTGGCTGTTATAGATTCACGGATTTTTTTTTCATGATAGACTTTTATGTACTCTATACCCCTAGACTACGCGGCAGGTCGATGCCATTGTTAGACATAGTATATACATTCTTTTACGATGCAAATTTCGGAGTTCCAGGAATTTACGTGCGATTAGCCGTTCTTCCTCACCCTTGTCAACGTGCATGCAGCCTTGTCAGACGGATTCGAATACATGCAGAACGGGCTAATTGGATCCACTTTTCAGATGCACAAGGCGAAGTTTTGTCGCGTTTTATCCTACTGCGGAAGGTCTTTTTCGGGGCGAAGGATTCAAGTTTCTTACTCCAGACACAACTACACTTTGAGTTGCATCTGATTAATTTATCCACCTGTTCCTTGCTGCATTCCCATCCAATGAATATACAATGTCGGGTTTAGCGGCGCAGACGTAGGATCGTGGGATTATCATGCACGTTGGTAGAAATTCTCGTTTTGTTTACCAAATATGATGCAAATTCCACATCCTCTCCTCGCAAGGCCCTGCCGTGTAAACAGCGTTTTTGGGTTGCAATGCGTTTGTTTCATGCTGTGACTGTAGTCCAGCTACTGGCTGCACGGCTCGTGGCTGCTGCTTTGTTTGACTCACCCTCAGTTCAACCCATCTACATAGACCCGACAGTCGAGTCGCTTGAAGCTCTCGCCCAACTCCAGCGGCATGCTTTCGACACGATTAGCCAGCGCGATCATGTGTCCAAGAGAGAGCTGGATGGCTGCACGTGGGAAACAGCATCGATACGAAGAGATTGGTAAGACCACTAGAACAATAATTTTCCACCAGCTGATCTTTAAAGGGAGGACATGAGCAAACCCGATCGGAAAGCATACATTGAAGCTGTGCAATGTCTTCGAGAATTGCCATCCAAGTCAGACAAGGCATGGGCTTCAGCCGCGGAAACCCGTTTTGACGACTTCGTGGCTATTCACGTGAATCAGACAATGTTCATCCATGGCAATGGTCTCTTCCTGACTTGGCACCGGTACTTTGTGTGGGCGTATGAACAGGCGCTACGAAATGAATGCGGGTATGAGGGTTACCAACCTGTAAGTCCTGCAATGTTGCATCAGCTCAGGACCATGACTAAATTTCTTAGTACTGGAATTGGTTTGCGCACACAGACAACATCTACGAGTCCCCTGTCTTTGACGGCAGCGATACCAGCATGGGTGGCGATGGCGAGTTCTTCGCGCATAACGGGAGTCTTGCCGGTGCGCGAACGATATCCATTCCTTCGGGGAACGGAGGCGGATGTATCAAAAGCGGACCCTTCAAAAAGTATGCCCGACAGGAACCAGACACTTTCAGCACACTAACACAAATCAGCACGCAAGCGAACATCGGCCCAATCTCTCCAGGTATGCAAGGCTTCACCGACCTCGCCCTCGACACAACCGACTACAACCCCCGCTGCGTGCGCCGCGACATAAGCCCATACATACCCAAGAAGTGGTTCACGACTGCGAACCTCCTAAACGTGACCATCGGCACAGCCTCCCACACGCACCGCGCCTTCTGGATCGAGATACAAGGCCGCTATCCAGATGGATTCCTGGGCCTACACACGTCAGGCCACTATACCATGGGCGGCGACGCAACGGACTTGTACTCGTCCGTGAATGATCCTGCCTTCTGGCTCCATCACGCCATGTTGGACCGTGTGTATTGGATTTGGCAGACGCTTCATCCGGAGGAGGCGAATAAGGTGACTGGTACGCTGACTTTGCAGGACAGACCGCCGACGCGGAATGCGACTGTTGACGAGCCGTTGGATTTGGGGGTGAATGGGGAGGCGGTGAGGATTCGCGATGTACTGGATACGCTGGGCGGGAGCCCTTTGTGCTACGTTTACGTGTAGATTAGTAGAGGTGTATGACTCGAGTCTGCGCTTGATCAATTTTGAGGACCTCCCAATCGCTGGCAGACTGTGCAGTGTACTAGTTGCGACCCTCCCGCGTAGTCCTTCCATTCGGCTAGTGACAGATCGAACAGCTGCTCTTGTGATGATCACACCCTTGTCCAAGCGTCCCAAGAAACTCGGTTGGCGTAATGATCGCTCCACAAATCTGACCTAGCACACTGAGAAGTGGTAAGAGGCCTTTGGATGGGGTTGGTGGCTAGGGATCCACAGGGCAAGGCCAGATCTTCTCGTGTAACTGTACCAATTGTCATGTATGTCAAACATGCTTGCCTGTAAGAACAATAGCACGTATAACAGTGACACCACGGCGACGCCGATGAAGTAAATCGTTGTCAAATTTCCGAGTCTATTGCACCCTACGCCATATCATGCCCACGCGTCATCACCCCGCCCATTCATTTATCATCCCCTCAAACTCCTCGCTCGTGGTATCTCGTTTTAGTGAAGTCGCAAGTCTCGTCGTGTCGGCTCGACAGAGTGGATGTGGTGGGGGTTGTCTATTTCGAGATACCCTCGTCGGCGTTGAAGCAGTCGGTGAACTGCTTGCTGTGCTTGTTCGAAGCGTGCTCCGTAAGCAATTTCTGGCTGGTGGTGCCCTGGAACGTCTGGAAGCACGTCTTGCACTTGATGGTTTGCGCCGCGGCATTCTAGTCACAACGTCAGCCTAGTCATCCTTCACCACGACTACAAGAGACGCAAATGATGTCACATACGGCCTTCAGCTGACTCTTCGCCTCCTTGGGACCGCTGTCGCCCTTGCGGTCGCGCTTCTGCTGTGCCCTATTCTTTGGTTAGAACTCGCCCCGCCATAGTAGTTGCGCAATGTGGCGTACTTGGCTCCGTTACCCATGGTGATATGTGGCTGAAATTAGTCGCTGGTAGTGAGTCTGAAGATGTGAGTAGTTTGAATAGCGTGTCTTTGTGCGAGGGTTGATTGTGTGAAACGTGGTAGAAGGAGAGAGATATTTTGCGCTGGCAGAGGATCTGGCCATGGACCCTTGACCCACTTTTAGCGTGGCGCTAAATCACAGAATGGATTCGACATGTGATTCTAGCATTCACAACCCACAGGCACTGCAGTCACACGCTTTACACCAACGACATGGTCACCTACGATCCGCGAGGCAGCCGATGGCCGTGAAATTCTTTCGCGATGGAAATTGCGAATCAACGTGTGTCGCTGCAGCTATCTTTAGGTACTAACGCGGTTTTGAGGAAGGCATGACTGAGTACCGTTTCGTGGTGGAATAGTTTGTTATCGATATGTCGAGGTACCCGAAGATTGAAGTTGTACAGCAGTACTTCTTCACGGTCTATCCGGTCGTTTGGATACCCTATTAACCCTCACATTCCTACATATTTCGTCGTCGTCTTTCCTACCCTTTTCTTGCTATATTGTCATTTGTCTCTGCCTATCATGGCACACTCCCACTCCCACGATCATGCGCATGAAAACGAACGCGAACACAGTTCTAGCGAAGTCCATGAGCACAAGCATCCTCATAGTCGATTTCAGCTGTCGAGGAAGAACCGCTTGAGATCTGTCATCGCCATTTCCTTGTGTTTCTTCATTGCCGAGATATCAGTCGGCTTCTACACCAAGTCGATCGCCCTCGTGGCGGACGCATTCCATTACGTGCGTTTCCTCATGCTACTCACACGACCTAGCTGATTACATATAGCTGAACGACATCATCAGCTTCGTCGTGGCCCTTGTCGCCGTGCAAGTCTCAGAGCGCGAGACCTCACGAGACGATCTCTCCTTCGGCTGGGCACGCGCCCAACTTCTCGGCGCCTTCTTCAACGGTGCCTTCCTTCTCGCCCTGGGCGTCAGCATTACCTTACAATCAATCGAGCGCTTCATCTTTATCGAGCACGTCAACAAACCCAAGCTAGTTCTGATCGTGGGCTGCGTGGGATTGACCCTGAACCTCATCAGCGCCATCTTCCTCCACGAGCATGATCACGACCATGGTGGCGCAGTCAACGATCCTGAAGAAGCCGCTCCTAGTCCATCTCATGCGGCGCATATGCACAGCTCGTTCAAGCCCAAGAAGCATGGCATGGACCTTGGTATCCTGGGTGTCTTGATTCACGTCATTGGCGATGCTATCAACAATATCGGCGTCATCATATCTGCTCTGATCATCTGGTGAGAATATCCATGTACGTGCTGCACGCAAGACATATACTGACTCCATTCACACACGTTCTAGGTTCGTCAAGTCGGAGAAGCGGTTCTACGCCGACCCAGCAGTCAGCATGTGGATCGCCATCATGATCTTGATCACTGCGATACCCTTGACGAAACGCAGCGGTTTGATTCTGATTCAGTCGGCGCCAGCGGGCGTCAAGATCGACCACGTGAAGCGCGATTTGGAGTCGATATTTGGTGCGAGCAGTGTGCATGAGCTGCACGTATGGCGTCTCGATCAGAAGAAGGCCATTGCGAGTGCGCACATCGTGGTTAGTGAGCCAGACATTGCGAGCTTCATGAAGAAGGCGCAGAAGGTTAGGGAGTGTCTGCATGCGTATGGCATTCATTCGGCGACGCTGCAGCCTGAGCTTGCGGGTGTAGCTGGAGAAGGCGTTGAGGTCAGCGGTGACAGTCCGACATCGAGCATTGAGAAGTGTGGTGTGCCGTGTCGGGTGCAGTGCGAGGACCTCAAGTGCTGCAATTGATTGAAGATTTATGAAATGTTCAGACTGAAAATGCGCTATCGTTAAACCCTTCCGAATCGAGAGATTGATTTGTCTTCACTTCAGCAGTGGCTGTAAAGATAGCCAAAAACTCGAGCTTTATCGCTGAGGAGCCCGTGATACTCACCGGCTCATCAATGTGAACTTCGAGACGATGGTTACTCCTCATGACAGACCCAGAGACTCAGGAGGCGCACACGAGAAAGTATGTACGCGCTACCAACTACTGCGGAATCGTTCCGTGATCGTCATCAACTTCCCCACCATGGACTCTCCCGTACCGAGCAGCTTAGCATGCCACAACCACAACTACTGTACAAGTATCACATCCCACCAGTGATCAGACAAAATTCGGTCCTCGAGTCTAATACACTCTTCATTTCGTAGCGCAGTCTTCCACGCTAATACGCACGCTCGCAATGGCTGAAGAAATCCACAAGTACGGTACTGACGATGGCTGGCACGGTGTCATCAAAGAAGGCGGAGAGTTCCCTCCAGATAAAGATCGGTACCACATGTACATTGGTAATTTGCATCTGGGCGTAGATCTGGCGTAATGCGCTCGAAAATGACAAGGCTGACCGCGATTGATACGTCCCAGGCCTCTTCTGCCCCTTCGCGCATCGCGCCAACCTCGTCCGCCACCTCAAACATCTCACGAACATCATGTCCCTCTCAGTCGTGCGCCCTTATCCGAAAGGCGAGCCAGGATGGCGCTTCGACGAGACCTACCCTAACGCGACACCTGACCACCTCTTCAACAGCCGGTTCATGCACCAGATATATTTTCGCGAAGACCCAGCGTACAAGGGCAAATACAGTGTGCCATTGATATGGGACAAAAAGACGAATCGCATCGTAAATAATGAGAGCGCTGAGATACTGCGCTGGCTGCCACACGCTTTCGACTCAGTGTTAGAGGATCAGCAGATCCAAGAGCTCGACTTCTACCCCTCAGATCTGAAGAGCAAGATCGACGAAATCAATCCATGGCTCACTTCCCTGATTTGCTCGGGCGTGTACAAAGCAGGGTTCGTGTCGACGCAGGAAGAATATGAGAAGAACGTCGTGCCGCTGTTCGCTGCCCTGAACAAGCTTGAGGATCTGATGCACAAGAACGGCGGACCATTTATACTGGGAAAACACATGACAGAGCTGGATCTATTGGCGTATCCGACGATCGTACGATTCGATACTGTATATGTGCAGCACTTCAAGACAAACCTGGGTATGATACGGCATGACTACCCCATACTGAACAACTGGTTGAAGAACTTGTATTGGAATGTTGAGGGGTTCAAGGAATCGACCGACTTCTTGCACATCAAGGAGAATGTACGCTATCGCTTCACGTTGGCTACGATTTGAAGGATGCTAAAATGTTTGTGATAGTACACGAAGAGTCATTCCGACATAAACCCTCATGCTATCACGCCACTGGGGCCATACCCGGATGTCGAGGAAGGCTACGAGAGCGACTGGAAAAAGCTGAAACCGGGTAAGGTCGCACATCCAAGGGTGTTGGAAGCCATGAGCAAGCTCTGAAGTACGTGAACTCATCTCTCTATTGATACCACATGTCTGATCACTATGATAGCATGACTCGTCGTATCGCTGGAGACGATTGCTACAATGAATGATAAATCTATTAAAAATCGTCTATGGTATGATATCGTAGCGACAGAATCTCTCTACAGATGTCGGCCTTGCAATTCGCTGTACAGAAAACTCTAGCATCAGCAACACCCGCCGTCCGGAAATGTACATGGTGATCATAACGCGTGCGGCCCCGGATTGTATCTAGGTTGTGGGATATACCTAGGCTGGGGCACTTCGCTCCATGGCCTTGCAGGTCTTACTGGGGCCACTCTTTGAGACCGTCGTGGGTGCAGTGGCTGGGACCTCCGTGTGTTTGTTGATTGGGGACCCCGTGGATGAAGTGGCTGGGACCTCCGTGGATTCAGTGGTTGGATTTCCATCTTCTCGACGTCGAAAGTGTCCCTGCTTTCGTTGCTGAGACCCGTACCCACGCGCGCCAGCTTCGCAAACTCTTCCGCCATTGTCTTTTCATCGTCAGTCTCTGGCATCCTCTCCAGATGCTTTGGCATTGGCTTGCGCGGGACGTAAAGAGTTGGTGGCCGACTGCGAGTCACAGGCGGTACAATGGCTTGGTACTCTTGTCCAATGCCGAGCGCTGAAGCTGATGGCTCGAAAGAGCAGCTATTGTTGGCTCGTGCTTTGATACACGAATGTATCACGGCGTTTATCGAGGTCATGATCAAAACGCAGGCACCAATGCCGGAGCTGACAACCAGACTTTGACTCAGAGATATGACCATGGTAAATTGCTCGAGGTCATCGTCGGGGGTCTTTAGGCTGGTCGTGCTGAAAGTTCCCAGATGTAAAGCGTAGCTGATTGCGCAGCCGAATGCGGTGGCTAGAGAAACCATGGACATGAGCTCGAGTGGGACGCGGACGGACCCAGGCATCTCCAGCCGCTTGACCAAAATGGATAGTAGGACAAGCAGGCTGATGAGGAAAGCCACACAACCCTGATCATGTCAGCGTCGTGCAAGTTGCATCGACTGAAGTACACATACGGCGACGATGCATATCCAAATCCGTGCGGTACCATCCGTGATTGCTTTGAAGAAGGTTCGCCAAAACTGCACCGTACTCTCTGGCTCTTGTGGTATTAATCGTAGCATTGACGCTCCGCGCACTTCAACATCGTGGATAAGGACTTTTGCTACAGTTTTTGTTAGCTTGTTAACCGCGCCAGCGGGTATGATTGACTTTACCCCAAGCACCCAGGCCAATGACCGCTAATGCCGCCATGAGGGTGATAGCCCTCATGACGATTATGACTCTTTTGCCGGCACCCATGATTATAAGCGTATGGTAGAAACTAAACGAGCGTGTAAATAAGCGCAGGCCAGCTGGCATCGACTCGCAGAGTGCTATCGAAGGGAAGGAATGTGTGAAGTGCGAACACAGAACAAAACAAACAGGAAGCGATACTGAAGGTGAAGTACCTTGGTGCGCAGGAGAGACAAGAAAGAAGGGTTGTTGCTATGCAACACCTATGTTCTAGCGCTGTGGCAGCCTCGGGGCCTCAGGATCCGCAAGTAGTTGTACCAGTCTTGGTTTTACACATTTGGGGTTTGAAGTTGCTCTGTGGCTTGGTCCACACCAGTAACAACTGCATAGGTCAGATGCTTGTTTTGCGGTGTGGGCGAGCTCGATTCGGCACGACCTTCGTGGAGGTACCCAGCACATGGACCGATTGTACCTACGATGATTGGACTTGTAGCATAACAAGCTCATTGCTGGAGCGTCTGTCCAAGCATTGCAGGTGAAGCTCGAAGGACATTGGCTAGCTGTTCGGTAGCACTGCTCCGGACGCGTGGTATCCGATCATGCTCGTGAGCACGTGGGGCGATGAGAGCAACGCCATCGATCCTCAGGCGCTCTATCAAGTTAGACGATAGTGAAAAGTCCACGTTGGAACGTGAAAATGACGTGAAACTGTCCTGAGGCAACAAGCAAGGTGTTCGTGAAGCAGAAGTTGAGGCTGAAACGTGCGACACCCGTCATCCCCTGTAAGTTGGTTCCAACCCCACACTGGCCGCCGCGCCGCACGTCTCCACATCTGGCTCCTATCGAGGGCTCTGAACGTCTCTGAGCATCTTGACGTCTTCGACAGTTCTAACAGCGCCGATATATCTACCCAAAGACACGCGAGATGTTGAAAGAGCTTGGTTGCTACTGCTGTTGCGAATCGTGAAGAAGGTCGGTGCCTAGGTAGGTAGCAGCATGTTGCGCCCCAGCGCTGACCACGTTGGAAGTTTGCCGATACGAAGTCAGTTCCCGCCGAACCAGTTTCTATGGCCGTTGGTTTGAACAACGTGTTTTGACTCTGTTCTTGTGGTGTTTACAGACTCGGTGTTGCTTGTTTGTGGTGGTTTCTGCGACGTCAGCGTTTTGTTGTTGGTTCGCAGCCAGCGCAGCCAGACATCACCGTATTGGAAAGAGCTGCGCGAGGTGCGGCTCCTCACAATAGTGCGGTTGCAGAAAAAGTCGAAGTCAAGGCCTATCTAGGTAGACTTGCAAAATTGGACGGATCTACACACTTTCATCCCCTTTCGCCACAGCAATATTCCCGAGATGTGTGACTTCCGACGATTCTTATCACCGAATTTAGGGCTCATCTACCCATAACTTGCTGCGCTGTTCAGAGGCAGCTGTTCTTATCGGCGCAATGCTTCAGCCCCGAGTATGCCAGGCGCATTCCGATCGGGATAGCAAAAATCTAGTTCACAAGGCTGACTGGCTGGTGTCTAAGGAACGTATCGAACTCGCGTCAGCCAAGGTCCTCGCCTGCTTTGACCTCCGCGAACTGACATTGACATTGACTAGGCAACCACGCAAATGAATATGCTCAGGCATGCGCAATTGGGCAAGTTACACACCGGCACGAGATCAGTGAACGGTGGTTGTCCAATGTTCGGGAAGTCTCGAGGGAAGGCGCGAAATTAACCGCTTTGGGTATCTCGTGGGATGCACTACATCGGCACTAACTTTCTAGCTGTTTGTTGCTGGATTGCAGCTCTGATTATAGTAAGGTGGGCGCAATCACAGGTGCGAGAACATGACGCCCGTCAGCACCAACGGATTCTACCATGCCACTAGAGGGAGCGCTGTAGACTGACCCATCAGTCGGACTTCGATGCAGCGAACTTTATACATATCATGGGAGAGCTATCTATCCGACAGCCTACATATAAGAGACGCACAGCTACTGCAAGACCGCATTGTAGGACCCAAATTCTGTCATGCTTGACACCACGCTACTTTTCGTTCCCATTGCGTTGCTTGTAAGACGTCAGCAAGCGACACACAGAAGCAACACTGACACTGATAGCTCGGCTTCGCAGTGGTCAAAGTTCTTTACAATCTCTTCGCTCACCCTCTCCGCACGTACCCGGGGCCACTGCTTGCCCGAGCAACCCTGCTTGTCTATCACAGACAGATCTTGAGCGGCTACAAACACTTATGGCTCCAGAAACTCCACGAGAAATACGGAACGGTGGTGCGCGTCTCTCCAAACGTGCTTTCTATCATCGAGCCAGATGCGTGGAAAGACGCGTATGGGTATAAAACACCCTCCTTTGCGAAGGACGTCAAGGGCACACTCGGCCCTGGTGAGAGACTTTCCATAAACAGATTGCTTATGAAACAACGCTGACTTCGCACAATCATCTCTAGACCCTCTAGGAAACCCGCCTGGTCTGCTTCGAGCTGATGATGTCAGCCACGCTCGTCAGAGGAGGCTCGTTAGCCATGCGTTCAGTGACCGTGCACTCAAGGATCAAGAACCGATTCTGAAAAGCTACGCACAGCTTCTGGTTGCAAAACTGACCGAGGCAGCGAAGAAAAAGCAAGAAGCTGGTGTAGATCTGATCGACTGGTACAACTTTACAACCTTTGATATCATGGTTCGTCGCCCTTGTCAGCCGACTATGCGAGATTTGCTGACGTAGCGCCATGCGTACAGGCAGATCTTACGTTTGGAGAAAGCCTTGGCCAACTGGAGAGTGCCACCTATAGCGATTGGGTGCAAGGAACGTTTGCCCTCATCAAAGTCATGACGATCTCTCGTATAGGCCGTGAATGGCCTGGGCTTACAAAACTTCTTCAATCACTAGTGCCAGCTGAGGTCAAGGCGCGGAAGCAGACTCACGTGAAGTTCTCCGTGGAAAAAGTCAATAGGCGGATGGCACGCAAAACAGAAAGGCCGGACTTCTGGACTTATGTGACGAAGCATGGCGATACTGAATGCAAGGGCCTAGCTCCAACCGAACTTCAAAGTAATGGCCAAATCTTCATGCTAGCAGGTACCGAGACGACTGCGACTCTTCTTTCCGGCCTGACATATATGCTCTTGAAGCATCCGGACAAACTGGAACGAGTCACGAGGGAAGTTAGAGATGCGTTTAAGAGTTTTGATGACATGACTATGACAAAGCTTTCGCAGCTCAGCTACCTTCAGGCCTGCATCGAAGAGGGACTCAGATTGTATCCGCCGCTAGGAACTAGTATACCAAGAATTGTCCCGGAAGGCGGTGCTTCTGTTTGCGGTCGCTGGATGCCGGCTGGTGTAAGCTTCACGTCCGTTATTTGACCACCAATTACCATGCTGACAAAATGCGTATCAGGTACATGTTGAAGTCCCAATATACGCAGCTTCTCGTTCGCCAACCAACTTCAGAGACCCTGAAGAGTTCGTCCCCGAGCGTAGCTTCGCAGAAGGCTCAGAAAAGTATGGATCGGACAAGCGAGACGCCTCTGTCCCATTCTCATACGGGCCAAGGAACTGTCTAGGAAAGAATCTTGCGTACCACGAGATGCGACTTGTTCTTGCCAGCGTGTTGCTGCATTTCGATTTAGAGCTATGCGACGAAGAGCAAGATTGGATGGATCAGGAGAACTACATTATGTGGGTTCGGAAGCCATTGTTCGTGAGACTGAAGCTGGTTTGAGATGTGTCCAACAGCTGTTGTTTATCGAGTGCTAAGTAGACCGTCTTGTCAACCTCTCAGGACAAACTCAATTCCGAAATCATGGAGGTCAGCCATTTGCACAACGGTCCTTTCTTGAACACACACGATAGCGGAGGGCTGGTCTTACGGCTGATCTCAGTCGAGCACGGTCTTTAGTCACGACCGCCATTTCCTTCACTCTATATTTGGTATCCGCTTAGACATGTTCAGTCCAATTGCAAGCACTCAGCGTGCAGTTGTGCCTGAGACCTGGCCGCTTTCGAATCCCACTGATGATCATACATTGCACCTGACTCAGAAAGTCGAAATGCAGGCAGCACAGCCATCCATCTTTACAGATCGGTCTCCGCACCTAGCTGGACTAAAACCGATGCGGATAATAAGTGATCTGACAAAGACGATCACATTATTGCTAAAGAGCAAGACGCTTTCGAAATACGAGCGCACTGGCAAGACTTACCTAGGCAAATGAGGCGTACGGCGAATCGTTGACGGCCTCGCGCAATGAATTCTTGTCCGTGCAAGTCGGTCAAGCTCCCGCCATCGAGAGGGCGGCACGCTTGTTTGCGTGGGAGGCCTGAGTGTGCCAAGAAAGCCAAGTTACATATAGCGACTTGCTATTGGATGATCTGCTGGCGACGTCATAGCTGTGCTCTACAACCTTGGAACTAGGCTGTGCATATTGGTCTCTGGTGCTGTTAGGCAGCGGCAGTGCTCAGGTGCGATGTTGGTAAGATCATAGCATCATTGCTGTTGATCATTTGCAGCTGGTTATATATAACGCTGCTACTCCGCACTTTCTAAGGTCACTATTTGTGAACATTCGCCCCACCATTGTACTATCTGAACCTGTTGACTTCAAAGTTGTCACGCGATCACAGCACTACCGTCACGAGACCAGCCACCGAGTTTATACCAAACAACCAACCAAACAACCAACCATGAAGCTCTCAGCTGTCACCACTATCTGCCTCGCTACCCTCGCGATTGCCACACCTGCGCCAGCCGCTCAACCTGACGCCAATGCTGCAGCAGTAGCACAACCCATCGAAGTCCTGGAAGCACGCGACCCAATGCCCAAGAAGAGTAAGCCAAAGGGCGGCTCAGGCAACAACGGCAACGACACCAATGCGGCAACAACAATATCTCCAAGTCTCGCGCTCCAACTCGGCGCTCTGGGAGTCGGTGTTATGGAGGTCGTGAGGCTGTGGTAGGAGCTACGAGCGACGACTACTTTAGCGCAATGTGGGGAAAAGGAGCGCGTGGATGGAAATGGATAACGAGATCCAATGTTTTTGGGCTGGCGCTATGAGTCTTTTGACTCTTTCTTCTCTGTACACTTTCATGCTACACACGATACCACAATGTTTCCGCAATCAATATAATGTTCGCACTGTCTATCTGTCGCATGAGGCGTATTTCTGTACGTGACGTCAGTCTACATAGTCGTGTCACAATAAGCAAGCAAGTTCTGAGAATGCACGACCTGTGCCCGGCATTTCTGTAATTCACCACAGGCACTCAATCACCGCACACCTATTTTACCGGTGCTTTGAACCAAGCGTGGCACTTCGCTGTCTTAACTTTCCGGTTGTTCATGATTTGCGCAGAGCCACAATACTGCCTCCTCGTGGCAACCTCGTGGCAATGTGTTGATCTACAATGAGGAAAGCCACTTCTATATCGGGTAAATGCGATGCAAAAATCTAACATAGCTTCATACCTATGATATTGCGGCTTCTCACATCTGGGCGTGAGTCAGTAAGCATAGCCGCAGATCACAGCACCAAGAGGACACAAAGTCACTGTTGATACGGCAAAGGGAGGTTGAATCAAGTAACAGTCGTTGCAACGGTGGTGGTTCGTGATTGATTGATTGATCGTTGGCTGAAGCTCGCACACAAACTGTACGAGCTTGCGCACAGGCCATGCGATCACATGATCGGCTACCTGCTCTTCTACGTACGGTGGAAGGATTCCCAACAGTCACAAAAGTGGTAACTTGAACACTTTGCTCCCTCCAAAGTCTGCTAGCATGTGGTACCAGAAAAATGTACTAGTTTTGAAGCTGAAGGGGCTTCCCTTAACCATCTTCATCCTCTACCAAAATGCTTAGCTCGTGCACATTGTCATTAATGGGCGTGATTTTCGGCTTTCAGCTTAGGCGCGTTAGCGGACAGGTCCTGTTGTAAAGATGATATTAACGTTGCACCTCCGAGTGGAGATGCGTCACAAGTGCGGACCTTTACCCTGTGCGGACCTTTACCCTGTGCGTACAACTGGGGATCATCGAACATATGTATATATCTGAAATGTGGCAGCTATCTGATACTATAACAAATGTCATTTTTGTTGGACGAGCAGCACACTGACAACTGGAGTAAGAGCATGTCTACGCCATGAATGATAAAGTTGCGTCTGCAGTTAGCGGTGAACCATAGAACGCATGAAGCTCACGATTGATGTAACAACTAAGTTAAGCAATCATTAGCATAACTTATATAAATCGCAGGGGTATGAAAGTTCCAGTGCATCGTGTACGACTACGAATTTAGAAAAGTACCAAAATCACAAGTGTATGTCACGGTTCGCATCAAGTCATTGGGTAAGAAACAAGTGACATCAATTTAGAATTCATATCCAAGTACTAATACAACCCTTCTCAACGTTACAAGGCGGCAAACGCCGATATTCATACAAGTCAACCATCGTCCTCCGTGCTAGCCTGCAGTGACTGCGGCATCGAAATCTCGGGGACAAGCGATGGCATCGGATTGAGCCGCTTAAGCGGGGGCGGTGGGGTTGACGTCGGAGCAGATGAGAGCCTGTCCGAGGATAGGGATGAGGCAGCACTTGGCTTGCTGGCCACCCTCGGCACAGGTGTCGATGAACTCGTTGACGTTGAGAGGAGTGGTTGTGGCTAATGAGAGGGTTAGAACCTGTGTCGAGAAGGCGGCTCATGGCATGATGGAGGACGGAGAAAGAACTTACGAGGAGCGCAGTCGAGGTTGGCGAGGTTTAGGACGTCAGTCGCACAGCAGACTGGGGTTCCAGAGGAGCAAAGACCAACTTGACGCTGCTCAATGGGAGTAGCAATGGCCGCGACGGCGAAAGCGAGGATGGTGGTGTAAAGCATGTTGATGGTTTGGGTTGGTGGATAGAGGTGAGGTGAAGTTGGTGTTGTGGTTGTTGGCTGGTAATTGTAGATGTGAGTGATGAGATTTGATGATGCTCAATTGTCAGGAATCTGCTGTCCTCTTTATACTTCGTGAGGGTCTCTACTCAGGGGTGAGCTGCTCAAACCTTTGCCCTGATGTGTCGAAGAGAAAGTACCTTCGTCATCGGTGGAGTAAGTCTAGGGTATGATCGTCATTCAGAAGGATGCAGTGGCCGTCCAGTGTACCCTGAGCCGGATCCAAGTTCGTGCCTGTATGTAAATTTCAGCCACACTTCCCCAGGGCGAGTGCTCGCTTCGGAGATGGTGACGTCGATCAAGATATATCAGCTTCGAAGGTTCCAATGCAGGACTACCACTGGTCAGAGAGCTCGGTGGAGAGCCATTAGGGCTGCTGATCTCGAAACGTGCACGGTAGGAGTTGCCTATGCATTGAGCTGTCAATAGATCGGGGTCGATCGATAGCGGAGCATGTACTGCTTGTGGCAGTGATGTGATGCTCAGGTATCAAGGGTTTCAACTACTCTAGGAGCCGCTCAATTGCTCGCGATTTTCCGCCCGACGAGGCGTCAGATGCCAGTCGCCCCGTGAAACCATGGATCAGATAGCTTCAGCAAGCTTGGAAGACGTAGCGTGCTGAAATACCAGAAGCAAGGCTGGGTGTGACGTCGATGACTAGCTCAGCACGTAGCAAGTAGCAAGAGATTATAGGCAGGCTTGTGAATAGAATCGCATAACAGCTCATCTCTGACAACGAGTTACCTAAAGCGGAAAACAATGGCAAAGAATTAGGGCAGTGTATGCCTACATTATCGCGAAGCTGTTCCGTGCAATGTTACAAAAATCTTCGAGAACGTCTGGGCATACGAGTAATGCACAGGAATGTGGTGTTCAGGTACCAATGTTCCGAGAAGACGGGTGGGTATCTTGCTTTGCCCATCGACACCCGCCTCCGCCTCTTCCTTCTTTGGAACGCAGATCGCAGGCGAGCATAACCGCTGTCCATATGTGGCAAAACTCTGTCAAATGTGCCGTTGAACCATGTGGGCGACGTTGATAGGGGCTGTTGATCGTATGTTACTGAAAACTTAAAGTGTGGGGCCTGGTGCGCGACAGGGCTCTGGCACGAATGACAGGACGTCAAACGTCTGTTCCAAGGAATGTTCGGAGCTTTGACGAGACGCAACATGGCGATGCGGCAAGCGGAAGCGACGATATAGCGCAGGGGTACTACTTATAGATACGTAGCTACTGACAATACCTAGGTACTACATATGTAAGCAGTGCTCTTCATTCTTATTGGACATACTGTCAGGGCGACTAGCAGTCAACAGACAGCTTCTAGAGATATAGACACGACAAAGAAAATGAGGTTGAAGGCGCCGTTGGTGCGAAGAGGAACGTTGCGGGCCGTTGAGTCTTGTCAGCCACATTGATCCACTCTTGGCACCATTCCTCATTTAGCTCACCCAACCCGCTCGCTTCCAAGTTAGCTCTGATCGACGTCACACAGCGGGCAATGCAGGTTCGACCCCTTGCACACGCTTTGATTCTTCAATGGCCAATTTACATCATAATCATTTCTTTACACCAATGGCGGCTGGATTGGTGCGGATTGAGGCTTGCTTTCATCCCAAACTTGCAAGCGACGTCCATATCTTCCACCCGAGGCGCTATCCCGGGTAGCCTGACGACGCGCAGGACCCTGAAAAAACTGCAAGCGACCGTGGCGACGTGCCGGTTGAATAGATCGTGAAACTTCACTCGACAAGTCGACGACAGGCATG
>Ga0265797_10006415_pt1 | contig 16612 bp, 9 predicted proteins | sample P2T30metagenome_FD_192433 | JGI IMG/M metagenome (GOLD analysis project Ga0265797, IMG submission 192433) | Plant litter microbial communities from East Loma Ridge, Irvine, California - P2 T30 | ecosystem: Environmental > Terrestrial > Plant litter > Unclassified | place: USA: California...
AGAGCTTGAAGGAAAGTGAAATTTTCAAGCGCTACCTGCCCTTGGCCAGCGTGGGCGTGGCGGAAGTGAAGGCCGTGGTGGACGGCACCCGGCGCCTTTATGGCTACCGCGCGCTGGACCGTTACCCGCTGGTGGTCGAGGCTGGGCTGTCCCGCGAATCGTTCGTGGGGCCTTGGCGGGCCGACCTGCTCAAGACCGGCCTGGTATTGCTGGTGCTCATTGGCTTGCTCAGTGGGCTGGGCGCCCTGGTGCTGCGCCAGCTGCGCCAACGCATCCGCGCCGAAAAAGCCATTCGCCTGGCGCACGAGGCGGTAAGCGACATGGCAATGACGGACAGCCTCACCGGCGTCGGTAACCGGCGCCGCCTGGACATGGCGTTAGGCCAGGAAATCAGCCGCGCCCGGCGCCTGGGCACGTCGCTTTCGCTGATCATGCTGGATGTGGATTATTTCAAGCGCTACAACGACCGCTACGGCCACGCCGCCGGGGACGAGTGCCTGCGCCAGGTGGCCGCCGCAATCGGGCAGGCGCTAAAACGCCCCGCGGACCTGGCCGTGCGTTACGGGGGAGAGGAATTCACCGCCCTGCTGCCCGACACGGACGCGGCCGGCGCAGTGAGCGTGGCCGAGCAAATCCTGGCGGCCATCCGCGCCCTTGACTTGCCGCACAGTGACCACCCACTGGGGAAGGTGACCGCAAGCGCGGGGGTGGCGCTGACCACGCCCGCACGGGAAGAGACCACCCCCGAAGGGCTGATCAAGGCGGCCGACGCCATGCTGTACGTGGCCAAGCACAGCGGCCGTGACCGCGCGGTGCACCGTTTGCAGCCGCTGCAACCCGAAAAGCTGGCCAACGCGGGCAGCGCAAACCCGTGATCCCAGCACGCCAATACTATCGCTTCGATAGGCAAAGCTTATGCTACAGGCACGATCCGTGCGCCTGCCTGGCTGCGAACCACGTTCCAGAGCCTTCGCCCTGGTGGTAGGCCAGGCCGCCGTGTATGGATCTTATTGCCCGGGGCGTTTGTGGACCCTTGCCCCCGATGCTAACGTTTTCCCGAAGCGCCCATGATGGCGCTACGTCGATTAGCCGACCTGAACAGCCGTTACAGAGGAGCAAAGCATGAGCGCCGAATCACAAGAAAAAGCAGGTGGGGGCGGATGCCCATTCGGGCACGGTGCCCCGCGAAAGAAGCCCGGTAACCGCGACTGGTGGCCGGAGGCACTGAGCCTTACGTCCCTGAACCAACACTCGCCACGCTCCAACCCCTACGGGGGCGATTTCAACTATGCCCAGGAGTTCCTCTCCCTGGACCTCGATGCGGTAATCGCCGACCTGCACGCCTTGATGACCGACTCCCAGGATTGGTGGCCGGCGGACTTCGGCCACTACGGCGGGCTGTTCATTCGCATGGCCTGGCACAGCGCCGGTACCTACCGGATCACCGACGGCCGTGGCGGCGCGGCGGGCGGCCAACAGCGCTTCGCGCCGCTCAACAGCTGGCCGGACAACGCTTCGCTGGATAAAGCCCGGCGCCTGCTGTGGCCGATCAAGCAGAAATACGGGCGCAAGCTCTCCTGGGCCGACCTGTTCGTGCTCACCGGCAACGTAGCCCTCGAATCGATGGGCTTCAAGACGTTCGGCTTCGCGGGGGGCAGGTCCGATACGTGGGAACCCGAGGAACTGTACTGGGGCCCGGAAGGCACCTGGTTGGGCGACGAGCGCTACAGCGGTGAGCGTCAATTGCACCCGGGCCTGGGCGCGGTGCAGATGGGGCTGATTTACGTGAACCCCGAAGGCCCCAACGGCAACCCCGATCCAAAGCAGTCGGCCATCGACATCCGCGAAACCTTTGCGCGGATGGCCATGAATGATGAAGAAACCGTTGCGCTGATCGCTGGCGGCCATACCTTCGGTAAAACCCACGGCGCGGGCGACCCTTCGCTGATGGGGCCTGAACCCGAAGGCGCGGTGATCGAGGACCAGGGCTTGGGCTGGCGCAGCAAGTTCCAGACCGGCGTGGGCGCGCATGCGATCACCTCCGGCCTGGAAGTGATCTGGAGCCAGACCCCTACCCAGTGGTCCAACTATTTCTTCGAAAACCTGTTCGGCTTCGAGTGGGAACTCACCACCAGCCCCGCGGGCGCCAAGCAGTGGGTCGCCAAGGACGGGCCGGAGATCGTGCCGGACCCGTTCGACCCCAACAAAAAACGCAAGCCGACCATGCTCACCTCGGACCTGGCCCTGCGCTTCGATCCGATCTACGAGAAAATCTCTCGTGACTTCCTTGCCAACGCCGACAAGTTCGCGGATGCCTTCGCCCGCGCGTGGTACAAGCTGACCCACCGCGACATGGGCCCGACCGGCCGTTACCTGGGCCCGCTGGTGCCCAAGGAAACCCTGATCTGGCAAGACCCGATCCCCGAACTCGACCATCCGGTGATCGACGAGGCGGACATCGCCGCGCTCAAGCAGCAGATCCTCGCCACCGGCATTGCGCCGTCCCAACTGGTGTACGTTGCCTGGTCGTCGGCTTCCACTTACCGCGGCTCGGACAAACGTGGCGGTGCCAACGGTGCGCGCATCCGCTTTGCCCCGCAAAAAGACTGGCCGGTGAATAACCCGCCGGTGCTGGCTCACGTGTTGCAGAAACTTACTGAAATCCAGACGGCGTTCAATGGTGCGGCGGCCGGTGGCAAAAAAGTCTCCATGGCCGACCTGATCGTACTGGCCGGTTGCGCCGCTATCGAGAAGGCTGCCCAGGCGGGCGGTGTGAACATCAAGGTACCGTTCACGCCTGGTCGAATGGACGCACTGGAAGAGTGGACTGATGCCCATTCGTTCGAGGCGTTGCGGCCGTTGGCCGATGGCTTCCGCAACTACTACCACGAAGCCCATTTCATGGCGCCCGAAGAGGCACTGGTGGACAAGGCACACCTGCTGCGCATCAGTGCGCCGGAGATGACCGTTCTGGTGGGCGGGATGCGCGTGCTGGGCACCAATGCCGACGGAAGCCAGGACGGCGTATTCACGAACCGCGTTGGCACGCTGTCCAACGACTTCTTCGTGAACCTGCTGGACATGAACACCGAGTGGAACCCGACCGAGCACAAAAACCGCTTCCAGGGGCTGGACCGCAAGACCCGCCAGCCTAAATGGTTTGCGTCCCGAGCGGACCTGATCTTCGGCTCGCAATCGGAACTGCGCGCGCAAGCCGAGGTGTACGGTGCCGCTGACGGCAACGAGAAGTTCGTGAACGATTTCGTGGCCGCCTGGAACAAGGTCATGAATGCAGACCGGCTGGACATGGGCACCGCGGAGGACGCCTTCAGCCAGAAACTGTCCGCCTGAACCGCGACAGTTCCAGGGCTCTCGCCCGGTCCTGCAGCTCACGCTGTGGGATCGGGTGAAACCCCGGAATCACTTATCCCCGAACCGCCAACGCGCCGAAGGCGAAGCGCTTGAAGCGCTCGAACGCTTCGGGATTGCCGTCCACCTTGATCCGGATCAACACCCCTTCGTAGGCCTCGATCAGGAACGCCGCCGCTTCGCGCGGATTCAGCGTGGGGTCGATTTCGCCCGCAGCCTGTGCCTCTTCAAGCAACCCTTCGATCTGCGCTTCCCAGCGGCGGAAGACTGCGGCCAGCCGTTGCCGGAACGCTGGGCTGCGGGCGGTGGCGGTTTGCCCGAACACGCCGTATAGGCAGCCACCCATGGGCGCTTGCGCCATGTGCATCCGCTCGGCTTCGTTGAAGTATTCCTTCAAGCGCTGCAACGGGCTGGTGGAGAAATCACTGAACAGGGCGCTGCGCGTCTCGAAGTAATGGCTTTCGTAGGCGTCCAGCACCGCCGTGGCGAAGTCTTCCTTGCTTTTGAAGAAGTAATAGAACGAGCCCTTGGGCACGCCGGCTGCATCCAGGATGCCGTTCAGGCCGATCCCGTCATAGCCGTTGATCAGCATTGATTTCAGGCCCTCGGCAACGAGCCGCGACCGCGTAGCATGATTTTGCTTGCTCATGGTAGTAGACCAGTTAACTAGCTGCTAATCCTGAACCTGTCCCGCGGCATGAGGCAACTCACGCCGCGATTAACCTGACAGGAGGCACTGGATGACATTGGCCATCGACCGCAAGTACCTGGGCGTGGCGTTCGCCTGCGCCAGCTACGGCATCTACTCCCTGACCTACGCGACCGTGAAGTGGCTGGAGGCGGATTATTCCCTCTGGCAGCTGGTATTCATGCGCAGCGTGGTGATGCTGCTGATTACCGCAGGGGTCAGCCATCGGGGCACGGCATCAGCGGCCATCCATAGCCCTCAGCGCCGTTCGATGGGGTTCAGGGGGCTGTTGCAGTTTCTCTCCATGGCGTGTTTTTTCCTCGCGGCGCGGCAGTTGCCGCTGTCCGTGGTCACGACGCTGTATTGCACGGCCCCTTTGATTATCGTGGTGCTGTCGGTGTTCGTGCTGGGCGAACGGGTGCACGGCTATCGCTGGTTGGCGCTGCTGGTGGGGATCGTTGGCAGCGTGCTGGCCGCCAACCCGGGCGGCGCGCTCAGCCCCGTGCCTTCGTTGATCGCGCTGGGCTCGGGTGTGTTTTGGGCGCTGACCGTTGTGTATACGCGCAAGAGCGGCGCGCAGGACAGCTCGGCCGCGCAGCTGTTGGTCACCGGGGCGGTATTCACCCTGGGCAGCGGGGTTCTGATGGACTGGCAAACGCCCACGTCGCTGTGGCAATGGGGCCTGATGATCGCGCTGGGGGCGCAGATCTACCTGGCGCAGTACTGCTTTCTCGAAGCCTGCCGCTGGGCGCCCGCGTCTATCGTGGGCCCGCTGGAATACACCAGCGTGGTGTGGTCCTGCCTGCTGGGCTACCTGATTTTCGCCGATGTGCCCACGGTGCAGTTGCTGATAGGGGCGGGGCTTGTATGCGCCAGCGGCGTGGCCCTGGCGCTGAGCGCGCGCGGTGGCTCCCGCGCGTGCGCCGCCTAGGCCGAAGGGGCGGCCTGCGATGAGCCGGCGGGGCCATGGGCCCGGTCGGCTTCGCCCAGCCAGGCGAGCGTATCTGTGAACGGCATTGGCCGGCTGAACAGAAAACCCTGCACCAGGGTGCAGCCCAGCCGCGTGAGGGCGGCCATTTCACCTTCGGTTTCCACGCCTTCGATCACGCATTCCAGGCCCATGTCCTGGGTGAGGGCCACCAGGGATTTGACGATCTTGAAGCTGGCCGCGTTGGTATGGATGTCCTTCACAAAGCTGCGATCGATCTTCACCTTGGTCAGCGCCAAGGCATGTAGCTGGGCCAGGTTGGTATAGCCCGTGCCAAAGTCATCCAGGGCAATGCCGCAGCCCAGCTGACGGAAATAGCCGATGGCCCGCTGCATCTGTTCCATGTCCTGCACGATGGCGGTTTCGGTGATCTCCAGGTCCAGCCGCGAGGGCGGGAAGCCGCTCTGGCGAATCACCTCCACGATCAGCCCCACGTTTTCGCACGAGGCGCAGTCATGGGCGGACAGGTTGAACGACAACCGCACCGGTGCAGGCCATGCCAGCGCTTGCTCCAACGCCTTGCGCAGCAGGGGGAGGGTAAGGCGGTTGATCAGCCCGTTGCGCTCGGCCACGGGGATGAACCGCGCCGGGGATACCTCGCCCAGCTCCGGGCTGGTCCACCGCCCCAACGCTTCGAAGGCCACGGTCGCCTGGGTGTGGGCGTCCAGGATGGGTTGGAATTGCACGTAGAATTCCTGTTCCAGGTTGGCGCGGCGCAGGGCCTGTTCGGTCATCGCGTCCTGATGCAGCTGGGTGTAATGGGCCGCGGAGAACAGGCATACCACGCCGGCGTTCTGCCGTTTGCCCTGGTAGAGGGCGTAGTCGGCGTACTCGAACAACTGGCTGGCGGTTTCGGCCGTGTGCGGGTAGGTGGCGATGCCAAGCGTCGCGCCGATCTGGATGCACAGGCCGTTGAGCATGAACTCGGTGCGCAGTACCTCGCACAGCTGCGCGCCGTAGGCGGTGAGGGCGTCGTTGTCCATGTCCTGGCTCAGGATCAGCGCGAATTCGTCGCCACCGAGCCGGGCCACGTGAACCGTGGGGCTGGCCAGCAATAGCAGGCGCTCGCCCACCTGGGTCAGCAGCTTGTCGCCCACGCCGTGGCCGTACAGGTCATTCACCGATTTGAAGCCATCGAGGTCCATGATCCCCACGGCGAGCCGGCCGCCCCGGGCGTGAGCGGCGTCCAGGGCCTGGTCCAGGGCGCTGAAGAACTGCCGCCGGTTGGGCAGCCCTGTGAGGCTGTCCTGGTTGGCCAGGCGCAGGTTTTCGTTGCTCAGTTGCTCGGTGCGCGCCTGCACGTTGATCAGGCTGGTGAAGTTGCGGTAGTTGTTCTGCAGCACAACCAGCAACGCCACCGACACCAGGGAAATGTTCACCGCCGTGGCGATGAAGGTCGGGTTCTGGGTGGATGCGAAGAACACCACGAAGGCCAGGTCCACGACCGTGGTGGTGATCAAGGCCGCAGGCAGCAGGTGCATCAGGCAGAAGATACACACCACCACTGTGATGCCCATGAAAAACGCCACGTGCGCCTGGGCGTAAGGCCCGCCATAGGGGTAAAGGGCCAGCGACCAGGCAGTAAAGGCAATGGCGATGAAGATGGCCAGGCGGTTGGTGCGCGCCAGCGTGGCCGCGATCAGCTCATCGGCCGGTGGGGTACCGGTAAGCCGCCACCACATCACCGAGCGGGCGCCGCACACCAGCGTCAGCAGCACGGGAACGCCAAGTGTGAGCCACGCCGGGGCGAACGCCAGATGGGTAAACGCCAGGGCCCAGGTGTTGATCAGCAGCACGAAGTACATCATCGGCAGTTGCCGGGACAGCGCCACGAACTGCGCTTTAAGCAGGCGCGGGTTATCCCTTGGCACCGACATCAAGGTGACAAGTTGATCCAACAGCCTTTTACTCATTGCACTTTCCCTCCAACGGGCGCAGCCCGCTGGCCGTTCAAACGTTGACAGGCCAACCGATCGGCCAATGCGCACATATCGGCCATGCTTGAAGGTTTCTTGAGGCAGGCGGTCGGCCGCCGTCACCTGTTTGTCATGATCGATTGCTAGCGTGCTCGCCCAGCGTTGGCGGCCATTGCCGCTGTTTGCAAGGATCGATCACTCCACATGACCGCAGCCGCGTTGCGCAGGCAGATCGTCATCCGCTCCGACGATATGGCCTCTGATGATTTTGGCAGCCTGTTCGCCCGGGCTTTCGGCCACCTGTATTCAAACCTCCCACCCGTAGACAAACCCGTACGCATCGCCGGCGTGTATGGCCGTTATGAGGGGGTGAGCTTCAGACGCATGTGTTATGGGGGCGACGTCGCCTTCGAATTGCCCGGCATGGCGGATGAAATCACCTTCGTGCTGCCCACGGCCGGCCACATTGTGTTCAAGCTGGCCACGCAAAACGTGGGTAGCCACCAGGTAGGGCTGGCTGTCGAGAAGGCCCAGGTGCGCTCAGTGCAGGTATTGGACGGGCACGGCCAGCAAGGGCTCTCCGTGCGCCGCAGCTTGTTCATACAGCGCTTGGCGGTTTTATTGGACCGGCCTGTGGCCGAGCCCATCAGGTTTCAACCGGCGGTGGATCTGCAGCAGCCCGTATTCGACGGCCTGAAGGCGCTGTTGACTTTCGCCACCAGCGCCGAGGCCGATGCGCTGGTCAACGCTGGCGGGCTGATGCCCGAACGCCTGCGGGAAATGCTGATCGACGCGGTGCTTGAGATATGGCCGCACAACCATACCGAGGCGCTCCGGCGGCCGGGGCCAGGCGCCGCGCCACGGCATGTGAAGCTGGCGATGGATTACTTGCGCACACACCCGCAGGCGGCCGTCAGCGGCAGCGAACTGGCAGCGCTTGCCTGCGTAAGCCTGCGCGCGCTGCAAGAGGGGTTCCGCCGTTTCGCCGGAACGACCATCGTCGGCTACCAGCGGCAGGTGCGGCTCCAGCACGCCTACTGGGCCCTCCAGCAGCAACCCTCGCTAGCGATCGGCAAACTGGCATTGCGCCTGGGCTTCAGCAATGTCGGCCGCTTCAGCCAGTATTTCCAGCGTGCCTACGGCATGCGGCCCCAGGAATTGCGCAAAGGGCCAGGGCTGCCTGACCCGGGTTGATCAGGCAGCCTGCTCGCCTCAGAACCGGTAACTGGCCTTCAGGCTGCCACTGGCGCCATGGCTATCCCCACCGGTACTGGCCCCGGCTTCGGCGCCCAGGCTCAAGCCTCCCAGGCTGGCGGTGAGGTTGACCGCGCCGGTGAGCGGGTCGCGCGTGGCGTAGGCCGCGCGCTGCTCGACATCCAGCCCCAGCAAGCCCCCTTCGGTTCGCACCATGTGGTCGCCCAGCACGTGCTCGTAACTCAGGGACGCCCCAGGCACCAGTTGCCACCCCTTGCCCAGGCCCAGCGGCGCGAAGCTTGCCTTGATCCCGGCGAACGCGCTGCGGCGGGTTTGCCGTACGCCATCCACGTCCAGTGCCAGCTCGCTGCCTTTTTCCTTGAAGCCGGAGAGGCCCAGCCTGCTCACCCGCACGCCAAGGCTGGGCTCCAGCGCGAGGCCGGCGAGCGGGGCGCGGTAGCCCAGCGACAGGGCGCCGCTGATGAGGTTGCCATGGGTATCCCCCTTGGCCGCGCCCAGGCCGCCGCCCAGCTCGCGCTTGCTGGCGTAATCCACCCAACCAGCGCTCGCGTCGGCGGCTACGAACAGCCCGCGCTCCAGCCCGTCGGGGGCAAAGCGCAGGCCAGCGGTGCCGAAGGTGAGGTCGGTATCGGCCTCGCCGCCCGCGCCGCCTACCGAGCCCCGGCTATAGCCGAACGCCCCATAGGCGCTCAACTGCTCGGAAAAGCGCTGGCTCAACCCCACCAGGGTGCCTTGGGTGTGCTCGTTGCTGCTGGCGGCATGTGCCGAGCCATCGGTGCCCAGGTAGCCCGCAAGCCCGGCGGTCCATAGCTGGCGCTGGCCCGGTTTGAGCGCGATGCCGAGGGTGTAATCGCCCGCGGCCTGCTCGATCAAGCCCGGCTGACGCAACAGGTAGCTGGCGGCATCGGCATGCACCTGGCCCCCCACCGTGGCTTCCACGCCCCCCAGGCTGCCGGCGTCCAGGGCCGATTGCAGGTAGTAGTTATAGGCGGTGTAGTTGCCGGACAGGCTGCTGTTCTGCAGCTGTTGCAGCAGCAACGCGCCGGCGGCGGAGTTGCCCAGCAGGCCCGCCTGGCCGGGGAGGGTGTTGTAATAAACCATCTTGCCGCGCAGCACGTAGATCGTTTCCTGGGACAACCCCAAGCCCTGCTTGAGGTAGTTGTCGATGCTGCCGTACCCGGCGGTCACTTCATCGAGCCCCGCCTGCAGGAAGCTGGCATCCACGGTCAGCAAGGGCTGGTAGATGGCCGCCATGCCCGCCGGCATCGCCGCCAGCGTGGCCGCGACACGGGCGGCGGTGTAGTCGTTGGTGGCCAGGTAGTCGGCCATGAGGGTGCCGCTGTCCACGCCTGCGATGCTCAACAGCAGGGCGGTTGTCCAACCGGTGCGGTCCTTGCCGGCGGTGCAGTGGAACAGCGCCGCGCCATCGGCACTCGCCAGTTCGTTGAACAACGTGGCGAACTGACCGCGCATGCCGGCGTCGCTGACAAAACTGCGGTTGGCCTCCTGCATCATGGCCATGGCCCCGGCAACGCTGGTCACCGAAATACTGGTGAGGTTCGAGCCGGAGGCTGCGCTGCCAATGATGTCGATGTTCGTGTAGGTGGCGCCGCTTGGCAGGGTATCGGGCGTGGCGGCGATTTCGCTGGCGGTCCGCAGGTCATACACCGCGGTGATTCCCAGGCCATTCAACGTGGCCAGGTCGGAGCCGGTTGGGGTGAGGGCGTTGGAACGGTAGAACACGCCAGCGCGCATCGTGCCGTCCAGAGCGGTGCTGTAAGCCGTGGCAGTGCCGGCGATGTCGCGAAAGTTATCGATGCCGGTCAGCCGCGGGGTATCAAGGCTGAGGCTGTCGGCGGCATGGGCGGCGCTAACCGCCAGGCTGAGAATGGGCAACGCGCGCAGGAATTGGGGTAACACTGTGTAGCCTCCTTGGGTACAGGTTGGGCTAGCTACTATCAGTGTTTGTCTGAAACGAAATATTACAGCCGAGCGGGCTGGCGAAATGCGCGCGCGATCGGTCCTTTATTCGCGCGACTTGTCTATTTAATCCCCATTTCCACCTTCAAACTGTCCCCTGCCTGAGCCTGCGCGCGCCACGCCTCAGGCGACCGCCACGCCTGCACCCAGGCGGCCACGTCCCGGGCCGGCATCGGCTCGGCGATGGAAAAGCCCTGAGCGTGGTCGCAACCCAATCCCATCAGCCGCACACCCTGGGCCAGGCTGTCGACGCCCTCGGCGATCACCTCCCGGTCGAACGCCCTGGCCAGGCTGGTAATGGCCTGAAGGATGGACAAGTTGTCACCCTTATCGGGAAGGTCCTGAACGAAGCTTTTGTCGATCTTGAGCTGGCACACCGGTAGCCGGTTGAGGTAGCTCAGGGAGGAGTAGCCGGTGCCGAAGTCATCCAGGGCGAAGCGCACGCCAATCTTGCGACAGGCCAGGATGGTGTCCGATATCCGGTCCATGTCCTTGAGGGCGCTGGTTTCGAGGATTTCGATGGTCAGGGTGCCGTCCGGCGCATTCCCACAGGCCAGCAACTGCTGGCGCAGGAACGCGACGAAATCCGGCTGCTGCAGTTGCCAGCCGCCGATGTTCACGCTCACCGGCAGCCGATGGCCAAGCGCTGCCCAGGCCCGGGCCTGGTCAAGTGCCTGGCGGATCACCCATTCGCCGACCTGTTGCGATACCTTGTCGTTTTCGATGTAAGGAAGGAAATCCTCGGGCATCAGCAAGCCTTCTTCGGGGTGCAGCCAGCGGATCAGCGCTTCCACGCCCACCACCTCGCCGGTGCGCATGTTCACCTTCGGCTGGTAAAACAGCACCAGCTCCTGGCGGCTCATGGCCTGCACGATGCTTTCAACCCTGGCGTTGCGCGTCAGCATCTCCTGTTCCAGCTCAGGGTCGAAAAACCGGTAGCAGCCCCTTCCCCCCAGTTTGGCCTGGTACATGGCCTGGTCCGCCTGGCGCAGCAGCTGGTCGGCGCTCGGCTCCTGCGGCTGGGGGTAGAAGGTCACGCCCATGCTGGCGGTGAGTTGCAGGTTGATCCCGTCCACCTCCACCGGCTCGGCGATGGTCTTGAGGATCCGTTCCAGTATGGGTGTGCTGTGCTGGTGGTCCTCCAGGCCGGGGATCAGCAGCACGAACTCATCGCCGCCCAAGCGGGAGGCCAGCCAGCCTTCGCGCAGGGCATTCTTCATCCGCTGGGCCACCACGATCAGCACCCGGTCGCCGGTGGCATGGCCGTATTGATCGTTGGCTTCCTTGAACCCGTCCAGGTCCAGGTACACCACCGCCAAGGTGCCGCCGCTGGCATGGGCCTGCCCCAGCAACTGGTGCATTCGCTGCGCCAGCAGTACCCGGTTGGGCAGTTGGGTGAGGGCGTCGTAAAGGGCGATTTTTTCCAGGTGGGCCTGGTGCTGACGCAACTGGGTCACATCAGTGAACAAGGACACGAAATTGCGCACCTCGCCGGACTCGTCGTGGATTGCGGTGATGGTTTGCCCGGCGATGAACAACTGGCCGTTGCTGCGGCGGTTGGAGACCTCGCCTTTCCAGAAGCCCTTTTCGTGCAGGGCCTGCCACAGCGCTGTATAGGTGCTGCGTGGCGTCTGCCCCGAGGCAAGAATTCGCGGATTACGCCCGAGCACATCGTGCCGGCAGTAGCCTGTGATGGTTTGGAAAGCTTCGTTCACGTCCAGGATGGTGCCCAGGGCATCGGTGATCATGATTGCTTCATGGGCGTGGGTGAACACGTTGGCGGCCAGCGCCAGTTTGGCTTCGGCGCGGCGCAGCTCGCTGATGTCCGTGAGGGTGAGGCGCACGTGGCGGGCGCCGCCATGCTGGCGCACGCAGTCCAGGTGGGCCGCCAGCGGCTCGCCGTCGCCGCGCACGAGGGTGAGGTCGGCGGTGTGGGCACGCATGTCGCGGCAGGCGCGCACGAACAGGGCGGTCCATTGGGGCCGCTCGCCCGGGTGCACCCAGCGATCGAAGCGCCGGCCCAGCAACTGATTGCGCGGCGCCCCCAGCAATTGCTCGGCCCGGGCGTTCGCGCCTTCGATCACGCCGCTGGCCGACAGCCCCAGGTAGCCCACCGGTGCCTGCTCGTACAGGTCCAGGTAACGGTCCCGGGAGGACTCCAGGTCCCCTTGTAAGCGGCGCAATTCCTCATTTTGCATTTCCAGCTCAATCTGGTGCAACTGAAGGTCACGCCAGATCTGGCTTTCTTCGGTCATGGGAACTTCGCCAGGCGCGCCTTCGGCGCGCTGGCGAATACTGCTCTCAACTATCTCCGGCAGCTTCTTCATGGTGGCCTCGTAGTGAGGGCCGGCTGATCTGCATCGTTACCAAAATCAAGTGAGGACGGGTGCTGTCACCCGGCACTCTCCTGGCATCGAGCCTGACTTCCAGTCGCCCGGTAGCGGGTAAACACAGGTTCAAACAAAATTCGGTCAGGGCACTGCCATCGCTGGAAATCGTTCTCAGCGCGTCGATCAGCCCATCCACTTGCCATATTCCTTGGCTCAGGTCGCTCAGCGGCTTGCCGACGGCCTGTTCGTGCCGGGTATCGAACGCTTCCAGATACGCGCGGCTGGCGGACACTACTGTCAGGTCATCGTTAAGCACCAGCAAAGGCTGCTTCACGGTATCGATCACTGCCTCGGCCATCGCCCTGGCGGCTTGCACGGTCCGCTCCACGGCTACGCGGCTGGTGATGTCATGGAAGGTCATTACCACCCCTTCGATCACGTTGTCCAGTGTGCGATACGGCATGATCCTGGCCAGGAACCAATGCCCTTGGCGTGTACATACTTCATATTCGAACGGGATCAGCGTTTCCAGCACACTCCGGGCCGGCCCGGTCAGGTCGGTATCCAGCACATGGGACGTGATATCGCCCAGTGGCCGCCCCACGTCGCCCGCGATCAGCCGGTAGATCGTAACCGCATCCCGGGTGAAGCGGCGGATGCGCAGCTGGGTATCCAGGAAGATCGTGCCGACCCGAATGCTGTCGAGCAGGTTTTTCATGTCATTCTGCATATCGACGAGCTGCTCGACCTTGGCCTGCAACTCGGCATTGACCGTGATCAGCTCCTCATTAACGGACTGTAGCTCTTCGCGCGAGGTTTCCAGCTCTTCGTTGGTGGATTGCAGCTCCTCGTTGGCCGATTGTAGCTCTTCGTTGGTGGAACAGAATTCTTCGTTGGAAATCTGCAGTTCGTCGATGGTCGCCTGCAAATGCTCCCGCGTGTGGGACAGCGCCTGTTCCAGCAGGGTGACCTGGCTGGCTTCGCTCTGGCTCATCGCCGATACGATCGAGGAAGGCGTGGGGCTTTCGCTGGGAAGGGGCTCGAAACTGATCAACAGCAGCCGCTCGTCCTCCTGGGTGGCGGGCAACAGCCGCACCGTGAGCCCCACGCCCGGGGTTTGGGCGCCAAGAGAGCGAACCTGGCGCCGGACCGGCGTCGCATCGGCGCTGGCGGCGGCGGTATGAATGGCGGCGCGAAGATCGGTGCGCACGCCATCCCGGGCCATCTCCAGCACGTTGAGCGTGGCCCGCCCTGGCGCCGGGCGCAGGTAGTCGCTGGTATCGCCATGCACGTACACCACGTTCCCGCGCAGGTCCACGGCCACGGATGCCGGCACGTAATCGTTCACCAGCATGCGCCGGGTAAGGTTCTCCACGCTGGCCAGGCGGTTGATTCGCGGCGCTTGATCAAAGCCTTTTTTCATCTGATCGGGCACTCGGCTGTTCGGGGTTTCGCTTTTGAGCAATGAAGTATGCAGCGCTTTCACCACCGCGTAGATTTTCCAGCGGCGGTCCACCGCGGTAAACAGCTCGGCGTGATGGCCGATGCTCTCCGATGGCGAGAGAAACAGCACCCCGTGTGGCTTGAGCGCATAGTGGAACATGGGAATGAGCTGGCGCTGCAGATGCGCGCCCAGGTAAATCATCAGGTTGCGACAGCACAGCAGGTCCAGCCGGGTGAACGGCGGGTGGCTCACCAGGTTGTGCTCGGCGAACACGATCAGCTTGCGCAGGGCGCCACGCACCTGATAGCCGCCCTCGGCTTCGGTGAACCACTGTTCCAGCCGCGCCGGGGTGAGCTGATTGGCGATGGCCGCCGGGTACAGCCCGGCGCGCGCCACCTGTATGGCGTGGCCATCGAGGTCGGTGGCATACACCTGAATGTCGAAGCGGCCTTGCAGTTCCTGGCGCAGCTCTTGCAGCACGATGGCAAGCGAGTAGGCTTCTTCGCCCGTGGCGCATCCGGCCACCCAAGCCCGGAAGACATAGCCCGGGGGCTGGTTCTGTAACAGCGGCAGCAGCACGCCCTGTTTAAGTGCTTCGAACGCTTCCGGGTCTCGAAAGAATTGCGTCACGTTGATCAGCATTTCGCTGAATAACAACGGGATTTCCCCAGGGTTGGCTTCAAGATAGCTTGCATAGGCCCGTTGATCAGTGATGCGGTGCACGCCCATCCGCCGCTCGATACGCCGGGCGATGGTACTTTTCTTGTAATGGCTGAAATCATGACCGGTCGAGGCGCGTATGGTCTGGATGATGGCGCCCAGAGAGCTGCTGACGGCGCCGGGCTGGCCCGGGCCATTGAGCAGGCGTGCTGGCATTTCGGCCACGGGCGAGATGCTGCTGGCATGGCCGGCGGCGATCACGGAAGCCGGCATGCTGGGGTATTCCGCTTCCTCCGGTGCCTGGGCGAGGGTGAAACCTCCGGCTTCGAGGATCGCCTGGCAGCCTTGAAGGCCGTCGTGGCCACTGCCGGACAGCACGATGCCCACGGCTTCAGCGCCACGTTCACGGGCGAGCGAGCAAAAAAACGTATCCACGGCGGTGGCTTCGCCGTTCTGCCGGCGTGGCAGGTATTGCAGCCGGCCGTCTTCGAGCACCAGATCATGGCCTGGCGGGATGACATACACATGGTTGGGGCGAATGGTCACGCTGGGCCGCGCCTCGAGCACCGGCATGGTGGTGCACCGGCCGATCAGCTCGGCCAGCAGCGTGGGGCGCTTAGGGGCCAGATGCTGGATCACCACGAAAGCCTTGCCGCTGTCGGCGGGCAAGGCTTGAAGCAAATGCTCCAGTGCCTTGAGGCCGCCGGCGGATGCGCCTATGCCTACCACCGGAACAGCGGCGTGCAGCATTTCGAGGTTGGTCATGGTCAGGTAACGGTCCTATCGGGGGGAAGCGTTGCGTATACAGATACCGCAGTATGCCGCCTTCCGCCCAAAGGAGATACGCCCGCTGGGGGTACTCAGGCCCGCGAACGGCCTAGCGCTTTTCGAACCGGTAAAACAGGTTGGGCTCGCTCACCACATAGAGGGCGCCGTTGCCATCGAGGGTAATGCCTTCGGCCTGGGGCGCGTCGCGTTGAAGGTCGCCCAGGTGCCCGCGCAGCGAGCGGATGCTGACGAAATTCCCATCGTGATCGAGCTCCACGATGTTCTTCGATTGATCGCTAAGCAGTAGCAGGTGCCCGGTTACCGGGTCGTAGAAGCCGTCGGAGAGGTCCCGGGCATAACGCCCGCGTTCCACCCAGGCGGTGAGGTCGGTGACGGTGAGATTCAAAGGGCCCTGGATAGATCCGAGCATGCCGGTAATGGCATACAACTGGCGGGGATCGCGCTCCTTGATCGCAAACAGGCGGTCGGCGAGCCGATCATAGGTCACGCCTTCGAACCCTTTGTTGTTATGGCTGAGCCCGATCGCCAGCCCCACGGACTGTGCGTTTCTGGCTTGAACGGGTTGTTGGGCAACCGGCAGGGTCACCACATCCAGGCGCTGCGAGCGTTCATCGGCGATGGCCAGGCGGTTGTTACCCAGGTAGGTCAGGCCTTCCGGGTCCTTGAAGCCTTCAAGAGGATAGCGTTGCTCTATGTCGCCGTCCTTGCTCAAAACCAGCAGCTCCATAGGCGTGGCATTGGTCACCGCGAGCAGGCGATCGTGGTCGTAGTCGTACGTGATGCCGGAGAGGTTGCGCAGGCCCGGTTCCACGACCTTGGCCTCGATCGCCACGGCGTAGGCGGGCAGCCAGATATTGCGCCCTGGCGCGGTATCGCCGCTGTGGGAGTTGCGCCAGTGGGCATACGCTTGCTCGACCCAGCAGTTCCGGTAGGCCTGGATAGCTGCCGCGGCAAGCACAACCATGATCGCCAGCGTTCCGGCGCTACGCAGGGGCAGGGCCGCGCGCGGCCGCTTTCGTAATCGCAAGCCTTCTCGAGAAAGTGTTTGAGTGGTCATGGCGAGGCTCCAGGGCTGGGTGCGTAAGGAAACGCACGTTTCCCGGGACACTATCCCAATGCTTCGTCTCAACAATGTTACGGGCAGATGTCGGTTCGTAGCTTTTGCGAACGCCCGGCCGGCAATGCGTACGACGCCAACGAAAAAGCCCCGCTCGAGAGCGGGGCTTTTATGGA
>Ga0265797_10006416_pt1 | contig 16609 bp, 10 predicted proteins | sample P2T30metagenome_FD_192433 | JGI IMG/M metagenome (GOLD analysis project Ga0265797, IMG submission 192433) | Plant litter microbial communities from East Loma Ridge, Irvine, California - P2 T30 | ecosystem: Environmental > Terrestrial > Plant litter > Unclassified | place: USA: California...
GCAGCATGCGTCCGGAGCGCCAGCCGGCATCGATGCAAGGGCAGCGTGGCCCGGCAGCCGCAGCCGACTGAAGTCGGCTCTACAATGCGCGCATGAGCGAACTGAACCTGCTGGTTGCCGACGACCATCCCCTGCTGCGCGCTGCCGTGGTCCATTCGCTGCGGCAGGGCCTGCCGCAGGTCAACGTGCGCGAAGTCGCCAGCGCCGAAGCGCTGGAGCAGGCGCTGGACCAGCACCCCGACGTGGACCTGGTGCTGCTGGACCTGACCATGCCCGGCGCGCACGGGTTTTCAGCGCTGCTGCATGTGCGTGGCGCGCATCCGGACATCCCGGTGGTGATCCTTTCTTCCAATGACCACCCGCGCGTCATCCGCCGCGCGCAGCAGTTCGGCGCCGCCGGTTTCATCCCCAAATCGGTGCCGCCGGAGACCATCGGCGAGGCGGTGGCGGCCGTGCTCGATGGGGGGCTGTGGTTCCCTGCGATGGCGGCCGAGCGATCCGATGCCGATGCACTGCTGGCCAGCCGCCTTGCGCAGCTCACGCCGCAGCAGTTCCGCGTGCTGCTGTGCCTGGCCGATGGACTGCTGAACAAACAGATTGCCTACACGCTGGGGCTTGCCGAGAACACGGTGAAGGTGCATGTCACCGCCATCCTGAAAAAGCTGGAATGCCACAGCCGCACGCAGGCCGCGGTGCTGGTGAAGGCGCTTGAGCCGGAAGGGGACGCCGGACTGGTGTAAGGCAGGACAGGGCTGCGCCGCTGCGCTCGCCGACCCTGGGTCGGCGCTACCCCTTTGACGGGTGCTACCCGCGGTGGCGCAGCAGCAACTGGGTCATCAGCGCACGCAGCGCGGGCGGGCGCACCGGTTTGGCCAGGAAGCCCCAGCCGTTGCCAGCGGCCAGCGCCCTGAGCGCGTCATCGCCTTCGGCGGTGACCAGCACCACCGGCGGCCGCGCCTGCCAGCGTTCGCACAGCGCCTCATACAGCGTCGGCCCATGGAACTCGCCCATGCGTACGTCCAGCAGCAACAGCTCCGGTGCGTGCCCGGCGTGGGCAGCATCCAGCGCGGCCTGGGGGCCTTCGGACTGCTCGACATCGCAGCCCCATTTTTCCAGCAGGGCACGCGTGGCAGCGCTGACATGCGCATCGTCATCGATGGCCCATACCCGGCGTCCACGCAGTGGACTGTCTGCCGTGGTCTCCACCACCACCGGCGCGTGCACCATCACCGAGGCCACCACCTCATCCGCCCGGCCCAGTGGCACGGCCACTTCAAACATCGTGCCGCTGCCCAGCACCGAGCGCAGCCGGATCGGATGCCCCAGCAGGCGCCCGATGCGTTCGACGATCGCCAGGCCCAGTCCGGTGCCGCGTTCCTGGCCATCATGCAGGCGGCGGAATTCTTCGAAGATTTCCTTGTGCAGGCTTTCCGGGATGCCCGGGCCCTGGTCGTGGACCTGGATCCACAGGCGGCTGCCTTCGCGGCGGCAGCCCAGCAGCACGCGGCCACGCTGGGTATAGCGCAGCGCATTGGACAGGAAATTCTGCAGGATGCGCCGCAGCAGGGCCTCGTCGCTGACCACTACGGCGCCGGTGGCGACCCAGTGCAACTGCAGTCCACGGCCTTCGGCGGCGATGCCGAACTCGCGGGCCAGCGTCTCCAGCAGCGGGTTCAGCGCGAAAGCCCGCGCCCGCGTCTGCAGGCTGCCCGATTCCAGCCGGGAGATGTCCAGCAGGCTGACCAGGATCGCATCCTGCGCCGACAGCGCCGCTTCGATGTGGTCGGCGGTCTGCTGCTGTTCGCCATCGGCCAGTTTGCCGCGCAGTACCGAAACGAACATGCGCGCGGCATTCAGCGGCTGCAGCAGGTCATGCACGGCCGAGGCGACGAAGCGGGTCTTGTAGCGGTTGGCCTGCTCGGCCTCGCGCCGCGCCTCGTCCAGGTCGTGGGTGCGCTCGGCCACGCGGTGTTCCAGCGCATCGGCCAGCGAACGCAGCTCGCGCGCGGCGTTCTTGTAGCTGGTGATATCGGCATAGCTGGTGACGAAGCCGCCGTCGGGCAGCGGGTTGCCGCGGATCTCCAGCACGGTGCCGTCGTCTTTCTCGCTTTCGCGCATGTGCGGGCGGCCGCTGCGCAGGTGGTTGAGGCGGCGTTCGATGGCTTCGTCGACGGGCCCTGGCCCGAGCAGGCCGCGACGCGCGTTGAAGCGGAAAATCTCCTCGATCGGCCGTCCCACCTGCACCAGTCCCGGCGGGAAGCGGAACAGCTCCAGGTAGCGCGAATTCCAGGCGACCAGCTGCTGCTGGCTGTCGATGATCACCACGCCCTGCGGCAGGTGTTCCAGGCTGCGGCTCAGCCCGCGGTCGGCATCCTGGGCGGCCTGCAGCAGGCCATCCTGCGCGCTGCGCAGTTCCTGGGCATGCTGCTTGAGCAGGATTTCCAGTTCGCGCCGGCTGCGCTGGCGATGCGCCGAAAGGCGTCGCCGCTGCTGCACGAACAGCACCAGGAAACCCAGCGCCAACCATGCCGCACCGCCGCCAATGGCTGCACTGCGGGCCACCGCGCCGGCCGCGCTGGCATCGTGCAGCAGGTGCAGGTGCCAGTTTTCTTCGGGCAGGTCGATGGTCTGCCACAGCAGCGCGCGGGGCATTGCCGGATCGGCCATGCGCACGATCCGGCCACCGTCATCCAGCACCCGCTCGGTGCGCGCGCGCAGCGGCTGCAGCGCGCGGTCTGCGTACTGGCGGCTGGCCAGCATCTCGCTGCGCTCTTCCCTGCCCAGCGTCCGCAGCAGGCGGTAACGCCAGGGATCCTGGTTGGACAGGAACACCACGTCGTGGTTGTCGCTGGCCAGCACGATGTCCGGGCTGGCCACCCATTCCTGTTCCAGCGCGGACAGTTCGATCTTGATCACCACCACGCCCAGGCGGGTGCCGTCGGCAGCGTCGATGGCGTGGGACAGGAAATAACCGGGCACGCCGGTGGTCATGCCGATGCCGTAGAAACGGCCGTGGCCGGCCGCCATCGCCTGCAGGTAATACGGCCGGTAGCTGTAGTCTTCGCCGACGTTGGTGGAGGGCTGGTCCCAGTTGCTGGCCGCCACCGCCACGCCATCGCGCCCGACCAGGGTCAGGGTGGACGCACGGGTCACCTGGTTGGCCTGGGACAGCTTCAGGTTCAATCGCTGGCGGTCGGCGGGATCGGGCGCGCTGCGCAGCGCGGCCAGCAGGTCCGGATCCAGTGCCATCACCTGCGGCAGGGTGCCGAAGCGGTCGATCCGCTGCTGCAGCCCCTGTCCGTAGAGCTGCAACTGGCGCCGCACCTGCGCGCTCTCACCGGCCAACGCGCGCTGGCCGGCGAAATGCCCGGCCGATACCGCGCACAGTGCGGTCCCGCCGATCATCACCAGCAGGGTCATGGCCAGCTTGCGGTAGCGGCCGAGCCGGTACATGCGGACAGAGTCTAAGGGCAGAGCGGGTCGGTGACCCGCTCACTCACCCGGCCCGGCTCAGAAATGCATCTGGGCGCGGACTTCGAAGATTTCCGGCTTGGTATGCACGCCGCGACGGCTGGCATCGGCCTTGATGTAGTTGGCCTGGAACTTGAAGTGGCTGGTCAGGTACCAGTTGGCACCCAGGGTCCAGTTGTGTTCACGGCCACCGAGCACGTCGGCGTCGTCCAGGTCCAGCCGGCTGTAGCGCGCCAGCACTTCCACCGCGCCGTAGTCACGCGCCGGCTTGACGTTGGACACGCTGCCGCTGCTGTAGCCGCGCGATTCGCCGGTCAGCACCCAGCTGCCCATCACGTACTGGCCGTTGCCGGTGTAATCCGGCTTGCCTTCGCGGGTGATGGTGGCCTGCAACGCTTCGGCCTGGACCGAGAACGGGCCGCGGATGAAGACGCCTTCCAGACCGGCGCGGTTGACCTTGTCGGCGGTGACCAGCGCACCGGAATCGACCAGCCGAAGGTCGGTCAGGCCGGCCTCCGGACGCGCGCGGAAACGCGCGGTCGCTTCGTGGTGCACGTCGCGGCCATCACGCCAGCCACGCGGGTTTTCCTGCGACAGCGCCAGGCCCAGGTGCAGCACGTTGGCTTCGGCCTTGACCGGGGTCCACACCGCACGCACCGCCTGCATGGTGCCGGGGTTGTCGCCCTGCAGGTCCTTGCCACCGTACAGGCCGGCCTGCAGCAGGTAGGCCGGGCGCTCCAGCACCCAGTCCACGCCGGTACGACGACCGGCGTAGAAGGCCTGCACCGGCATCGCGAATTCCATGAAGCTGCCGGCGCGCGAGCTGGTCACCGCATCCAGGCCGACCGGGGTCTTCATGTAACCGAAACGGAACTTGCCGATGTCCTGGCCGACGAACGCCTTGCTTTCCAGGCGCAGGTACACGTCCAGCCAGGTATCGGACTGGAAGTCGTAGTACACCATGGCGTCATACACGCCCTTCTTCTTCAGCGTGGCGCCGAATTCCTTGCGGCGCACGGCATCGGCGTTTTCGATGTCGCCGGAGAAGTTGTTCCAGTCGTAGGCGATGTTGCCGGTGGCGGCCAGCTCGGTGCCATCAGCGAACGACACCTTGGTCGGCCAGTTGTCAAAACCGGCGGCGTTGGCCAGCAGCGGGCTGGCGGCCAGGGACAGGGCAAGCAGGGTCGGGGTCATTCGCATGGGACGGCGGATCTCTATTCGGGAAAGGTGGAACTACACGATCACCCGGCGGGGCGGGGTCGTTGCGACCGGCGCAGTGTAGGGGCAGAAACGCCCTCCGGGCAGCCTGAACCGGGGGGGTAGTACCAATAGGTTATCTGCTGATGCGTCCGCGCGGCGTACAAAGGGCGCCATCCGACGCCGCGTCACCTGTTCTTCGTGGCGTTGCCGTCATCAGTCCCTTCCGGAGCCCGCCATGCACGTTCCCGCCGCTTCCCCGGTGCCGACCAAGCCGCTGCCGTTCTATCGCCAGCTGTATTTCCAGGTGGTGGTCGCCATCATCCTGGGGGCCGTCCTTGGCCACTACGAGCCGCTGGTCGGCGAAAAGATGAAGCCGCTGGGTGATGCATTCATCAACCTGGTGAAGATGATCATCGCCCCGGTCATCTTCCTGACCATCGTCACCGGCATCGCCGGCATGACCCACCTGCGCACCGTGGGCCGGGTCTTCGCCAAGGCGATGGCCTACTTCATGTTCTTCTCCACGCTGGCACTGGTGGTGGGCATGATCGTGGCGCACGTGGTGCAGCCGGGCGCGGGCATGAACATCAACCCGGCCGACCTGGACCAGACCGCGGTCAACAGCTACGTGCAGAAGTCGCATGAGCTCACCCTGGTCGGCTTCGCGATGGACATCATCCCCAAGACGCTGGTCAGCGCGTTCGTGGATGGCAACATCCTGCAGGTGCTGTTCGTGGCGGTGCTGTTCGGCATCGCGCTGGCGCTGGTGGGCGAGAAGGGCAAGCCGGTGCTGAACTTCCTGGAGGCGTTGGTCGCCCCGGTGTTCAAGCTGGTGCATATCCTGATGCGCGCCGCCCCGATCGGTGCCTTCGGCGCCATCGCCTTCACCATCGGCAAATACGGCGTCGGCTCGCTGATCAACCTTGCCTGGCTGGTCGGCTCGTTCTACCTGACCGCCTTCCTGTTCGTGGTGGTGATCCTGGGCGCGGTGGCCCGCCTCTGCGGCTTCTCTGTGTTCAAGCTGGCGCGCTACCTGAAGGCCGAACTGCTGCTGGTGCTGGGCACGTCCTCTTCCGAGTCCGCGCTGCCCTCGCTGATGGAAAAGATGGAGCGCGCCGGCTGCAGCAAGTCGGTGGTCGGCCTGGTGGTCCCGACCGGCTATTCGTTCAACCTGGACGGCACCAACATCTACATGACCCTGGCGGCGCTGTTCATCGCCCAGGCCACCAATACCGAGCTGAGCCTGGGACACCAGATCGCCCTGCTGCTGGTGGCGATGCTGAGCTCCAAGGGCGCCGCCGGCGTCACCGGTGCCGGCTTCATCACCCTGGCCGCGACCCTGGCCGTGGTGCCGGAAGTACCGGTGGCCGGCATGGCGCTGATCCTCGGCGTGGACCGCTTCATGAGCGAGTGCCGCTCGCTGACCAACTTCATCGGCAACGCGGTGGCCACCGTGGTGGTCTCGCGCTGGGAAGGCGCACTGGACCGCGACCGCCTGAAGCTGGCGCTGGATGGCCGCGAAAGCGAGCTGCCGCCGCCGGTCGATGCGTCCCTGCCGCTCGCCTCTGCCAAGATCTGACCCTTCCACGTCAGGATGCGGGGCCCGTCAGCAATGACGTGGCCCCGCAGCTTTTTCCGCGCTGCCAGGCAGTCGTTGTCACACCCACGTAGGGGGCGCAGCGCGATGCTTGGCAGCTCGCTGGAACCGGCAGGGTTGGTGCGCTGCAGCACGCGCGCGACAGCCCCGCGACAGGTCCAGCTCGTACAACGGGGGTATGATCCCCTGTCCCCCTTGCCCATTCATGTGCCCAACGTCGATGTCCAAAGAAGATTTCAAACAGGCCGCCCTCGATTACCACCGCATGTCGCCGCCGGGCAAGATCAAGGTCACGGCGACCAAGCCGATGCTGACCCAGCGTGATCTGTCGTTGGCCTATTCGCCCGGCGTTGCCTACGCCTGTGAAGCGATCATGGCCGACCCGCAGCAGGCCAGCGAGCTCACCGCCCGCGGCAACCTGGTGGCGGTGATTTCCAATGGCACCGCGGTGCTGGGCCTGGGCAACATCGGCCCGCTGGCCGGCAAGCCGGTGATGGAAGGCAAGGGCGTGCTGTTCCAGAAGTTCGCCGGCATCGATGTGTTCGACATCGAAATCGACGAGCTGGACCCGGACAAACTGGTCGACATCATCGCCTCGCTGGAGCCGACCTTCGGTGGCATCAACCTGGAAGACATCAAGGCGCCGGAGTGCTTCATCGTCGAGCGCAAGCTGCGCGAGCGGATGAAGATCCCGGTGTTCCATGATGACCAGCACGGCACGGCGATCATCGTCGGTGCGGCAGTGCTGAACGCCATGGCGATCACCGGCAAGAAGATCGAAGAAGTGAAGCTGGCGACCACGGGCATGGGCGCGGCCGGCATCTCCTGCGTCAACATGCTGGTGCAGCTGGGCCTGAAGCCGGAAAACATCCTGGCCTTCGACCGCGACGGCGTGATCCACACCGGCCGCACCGACCTGGATCCGGAAAAGGCGCGCTACGCGCGTGATACCGACAAGCGCACCTTGGCCGAGATCGTCGAGGGCGCGGACATCTTCCTGGGTCTGTCGGCGCCGGGCATCCTGACTGCCGACATGGTCAAGACCATGGCGCCGGATCCGGTGATCTTCGCGCTTGCCAACCCGACCCCGGAAATCATGCCCGAAGACGTGCGCGCGGTCCGTACCGACGCGATCATCGGCACCGGTCGTTCGGACTACCCGAACCAGGTCAACAACGTCCTGTGCTTCCCTTACCTGTTCCGCGGCGCGCTGGACGTGGGCGCCACCGCGATCAACGAAGACATGAAGATCGCCTGCGTGCGCGCCATCGCCGCGCTGGCGCGTCGTGCAGCCACCGACATGGGCTCGGCCTACGGCGGTGACACCCCCAGCTTCGGCCGTGAATACCTGATTCCGCGCCCGTTCGACCGCCGCCTGCTGGTCGAGTTGTCCGCCGCCGTGGCACAGGCGGCGATGGATTCCGGCGTGGCCACCCGGCCGATCGCCGACATGGCCGCCTACCGCCAGAAGCTCTCCGAGTTCGTTTACCGCACCAGCTTGATGATGAAGCCGGTGTACGACCGCGCGCGCACCGACAAGCAGCGCGTGGTGTACGCCGAAGGCGAGGAAGAAGTGGTGCTGCAGGCGGTGCAGAACGTGGTCGACGAGGACCTGGCGCATCCGATCCTGATCGGCCGCCCGGACGTCATCGAGGCGCGCATCGAACGTTTGGGCCTGCGCCTGAAGATCGGCGAGAACATCCAGGTCACCAACATCAACGATGACCCGCGCTTCAACGAATACTGGCAGTACTACCACGCGCTGACCGGCCGTCGTGGCGTCACCGTGGCCGCAGCGAAGAACCTGATGCGTTCGCGCCCGACCCTGATCGCTGCGGTGATGGTGGCGCGCGGTGAAGCCGATGCGCTGCTGACCGGCGTGGTCGGCCGCTTCCACAAGAAGCTCGGCTACGTGCGCAGCGTGCTGCCGCTGGAATCGAAGGTCACTTCGACCTCGGCGATGACCGGTGTGATCAACCAGCAGGGCGTGTTCTTCTTCGTGGACACCCACGTGCAGGAAGATCCCACTGCCGAACAGCTGACCGAAGCCACGCTGCAGGCGGCTTACCGCATGAAGCTGTTCGGCATCGAGCCGAACGTGGCACTGCTGTCGCACTCCAACTTCGGCAGCCATGATTCGAAGGACGCGCTGAAGATGCGCCAGGTGCGAGAGATGCTGCTCAAGCGTAATCCGCGCTTGAACGTGGACGGCGAGATGCAGGGTGATACCGCGTGGGATGAAGCACTGCGGCAGAAGCTGCTGCCGGGCTCGACCCTTAGCGGCCGCGCCAATCTGTTCGTGCTGCCGAACCTGGAAGCGGCCAACATCGCCTACAACCTGGTGCGCGTGTTCACCGACGGCGTGGCGATCGGCCCGATCCTGATGGGCGTGGCCAAGCCGGCGCACATCCTGACCAGCAGCGCGACCTCGCGCCGGATCCTGAACATGACCGCGATCGCCGCGGTGGATGCGCAGATCCGCAAGCAAATCGAGGCCGAGAAGAAGGCGTAAGCCTTCTTCACAGGCTCGATTTGCCCACGCATTCCACCTTATCCCCGCGCCGTTGGCGCGCCCCCTTGAACAACAAGGGGGCTCTGCTTCGGATGGGGTACAGGCTTGTGCGTTCTTATCGTGCCTTGGCGTACGCGGCCCATAGGGCCGGCAATGTCTTGCCGGTCTGCTCCTTCCACAGGGCCGGTGTATACCCGCCGCTGCGCAGCGCGTCATCCAGTGCCTTCACGAGGCCCGGATAGGCCGCCTCGCTCCATTTCAGGAATGCGCCGGTCACCCGGTAGCCGGTGTCGAAATTCTGCCCGTCCTTCACCGCCAGCGGCAGCGCCCAACCGGCGGCGGCGTTGTCCACGCCGTAGCGGTCGCGCGCATAGTCGGCGATGCCTTCCACCAGCCAGCCTGGTACCCGCTCGTTGGCGTACTCCGGGTAGCCCTGCACGATGTGCATGGCTTCATGGGTCACCAGGTCGGTATCGCCAGGGTGCTTGGACAGCCACGCCGGATTGATCGTGATCGTCGCCGCCGTGGCCTTCTCGCCGACAAAGGCAATGCCGTCGTATGCCGGATCGATCACGATCGCGGCCTGCGTCGGTGCCATCGGATGGAAGTCGGCGCGCTGCGGCAGGTAGGCCTTGAAGAACGTGTCGACGATCCGCTGGCGCATGGCCTCAGGCAGCGCATCGTGTGCGTCCTGGTAGCGCAGGGTCACGCTGCCGCGCTGCTGCGTCGCTTCGAAGGCACGCGCGGCAGGGGAAGCGAGCAGGCACAGCGCAGCCAGTGCGCCCGGCAGCAGGCAAAGCGAAGCACGGTTCATGGTGTCGTCCCCGCGGCCAGCAGCTCTACTTCCGCCAGTTGCATCCGTCCGGGCGCACCGATGCGCAGGCGGTACTGGGCATAGCGGCCCGGCTTGGCGATGCGGAACGGACGGGTCTGCCGGGCCCAGGCGAAGTCTTCGGCGGTGCGTGTATCCAGCGTGGTCCAGCGACCGCCGGGAGTGCGTGCTTCCAGCGTCCAGGCTCCTCCACGGATGCTGTTCTCGCCACTGGTCAGGGTATACATCGACGCCGCACCATCGGCGATGCCGCTGAACATCACCGTGGCCTTCGCGCCCAGCGGCGCAGCCGTCGTGGCGTTGTCATCGACCAGCGCGTCCAGTGCACGACCGTCTTCCAGCCGCGCCTGCGCGCCCTTGGCCAGCAGGTCATGCAGCAGGGCAGGGCGCTGGCCGCGTGCGGTCAGCGACGGCAGTACATCGCCTTCGCCGGTGCCCCAGCGCGACGGCTGCGGACCCATCTGGAAGTCCAGCGTGGCGCCGGCGGCGACGATGTCATGCGGCAGCCAGGTCTTCGTCCACGGCTTGCCGTTGACCTTCAACGACTGCACGTAGACGTTGGCCGGGGAGTTGTCCGCCGCATTGACGGTCAGCACCGCGCCGTCCTGCAGGGTGACCTTGGCGTGCCGGAACAACGGCGAGCCGATCGCATACTCCGGTGCGCCCATCCGTAGCGGATACAGCCCCAGCGAAGCGAAGACATACCAGGCCGACGTCTCGCCGTTGTCTTCGTCACCCGGGTAGCCCTGGCCGATCTCGCTGCCCACGTACAGGCGCGCCAGGATCTCGCGCACATGCTTCTGGGTCTTCCACGGCTGGCCGGTGTACAGGTACATCCACGGGATATGGTGCGAAGGTTGGTTGCTGTGGGCGTACATGCCCATGCGCACATCGCGGGCTTCGGTCATTTCATGGATCAGCCCGCCGTAGGAACCGGCAAAGGCGGGATCAGCGGTTTCCGGCGTGGCGAAGAACGTATCCAGCTTGGCGGCGAGCGCCTCGCGCCCACCGTACAGCGCCGCCAGCCCTTCGCCATCGTGGGCGGCGGTGAAGGCGAACGTCCAGCCATTGGATTCGGTGTAGTCATGGCCCCAGACGCGTGCGTCGTAGTCCTTGGCAGCCACGCGCCAGCTGCCATCTTCGCGGCGACCCTGGAAGAAACCGGCGGCCGGATCGAACATGGTGGAGTAGGCCGCTGCCCGGTGGCCGAAGTAGTCCGCTTCGGTGGCGTAACGCTCGCGCTCAGCCGCCGAGCGGGCGTCGCCGGCGAGCCGGGTCGCCATGTTGGCGATGCCGAAATCGTTGAGCGCCCCTTCCATCGTCCACGACATGCCCTCGTGCACGTCGGCGCTGGCAAAGCCGGTGAAGAGGGAACGCTCCATGCCCTTGCGGCCGACATGCCGATCCGGCGGCACCACGGTGGCATTGCGCAGCGCCGCGGCATACGCGGTATCGATCTCGAAGCCGCGCACGCCATTCAGCCAGGCATCTGCGAAGGCAACGTCCGAACTGGTACCGACCATCAGGTCGGCGTAGCCCGGCGATGACCAGCGCGCGACCCAGCCGCCGGCCTTGTACTGTTCCAGGAAGCCCTGCACCAGCGTGCCGGCATCCTCGGCGCGGAACAGCGCATAGGCGGGCCAGGTGGTGCGGAAGGTGTCCCAGAAGCCGTTGTTGACGTAGACCTTGCCATCGCGGATCGGTGCGAAACTGCGCACCGCGCTGCCATCGGAGTCCTCCGCTGCGCTGGCCTGGCTGGCGTAGCGCCACTCCGGCGCCTGTGCGGTGCCGACGTTCTCATGGCCGGAATTGGGGAACAGGTAGAGCCGGTAGAGGTTGGAGTACAGCGTGGTCTTCTGGTCCTCGCTGGCATCGCCGATGTCGAAGGCACCCAGTCGCGCATCCCACGCATCCTGCGCGCGGGCGGCGACACGTTCCAGGTCGTCGTCGGCGCTCAGTTCCAGGGCCAGGTTGTGGCGCGCCTGCTCCACCGAAATCAGCGAGGTGGCGATGCGCATGTTGACCTGGCGATCGCTGCCTGTGTCGAACTTGATGTAGCCGGTCGGGCGCCCGGTCTGCAGCGTGCCACTGCTGCGCCACGGACGGTCGAAACTCGCCACCACGTACATGCGCGTGGCGCCGTTGGACAGGCCGCTGCGGGTATCGGTGTAGCCGGACAGGGTCTGGCTGGCAGCGTCCAGGGTCAGCCCGCCGCGTGCATCGACATTGTCGAACAGCAGGTTGGCATCGCCGGTGGCCGGGAATTCAAAGCGGAACAGCGCGGCGTGGTCGGTCGGTGCGATCGAGGCGGCGATGCCGTTGTCGAAGCGCACGTCGTAACGATGCGGACGCGCGTTTTCCTGGTCATGCGAGAACGCCAGCGCGCGCTTGGCACGGTCCGCTTCGGGCACGCCGCGGCTGGACGATGGCATCACCTGGAAGGTCTGCCGGTCGCCCATCCAGGGGCTGGGCTGGTGGCTGAGCGACAGCGCCTGCAGGCGCGGGCGGTTGTCGGCGCCGTTGTGCTCGTTCCAGCGGTACAGCCAGTTCAGCACGCCGGCGTCGGTCACCGGTGTCCAGAAATTGAAGCCATGCGGCACCGCCGTGGCGGGGTAGTTGTTGCCGCGCGAGAAGCGCCCGTTGGATTGCGTGCCCCGCGTGGTGAGCACCCGGTCGGAGGGCCGCAACGGGGCCGCCGAAGGCGCTGCACCGAGCTGCACATCGTCGATCCAGCCGGACACCGGCTTGCCCGCTGCGCTGGCCACTTCCAGCTCCACCGCCACCACGCGGCGGCCGCGCAACGCGGGCACATCGCCCAGGCGCACGGTCTTGTGCGCCCACTGCTGCGGATACAACGTCTTCGAATCGCCCTGGGCGGTGGCACCCAGCGCGAACCCGTGCTGGTCACGCACGGCGCTGGCCGACACGCGCTGGCCGTCGTCAAGCAGCAGGTCCAGCGAAACATACGTGGAAGCGACGGTATCGCCGTCCACGATTTCGGGCAGCACCATCCAGCTCAGGGTGGTGTCGGCGTCGATCTGCTGGTCGGTCGCCAGCAGCACCTGGCGGGCGGTGCCACCGGTGCTGCGGTACTGCAGTGCGCGCTGGCCGCTGTAGCCCGCGCCGGCCTTGGCCGCGTAGGGGTCTGCCGGGCCGGCCCCCACGCGCAGGCTCAGCGCGCCGCTGGCCGCCGCCGCAGGCATCGCTTGACCGGCCTCGAACGAGGTGGAAAGCGCGGCCGCATGGGCGGCGGGAAGCATGGCGAAGGCCAGCGCGAGGCACAGCGGCGCGCGGCGCGCACGGTCAGACGCATTACGGGGCATTGCAGTCTCCTCCCAGAGCAACGCGGACCATCCTGCAACAGGCATGTTGGCGCTGACAAGTGCATTTGGTTCGATCCAAATTGGTGCATCGCGCCATATGGAACGATCCAAATATTCGCATCCGGCCACGGCCAGGGCCGCCCCCGTCGCCGAACGTGCGTCGCGCCGGGTGCTAGAATCGCAGGCCTGCCAATCCCATTCACGATGCCCGCCATGAGCCATACCGCCACCGCTCCCGCCAACGCTGAAAAGCGTTACACCGTGCACCGCGGCGACCTGCCGCTGAGCTGCCCGACGCCGGAGATGGCGCTGTGGAACTCGCACCCGCGCGTGTACCTGCCGATCGAAGACGAACCCAACGGCGAAGCGAAGTGCGCCTATTGCGGTGCTGTCTTCGTGCTGGCCGACTGATCGGGCGGCCGGGCTGATGCGCCGACTGACCGTGGTGCAGTTGCTGCCGGCGCTGCACTCCGGCGGTGTCGAGCGCTCTACGCTGGAAATCGCCGCCGCGCTGGTCCAGGCCGGCCACCGTGCGTTGGTGGTGTCTGCCGGCGGGCGGCTGGTCGAGCCGTTGCTGGCCAGCGGTGCCGAGCATCTCACCCTGGATATCGGCCGCAAATCGCTGCTGACCCTGCGCCACATGCCCACCCTGCGCCGCCTGTTCGCCGAGGTCGGCGCGGACATCGTGCATGCGCGCTCGCGGCTGCCGGCCTGGCTGGGCCTGCATGCCGTACGCGCGCTGCCTGCCGCGCAGCGCCCGCACTGGGTGACCACCGTGCACGGACTGAACTCACCGGGACGCTACAGCGCAGTCATGACCACCGGCGAGCGGGTGATCTGCGTGTCCGAAACCGTGCGCGGCTTCGTCCAGCAGCACTACCCAACGGTGCCGTCCGCGCGCCTGCAGGTGATTCCGCGCGGCGTGGACACCGCGCAGTTCCCGCGTGTCGGCAGCCACGACAAACGCCCCAGGCTGGCGCTGGCAAAGGACCACCCCTGGCTGGCGGAAGTGACCGCGCCGGTGCTGCTGCTGCCCGGCCGCGGGACCCGGTTGAAAGGCCACATCCACGCCCTGCAGCTGCTGGCACGCCTGCATGCGGCCGGGGTGATGGCGCAGCTGTGGATGCTGGGCACGGACGAACCCGGGCGCGAGGCCTACGTACAGGAACTGCGCCGGCAGGCGCAGGCACTGGCGGTCGGCGATGCCGTGCACATCAGCGCTCCGACCTCGAAGATCGCCCAGGCCTACGCCGCCAGTGACCTGGTCCTGCAGTTGTCCGACAAGCCCGAAGCCTTTGGTCGAACCGTGGTGGAGGCCCTTTCCGTGGGCCGGCCGGTGCTGGGGTGGGACCACGGCGGCGTGGGCGAACTGCTGCGCCAGCTGCAGCCCGGCGGCGCCGTCGCCCTGGGCGACATGCAGGCACTGGGTGAACGCGCGCTGGCCCTGCTGGCGGCGCCCCCGTCGCTGCCGACACGCATCCCGTTTACCCTGCAGGCCATGCAACGCGACACCCTCCGCCTGTATGCCGACCTTGCCGGCTGACCCGCTGCCCGCCGTGATCGATGATCGCGCCGGCCGCTGGGCGCCGTGGGTGGTGCTGGCATTCGTCGCGCTGTGGCCGTTGCCCGGCATCGCCGAAGGGGTGCTGGCGCTGGGCGCGATCTATGCGGCGGTGCGCATGGTCACCCGCCGCCTGCAGGGCCAGCCGCGCCTGCTCAGCCCGGCCGCCTGGGCGCTGACCAGCATCCTGTTCCTCGGCTACTGGCTGCCGCAGGCGCTGTCCGCGCTGGATGCAGTGGACCCTTCAGCGGCCTGGACCAAGACCGCAGCCGGGCTGCGCTACCTGCCTTTCATGTGGCTGGTCGCCATTGCGGTGGCCACGCCAGCCCGGCGCGCGTTGACCCTGGGCGGGCTGGCCGTGATCACCGCAGCGTGGACGCTGGATGCCCTGGTGCAGGCGGCTGCCGGCACGAGTCCATGGTTCTGGTCGCTGGACCAGCTCAAGCAGCTGGCCAGCCAGCGGCCGCTGTGCAGCCCGGAAGAGGCCGCCCTTGCCGACCGCCTGAGCGGCGCGCTGGGACCGTGCAACCTCAAATTCGGCCAGGTGCTGGCCAGCCTGTCGGCCTTCCTGCTGCTGCCCGTGGCGGCCCGTTTCGGCCGTTTCGGCTGGCTGCTGGCCACCCTTGCCGTGGGCGTGGTGCTGCTGTTGGCCGGCTCGCGTGCGTCCTGGGTGACGTTCGCGCTGGTGGCGGCGTACAGCGGCTGGCGCGTGATGGGCGGGCGCCGGCTGCTGCTGCTGGCCGCGTTCGCGGTGATGGTGGCAGCGGGGCTGACCTACACCGTTCCGCAGCTGCGTGAGCGCGTGGACCGCACCGCGCAGGCCTGGGAAGGCGATGACGACGGCATCGAGCAGGCGCTGTCCGGCCGTGGCCGGATATGGTCTGCGGCGGGCTGCATGATCCAGGCGCATCCGATCAATGGCGTGGGCGCGCGTGGCTTCCGCGATGCCTATCCAGGCTGCGATCCGGCGGCCGGAAGCACCGGTGTCTGGGGTGCGGGACCGGCGCTGCACGCCCATCAGATCGTGCTGGAAATCCTCGCCGAAACCGGGGTGATCGGCCTGCTGTTGTGGCTGGCGGCGGCCGCGCAGGCGTGGCGGGCATGGCGGTTTGCGCCGCCCTCGGCACGTGAGCGGGCGCGGCCGGCGATGCTGGCACTGGCGGTCACGGTGTTTCCGTTGAATACCCACCTGGCGTTCCATTCCACGTTCTGGGGTGGGGTCACGGTACTGCTGGCGGCGTTGTTCGCGGGCAGCCTGCTGGCGCGTGACGAGCCGGGTTCCAGCGGCTAGACCCGCTCCACATGCTCAGCGCATGTCGGCTGTCGGTAACGCCGACCCATGGTCGGCGGAAAGCCTCGGGCCGCGTTTTTGCGCCATCCGCCGACCATGGGTCGGCGCTACCCGAAGCAGGACGCGGATTGTTTCTACTCGTAATAGGAACTGCGGCCGCCGGGTTGGCGCTTGAAGCGGCGGTGGATCCAGAGGTACTGGTCCGGGGCCTCGCGCACCATCTGTTCGATGGCCTGGTTGACCCGCGCGGTATCGGCTTCCACGTCCTGGGTCGGGAAGTTGTCCAGCGGTGCGCCGACCTTCAGGTAGTAGTCGCCGCCTTCGCGGCGATGGAAGTACGGCACGACCGCGCAGCCGGTCATGCGGGCCAGCTGGTGGGTGGCGGTGATGGTGGCGGCGGTGTGCCCGAAGAAGGGCACGAACACGGTGTCCTTGCCGCGCATGTCCTGGTCCGGCGCGTACCACAGGAACCCGCCTTTCTTCAGGTGCCGCACGCTGGCGCGGATGTCTTCGTTGGCGAACATCGCCGTGGCATAGCGCAGCCGGCCGAACTTCACTGCCCATTCGTAAACTGGATTGCGGTGCTTGCGGTACATGCCGGCCAGCTCGACGTGGTCGCACAGCAGGCGTCCGCACATTTCCAGGGTCATGAAATGGCCTGAAACCAGCAGCACGCCACGACCTTCGGCCTTCAGCTTGTGGAGGTGCTCCACGCCTTCCACGTGCACGCGCGGGCGGATGGTGGCGATGCTTCCCCACCAGGCGCGGGCGAACTCGAAAATGCCCACGCCGAGTGCATCGAAGCTGTCGCGCAGCAGGCGT
>Ga0265797_10006420_pt1 | contig 16606 bp, 12 predicted proteins | sample P2T30metagenome_FD_192433 | JGI IMG/M metagenome (GOLD analysis project Ga0265797, IMG submission 192433) | Plant litter microbial communities from East Loma Ridge, Irvine, California - P2 T30 | ecosystem: Environmental > Terrestrial > Plant litter > Unclassified | place: USA: California...
CGTACATTGCACCTGCGGGGTCGGGCGTCGACAACACTGCGGACGATATGTCGGCAGCAGCCTCCAATGCAGTCCTTCCTACAGTCACCACGTGAAGACCGAAGGAGCTGCCAAGTCCAACGTTCTGGACAGAACTGCAGACATGCTTCGCCCGACACTGCTGCACGATTTCTTGAAGACGTTTTGCTGGCTGCGATGTGTCGAGCAGAGCGAAAGCGGCCCCGGCCTTCAGCACTCCGAGCATCGCTACCACCGTCCAGATGGACTTCTCGAAGCACAGCGGCACCACATCCCCAGGTGCAACGCCTACCCCGGCTAGATGGTAAGCTAGTCTGTCCGATAGCTTTTCCAGCTCGCCATAGGTAAGGTCGCCTTCAAGTGAGTGCAGTGCAGTCTTCTTCGGGTAAGTCGCAGCTTTGGCCGCAATCAACTGATGCACGCAGTCGTCTCTTGCCTCAGGGACTGCCGCGTTGAAGCTCCATTGAACGTCCGCTGCTGCATCTCCGGCTACGGCGCTGGTCTTGTCCGGCGTCTTACCTGCCATGTTCCTGTGACTGCTTTAGCTAAAAGGAGTAGGTTCGAACTCACCAATTGATGTTTGCTTCCAGACGTTGTCAAAAGTGCGTAGATTATACCGTACGGTCAATGGTGGTATGTCTTTCTCCGTGCCTGCCGAGAACGAAACAAATCCTTGAGGTAATGCGGAAAAGTACTCGGATCGATGCCCTGCAACCTTCTCAGAAGATGCATGAATGCATGGCTCTATCGCTAAGCGTCATTCTAACACAGTATGCGCCTCTACCCGATATCCCGGTCATAGCACTGATCAGCCTTTGAGTTCACCCTAGCAGATCACACACTAGTGCTTGATCTAGCAATTCCGTGAATGTAGAGTCTTTGTCGCAATGCAGATCTTCATGCGAAGCGACGGGTCTGTGAATGCGTATGCAGTCGCAAAGACTGGCCACCGTGGCGGTCGGGGCTGCGTGGAAGTTAGCATGAAAGCGGCTTGTGGCCTGTGCGCCATTTGGCCACCTATCGGGTGGGTCACCCTATAACTCCGCCTAAGGCCTTGCGCACTCCAGTGGATGCTTGCGACAGAGTTCACAATCGAGTGAGTGCACATACCCGATCAAGTATCGGCGTGTTGGACTTCTCAGTCTGAGTTTCTCACCGCTGTGGCGTGGGGATTACGTGCTGAGCTGCCTCATACCCACGAAAGTGGGTTGTTAGGGTTAGTGTTGGAGTTGGAATCATCCGCAACGAGAGGCGTTCACAACACTCGGGTACCACATGAACATAAGGACACCGCGACATTGAAAGCATAGGCTTTGAGATTATTCTTATATAATGCATCGAAGCTCTTGGGTGCTTCTCTTTTCGGAAAGCATACGCCTCGACTACGTTTATGAACGAAAAATCACGCATGGAGGGGCAAAGCGCATTACGAAACTTCAAGGAATGCTTCTGATTTATTGAGAAAAAAAACAAGTGATTCACCGTTGCTAATCTTTCAGGAATCCATATCTGTATACCAAGAAAAAAGTAATAGTTGCCGTGATCTCTTTGGGATGTGTTTGTTGTGTGCGGGCATATACGATATCTTGAATTTCGCAGTGTTCGTCATTGCAGTTCTATCTGTTGCAGCTAAAGGGCGCCGTCGCGTCAAGAAAGTGCGCAATCCATCGCTATGCTCAGACCGCGGAGATACAAGGCCAGGACGGACCCAACATGAAGACAGAGTAGCATCATAACCGTCCGCCATTAATGCGACCTGTAGCATAGAGCTACCGTGGCGTCACCCTGTAGCCCGCCCGTCCAGGTCTTCCGCTCGGTCTAAAATAATTACATATAGACCGCCCTCATCGGAGTGCCTTGGGACCACGGCAGTGCTTGGGCATAGATTTCAAGGAGGAAGGATGAAGATATCATTCTATTGCAGTAGGCCACCCCGGGGTTGGCTATATAGACAAAACGCGGCGGGCGAAAAGAGCGAAAAGTCTGTAGTGAAGAGTAAGCCAACTCTCGGTGGCATCCTTCTTCTATGTCTGATTCACCGCGATCTGGGGAGAATGTCGTCTCTCGGTAATAAGCTGAATTGTGGCCGTGACGCTCCCTTCTCTCACCGCACATAAATTGACAAAAGCAATCACTAGTTGCTAGTAGTTCTGATCGGTTCGTCCAAGCTATGGAGAGCCATCATTGCATATGGAGTTGCGAGAGATCCACAATCATTGGATCTCGATAGAACGCTTCCCGTGTCGTCTCCGAGATCATCCCACATCAAAGTGGAGCTATAGTGACCGGCGTTGGTGCCATTGACGATGCCGCGGCTTCCGAATCGAGTAAATCCATGACTTTACCGATCGGGTCGTTCGTGTTACTGACCGCTAAACGATAACGCATCAGAACCGATGATCAACAGCTCAAGACCGCCGGCAATGAGTCTCTCGTGTTTGACGATGCATACATGCCGATCACGGAGTTTTTCGCGATCGCTCAAAAAAGTCCTTCCAATGCTTTTCTAATCGATCAACATGTGAAGTAGAACATCTTAAATCGCCTTCATTTCTAATAGATATCACCGCGAGCTCAACATGACGGAGTATTTCGGCTATGGCGTAGCTCCTGAACCTTCTGTTCAGAAGAACCAGATCTCGTCTTACCGAAGGGACAAGTCCATTACATCAGCCGGGCCCGGACTGCTGGATCCTATCACGCCAACAGAAGCCTTCGAAGACGAGCAATCTATTACATCGAACGACTCCACGCTTTCGAAACAGAGAGCCACCTTCCTCTCGTCCACGTTCACGACTAGAGACGCAGCTGACGAGGCCAGAAAGCGCACATCCGTGGAAGCAGCCCCGACAGAAACCACAGCCCTTATTCTGGAGCCGAATCGTGAAACGGCGGAGGTCCAAAACAGCGGCCAGCCTCTGACACCTTCTGACGAAATCCAATGCAGCCTCTCAAGCGACGAAGATGAGCAAAAGAGTTGGAGGAGAGAGACTGGTATAATCTTGAAGTCTGCTGCAACTCCAACATGCGCTTTCCTACTACAGGGCTCACTCCAGTTTGTAAGCACGGTCTTCGCTGGGCATATTGGCAAGAGAGAATTTGGGGCTGTTGCATTGGGATCCACGATCGCGACTGTTACAGGATACTCTGTTCTCACTGGTCTAGCGACTTCGCTCGACACTCTGTGTGCTCAAGCTTATGGGTCCGCAAGACACAATCTACTCGGTCTGTACGTGCAACGAATGGCACTCTTCTCGTTCGCGGTCGCGATCCCCATCGCGTGCATCTGGCTTTCTGGTGTCCCAATACTCCACCTGTTACTCCCGCCTGACCAGACTGCGATTGTCCACCTCACCGGTCGGTATCTCAAGATCGCTACACTTGGTCTTCCCGGTTGTATCTTGTTCGGATCGGGAAAGCACTTTGTCCAAGCTCAAGGCCATTCGAAGGCGGCCATGATCGTCCTTGGCGTCACAGCCCCGGTCAACGTCGTTTTGCACTGGCTTCTCATCTGGGTAAGCGCTTAGAAACTAGTCTACATTGGTGTGTATGATTGCAAGCTGAATTACGAGGACAGAAGCTCCAATGGGGATTTATTGGCTGTCCTGTGGCAGTCGTCGTTTCCCAAAACCTTGTATCGACCTTGCTATTGGTGTACATCCTGCTGTTCGTTGGCCTTGAATGTTGGCCGGGTCTCTCAAGGAAGGCTTTCACCGATTGGAGTCCGTTATTGAACCTCGCACTGTCCGGCACGGCGGGATTCGTGGCAGAGCATTTTGCCTTCGGGATCCTCATGATCGCAACTGCTCGGATATCAACCACCCATCTCTGCGCACAAGCTATCTTGATGAATCTTAATATCATTGCATGCATGTTGCCTTTGCAGATCTCAGTCGCCGCGAGTACTCGGTTCGAGTATCTGGTCGGAATCTCGCAACCAGAAACAGCCAAAGTGGTAGCGAGGGTTGCCTACTTTTCGGGAAGCACTGTGGGCATCTTCAATATGATCGTGCTAAGCTCTCTTCGCATGTACATTCCACGAGCCTTCACTTTCGACGCTGAAGCTGTCAGCCTTACAGCGCAAGCTTTCCCGATCAGCGCCGCTTTCCAGCTCCTCTATACACTGACCGTCCAGCGTGACGGCACATTGCGTGGCTTGCGGGAGAAGAAGACCGGCGACTTCGTCAGAATGCTGGTCTACTATATGGTGAGTCAACCGCGCCTGTCTTCGCCGGAAGGAAACTGACGCCTAAGATCAGATTGCGGTTCCCTTTTCTTTGTGTACCACTTTTGGCTTAGGGTGGGGCCTTCTCGGAATGTGGTCAGGCCCGGTAATTGCTCTTTTTGTTCAGTCTTCTACAGAAGCTTTGTACGTTCAGAAAAAGCGCTTGAATCGGGTTTGATGGAAGCTGTCGGATGACTTCATTCCGATCAGGTCTGTAAGACACCTTGATCACAGATCGGGAAAGACAGTCCGTTCCAAGAGACCCAATCGCATGCAGGGCTGGACCATTTGGCACGAGAATGAACGCGATCGTTTCAGTTGACTTGGCCGGCCTCAGTTCAGCGCTCCATATTTTGCGCTGGAGTGGAGGGTTTGTGGCTCGAAGACGTCTCCACAGCCTGGGTGTCAGATCAGTCTGAAGCAATTGCGTATCATCCAATTCTACCGCAGGTTGGGCACAATACGTGTCACTCATTTATCCGTCTCATTTGGCGTTGAATGATGGTCTGTATGCTCAATCATATTTCTATCGTTCTGCCTCTCCATCTACGGTATGTCCTTCACCATGTTCGTTATTCTCTTCGTCTTCTCGCTGCTCTCACTGCCCCTCTTGCTCTTCCTCGTATTCTTCATCTCTATCGCCTTCCACACGAAAGTGCGGCACAATGAATCGCTTGCTCGTCGTCCGCAAACAAGCCTGATTCCAACTCTGCATTCGTGGTTTCTCCTAAAGCTTCTGCATCACCGTTTTGCATGGCCAACGGGGTCATCGCCTTCCTCAACTGTGTGGGCGTACACGGAGTACCTCATAGTTGGGCTTACGATCCAAGGAGTTGCATGTGTTCAGCTGCATCTCAGGCGAGCTACAAGATAGGGCTTCCGAACCTCATCGACTCTAAGCGCAGACTCTTCTGCAACAATGGTTTCCCACGGCGCGTCTAAGATGAATGAGGTCTCGGTCACGAATCAACGAAAGTGCTCAAGCGGTGAGAGACGATAGTGAAACCACCCTCTGTCGCGCATAAGTAGAGGAACCGCTGCAACATCTGCACACCAGTTCCGCTGGTTGCTCGAGCAGCACTCCATAGCCCTGCGATAGTTGCAGCAGCTCCTCTTCTCGCATGTGCCATTTCTGAAATCAGCCGCCCCATGTCCAGTGTCAAAGCGCCAAGTGGGTCTACACTCGGTTGGCCGACCTACCGCAGTGTTAGACGTGATAGACATCATGGCACCAAGGAATGTTGAGCTGGACACGGCCCGATATACAAAGCGGCATTCCGAGTGCTGAGAAGGGTTGGCGTTGGAAGCGCGGAGAGTAGGGGATTCGTTATGACTTTTGCATTATGAGCAGGGAGCGGAGCAGAACGGAACGAAGAGGGGCCTCCACGATCCACCATGCAGCACGTGTCTACCGATCCACTCAGGTGTTCCAGAGTTTGCGGGAGATGAAGTCCGTAGTCGACAGTGCCAGCGTGCAAGCTACTGTAAAGCTAGCGAAGCGACGTGCGTCATCACTTGCTGGCGGTGTGATGAAGCCACCTCTGTGTTATCCTTACTCGGACACAGTCCCGATCAGAGGGCCGTGTTGCGGCACATTATTGCAGAGCTGTAGAGCTGCAGATTGCAATGTTACCTGCATATCAGCTGTAGAGTGCAATAACATATGTTGACCTGGATTTATTACGACTGCAGGATCATGATCGGTTGCAGGTCGCTTCAAGAGTAAAGTTTTCGGGAAAGTGCGCATTGGGGCTCCATGATTATACGTGCAATGTTACGAAGAGAGATTGCGGCCGACCCATATTACACATGCAAAACAGAAAGATAAGTCTTCTGGAGCAGGGTTGGTCTTTGAAAACCGATCCGGGGACACAAGCAGCACAGTTGCTATTCAACGTCACATTTTGCGGAATTGCTTGGCGATGAAACCACCGCGGCTTGTTCAGCTGCGTATTGGTAGCACGTCGCGAGTGGAGCAAGCTGCTGGACGGACATCTAAACCGCGAATAGTCGGCAGCGGCAAAACCAAAATGCCACGCGTGCCGAATATACACAAGATTACGGACAACACGTCGTTCACGGTGCTGATGATTACCACATGAGTGCTAGCGAGCACGGCGTGCGTTGGAATCAAGGAGTGGAGTAACTCCAACAATACGGGACTGCTTTGATGCGGAATCGACATCTGCATGAGCTTTAGCTCTAATGCATAGCTCCCTTTCGTAAGTCGAATATCGGCACTCGGCTGAAGGCCTTGTATTCCAGGTGTATCCACTATCGATCGAAAGCTGGACGGGTCGATACTACACCGTTTCACGAGATCTATGTGCCACTATACGTACAAGAAGTCTTGGAATGATCTCGAAGAGATGCTCTGCACGATCTATCGCACTACAACCTCGTTTACGCTTTCCTCCCAATTCAAGCCATGGCTCGTATCTGGCCAGCTATTGCGCTGCTCGCCACATGTACGGTTGGCGATGCCACTCTGAACAGTTCCAGATTGTTCTTGACCGAACAGGCGCTATGCCGTCAGTACTACATCGTTCACAACCCTGCAACTATTGCTCCCGATGGACGAGTCAACGAGCAGCAATGCAAGCTCGATGGCATTCAAGCCGAACTGTCGATGGTCATCGGCGCCTTCGAAGCTCTTACGCTACTCTGTGGTAAGATCTTGCGCATGGGCTTATAAGCTGGAAACATTGAGATTGACTTCACATCTGTTACAGGCCTTATTGGTACCCCACTGGCGACTCATCTGGCTGCGGAAATAGGCCCACGTAGAATCATTGCCATTAATGTGTTCATGATGTGTGGCGCTGCATCATATTCTGCCATCGTTAGTACGTTGCCGGACCTTGTGCAAGCACCCTGGTGCATCGGACCGAATCGCTGACATGCCGCGATAGCCTTACTGCCTGAGATTTTCGATATCCGCATGATCTGGCTGACTGGCTTCTTTGATCTAGTCAGTGGAGGTGCACCCGCTCGAAATGCTTTGTTGTACATCCATTTGGCCGAAAGAGTGCCGCCGGACGCCTTGTAAGCATACGCGACTCGAATGTCTTTCATGCTTTCCCTAACGAATATCCAGAAGCGAGAGTCTCTACCGACTGAGCACCCTACTTATAGTCATGAGCTTCATCGGTACTTCATTCGGAGCAATCCTGCTCTCGACGAATGAGCGGCTGCTGTGTTTTCTCGGTGTGAGCTTTTGTGTCCTGGGTCTCCTGTTTGTCCCCTTCCTGCAGGAGCGATCTTGGCTGGCCACTTTGCCGCACGCAAGCCTTAACGCATCCCCTTGCATGCCTATCGCGCATTGTGCAGACGCAGCATCGGCTGTGTCTGACTCCGCAGAGATTGAGCCAGCTAGGACCTGGATACAGTCGCTGAAGATGGTCTTTGAAAGGACCGTGACTGGAAGCTGCCAATCTTCGCAGATCCTAGTGACTCTGCTACAAGACCGGATAACGTTGTTGACCATGCTCATCTACCTGTGCGACGGAATAGCTACCTACGTTGGAGTCGTACTCCCGCAATGGGCTTCCAAACGCTTCGCGTGGACGCTTGCCGAGGTGAACGCCGTCACTGCGCTCGAGATTCTGGTCAATGGCTGCGTGTTGCTCTCATTACCATTCCTGTGTAAGCTGCTTCTGCTTCCACGCTTATCATCGCAGCGTATGGTTGATCTTTGGGCGATACAATTCAGCCTGATGTGCAACGTCGTTGGTCTCATAATGGTCGGGATCGCCCCAACACGATGGCTATATATCGTGGCTTTGGGGGTCTGGGACTTGGGAGCGGCGTTGCCTGATTCTCTGAGGTCTTTCGTGACCGCTTCTTTGCAAGACGAGAGACAGATCGAAAGAATTTACACTGGCATCAGCATGGTAGAGGCCATCGCTGGCCTAGCCGGAACTACTCTCTGGAGCACGACATTCGCAGCAGGCTTACAGCATGGTGGGATACCACTAGCCGGAATTTGCTTCTTCGCGGCGGCTAGTCTTTTTGTGCTTTCCCTGTACATGGCCACCACACTAAAGACACTTACTTTAGATGAGGCACAGAGAAACACAGGGAATAGTGAAGTCTGAGCGGTGTGTCTGGCATCCAGTTTTATGTCAATCTAGCTACTGATTGGTTGCTTGCTTACACAATGAGACTTCAGATTGAATAGGTCAGCGTAGTTGATTGGTCGCTAGTACGACAGATTTTGATACGAAAAAAGATCCAGGTTATTCTCCCAAGCGAAGTTACTGCGCAGACCGATCTTGATGAACTCTTACTGTACATCTCGTTCGAAAGTAGGCTAATGGTACCCTTTTAAAGAGGGTTTGCTTCGGTGTACTAGCTAACAGCCAACGCGACCATAGCACGAAGATCTCGTTCGCCCATATTGGTGACAGAGTCAGTCACCTACACGGCCTTGCCGAAGTTTGTACGGGCTATCACTTTGAAGACAACACTGAGTGCTGTGCATGTTCTTAGAATGCAGTCGTGCAACTTGCCGCCTAGAAGTTGTAGCTATGCCGTTGATAGGCACGACACAGTACGTTTGTTCGGCCAATGGGTTAGTACAATTTTCGCTCACTAATTCCATGGTTCAAGGACAAGAATTCGGGGTGTGTGACGGAATCAGCGATGCTGATCCCGCCACATTAGTCTTTGGGTTTGACCCTGTAATACTAGCTCCGTGATAACACAGCACTGGAGGCAGTAGATGCAAGAGGGGTGTTATATCCATTAGCATGAGTTTGATCGATCCTGGTGGTGAACGTTTACGCTGTTGTGGTGTAGACGGGAAGCACGGTTTGGGGTACAGAAGAGAAGTAGGGGTATAGAAACATGCAAGTAGCCTCAGCCAAAAACTGTGCCCTTTACGGACCCGGTACTACTCCCTCGCTCGCATACCCATGATCCTGGTAACACCTTACTGGTGGGTAAAGACAGCACACGAAGAATCTGCGCGACACGGAAGTCTGAAGGCGGCACAAAAAGGAGTATAAGTTGGTGAAATAAATAAAAACAAAAATGCACAAGTACAGGAAGAAATACACACGGGGTTCATAAGTCATCCACCAGATTCCTAGCTATGCGAGCTCTCTTAGCCTCGTACTCGAGACCCTCGAGGTTGCCACTCATCTCGCACATCCCGTGGAATACACCATCCGCTTTGCTTATGAGGTCGAAAGGATCGCCGAACTCGACGATCTCGCCCTTGTCCAAGACGAGAACCTTGTCGTAGTCAATGATAGTCTCCAGTCGATGCGCGATGGTGACAGTAGTATAGTCGATCTCGCGAATGGTTTCTTGGATTCTGGCATCGGTAGCGTAGTCGATGGAAGCTGTCGCCTCGTCCATGAGCAGGACCTTTGGTGCTTTGAGGAGAGCACGGGCGAGGCAGAGAAGTTGGCGCTGGCCTTGAGAGATGTTAGAGCCGGACTCGGCAATGGTGGAGGAGAGGTTGCGGAAAATGTTCTTGTTCTCCATGGTAGATGTGTCGGTGATTGATGCGCCCGCTGTGGATGATGAGGCGGGTGAGCGCTTGTTGTTCTTACGAACCGCCTGAACAGGCGTTTCCGGTCGGTATTGAGCCACCGAGGGTCCACTGATGAGTTGAACTCCACGGAGAGCAGTGAAGATCTCCTCATCTGTGAACAGGCCGAAGGGATCCAAGTTGGTCCTGAGCGTACCCGTGAACAGAGTCGGATCTTGCGGCACCATCACGATGTTCTCTCGGAGATCTTGCAAGCCAATAAGGCTAATGTCGACATCGTCGATGAGTATCTTGCCCTGCTCCGCTTCGAGTGCACGGAACAGCGCCAACGCGAGGGTGCTCTTGCCTGCACCCGTCCTACCGACCACACCAACCTTTTCTCCGGGCGAGATCGTGAAGGTGATGTTCTTGAGTACCGGGTCCAAATCACTACGGTACCTAGCAGTATATTCGACGAACTCGACAGAGCCTTTGCTGGGCCAGTTGGCCGCCGGCCGGTCGTTTTCAACAATGAGTGCCGCTTCTTGGTCGACGTCCAAGTACTCCTTGATGCGTTCGACAGAGTTCATGTTCTGCTCGTTGCTGGAGTAAAGACGCACGAACCAGAGGACGTTTTCGGTAAATGTCACGGCGTAAGTCATGGCCAGACCTGCCGCACCTGCATCAATCTTGCCGACGCTAGTCACGACAAAGGCACCAGCAAAGAATGAGACCAGAGCGCCAACAACGTCAACACGAAAAGCCAACCAGCGGTTAGCAGCCGATAGGTAGATGAATGGGCGGCTGTGGGTGTTGATTTTGTCGAGATTCTCACGGATGAAGCGGCGCTCATCGCCATAGGCGCGGATAGTGGTCGTGCCAGACATGGTCTCGCCGAACTGCTGGTAGAGGGGGCTGCGCTGAATCGATTCGAGGCGCTTCAGGTCTCGCGAAGATGAGATGTAGAAGCGACCGATGAGAAAGTAAATAATCATGATGAAGAAACCAGCGATTAGGAAACCAGGTGTGATCGCCGAGATCAGGATGATAATCGTGATGAGGGAGAAGAGGCAGTGAACGAAGTCGACAGCGACCAGCGCAACCTCCTGGTCGATGACTTCGATATCCTTGGAAAATCGGTTCATGATCCGACCGAGAGGGGTGGTGTCGAAGAAGCGGAACCTTGCACGCGTGATGCTCTCAATCAGCTGGCGATGAATGCGCTTAGAGGCGCCGATGGAACCACTGAAGAGCACACCCTCACGGAACAAAGTGATGCACATGTACGCCACACCAAGTACTGCGTAGACCCCAAGGTAGTACGCGGCATCAACTTGGGAGCTGGTAGTAGCGGCATTCATGTTGCTAGGGTCTTGCGTGGTTAGGGCGGGAATATTCCAGACGCATGATCCACTACGAAGGCAGCTGAAGGAACTACCAACACCGCTACGAACGTACGTAAGGTCGGTCTGATTGTGAAAAACACCCATGGTCGAGACCACCTCCTTGCCGGCGTACGCGTTGGCCCATTGTCGGATCCAGGCGTTGGTCGAGACTTGAGATAGTTGCTGTAGAGTAAATGAGATACCAGCAACCATCCAGTAGAACCAGCCGCCCATAGAACGCAAGTACATGAAGATCATGCGAAACTTGATGGCACCGGTGCTCTTCTTCTCATCTGGCTGAGCATGTTCAACAGTAGAGTTCATGCCTGGCATGTCTTTGGCAGGAACCTTCATCGGAGCATCACCTGTGGGGATACCGTTGGGTTCATGGCTATGGAGCTCTGTATCGACAGCTGCTTCCATGCCATCATCGCCAACGCCCAATGGAACACGGGATGGACCGCGTGAAGCAGGCTTCGGCTCAAGCTTGGAAATGTCCTCGTGAAGCGTACCGGATGAGATGACCTCCTGTGCGGTACCTTGAGCACTGATGCGACCGTTGTCCAAGACCACAGCATACGCGGCTTGGGGCAGACACAAGACAGCGTTGTGTGTGACAAGGATGCAGGTACGATTGTACATTAGTGGGCCTAGGAGCGCATTATCAAAGATCCACTTGGCCGTATGCGAGTCAACAGCGCTGAGGACATCATCAAGAAGCACGTGCCTGGCGTTGCAGTACAGCGCCCTCGCCAGGCTGATACGTTGTTTCTGACCTCCAGACAGCGAGATGCCCTTTTCTCCGACAAGCGTCTGGTCACCAGAGTCCAAGACTTCTAGGTCACGTTGGAGCGAACTTGCAACGATGACGTCGTGGTAGCGCTCAGCATCCCAGGGGCTTGCAAAAACGATGTTCTCCCTGATGGTTCCGTTCACGAGCCAAGCCTGCTGTGCACAGTAGGCAACGCTCTCGGTCAATCCAGTTTCTGAATCTGCCCTCAGATCTCCACGGCATTTGCCTCCGGGCAAGTACACGCTTCCGTCGACGAGCGACATCTCGCCAAGCAGGGCCATGAGCATGGAGGTCTTGCCACTTCCAGTGGGACCGATGATCACGTTGACCTGGCCGACCTTGAAGTGTACATCAAGGTTGATCATCTTGAACCCGTCGGAATCGACATTGGCCCAAGAGAAAGTGCCGTTGTCAAATCCAATGAGTGGCTCGCCTTCCAAATCAACTGCATCGGATTGTAGCTGCCTGTACTTGTCGGTTTCAGGCTCGTTAAGATATTCCTCAACACGATCGACCGATACCTTAGACTCCTGGGCGTGGGCGACCATGTATGCAAGCTGATCCAACGGAATGCGCAGCAGGCTAAACAGCGATAGTGCGGTGAATGCGACAGATGGGATGAGATCTTTCTTCTCGACCGCGGTGTAGACTAAGAAAGTCAAGAACGTGATCACAATCGGGGCCCCAGACCAGATAGTTGTGGCAATAGACAAGATTATGTATCGATTGCGGAGATGGCGCAGTTCCGTCACACGCTTCTCTTCGATATTACCGAGGAAACGCTGCTCCCAGGCGAAGTATTTGATGATGCGAATATTGATGAGGACCTCGTTGGTCGTGTGAATCCTGGCGTCGGTAGCAGCCAGGATCTTCTTCTGGGAAGAGGCAAACTGCTTTGCAACCCATGTGTTGACGGGGAGCAGCAAAGACATCATGGCAATTCCGACAATACTACTGTAGCCTAGAATCTGATAGAGCAGAACCACGGCAAGCACCAATTGGACAGGCGTTTCAGCCCAGAGGAGATGCAGGTATGCACTTATTTCAGCCACCTTGAAAGAATCCACAGCCATGAGGTTGATGATAGTGCCGGAAGGTACTTGAGAGTCCTCGGACTTCTCGTTAGCGCCAGTCTTCTTGTCCTCCGCTTTGGTCTTGCGTCGCAGAGTCGTGATCTTCTTGATCCAGCTCTTTTCCGGCTCACCATCGGATGCCTTAGGTTGCTCCTCTCCAAGAACTTTATCTGGGCTTGCAGCAGCGCGTCTGCGAAGAGCTTTGCCATAGATCTCGCCAATGATGATAGCACGCAACCTGATGCAGACGTTGCCGCCCTTCCAAAGAGCCTGACCACTGGAAAGAGCATTGACGACGCCCGATACAAATAAAAGAATAACATAGAACCAAGCAGCATTCTGGGGCACACTACCAGGATTCTCCACGTATTCCAAGATGGCTTTGAGGAGAAGCGTCGGAACGAAGGTGATTAATCCAGAGACGGAAGCCCAGGCCGCTTGAATCAAGAGATCCTCTCGGAAATACTTGAGGAGATGGAAAGCCAGGATGTTGGTCCTCTTCACTTGTCGGTAGTCCGCCAGGATGGCAGCAGCCTTGTCGCGGCCTGGAAGATTCCATACATCACTCATCTCGTATGTCTTCTTGTACCCAGTACAGACAACCGCGTCCACCCAGGCGAAGGTCAGCGAGGACAAGACGCTGGCCAGAGGTTCCTGCGCGGGCTTCAAGTCACCCTCATACTCCACGTTAACGGCCTGGTTGCCTTTGCGAGATGTCCCGGCGATGAGAGCAAGGACTGTGTTGAGCGCAAAGTAGCTGCTGGTTAGTGCGCGGACATAGTTGGAGTGAGGGTGGATCATCTCGGACCGGAAGATGAGCAGGGTTAAGACCCATTGCGCAGTGTAGAGAAGACCAGTGTGGTACCAGAGTCGAGAGAACCAGAAGCTGTGCGAGGCCGAAAAGACCAAGCGGAGAGAGGTCAAGGCCGTGATATATGACCATTCCGCTACTTGGGCAATGGCATCGACACGACCCTCACGACCCCATTGCTCTACCAGCAGCGCGATCTGTATGCCCAACACTGCCAGCACGCAGACCTCCTCCACCAGTAGTATGAGAAGCTCCCCTTTTGGTAGATCAAAGTCCAGCACAGAAGTACCCGCAACCAACTTGGTAGCCATCAATGCCAGATCTTCGTTTGAATTCTGCTGATCCTCTTCCTCGTCCTCATCTCCTATACGTTCATTGAGCTGTTCATTTTTCAGTGTGTTGTATACAGTCTGTAGTCGCGGCTGCCTTGCAGCTCCGATGGCCTGTATTGTGAGGTATGAAATAGAGGCGCCGCATGCGATTAAAGGGAAGAGTGTTTGCAGGTAGCTGGGCGAAGAATTGTTAGCGATATTTTTTCACCGAGAGTAGGTCGAGAGCACATACTACTGCTTGAAGCATAGAGAGAAGTCGTCCAACTGCCAGAGGTCGCCCTTGCAATGCGCGAACATGGTCGCGAATGTGCTGTTATGCTGTACAACCAAATTCGCAAGTGATCATCTGTCGACTCCAGTTGATGATGGTTTCGTGAGTAAGGCTACTCTCTAGAGATAGCTAATGAGGATAGTGTGAATACGCTGATTGAATCGTACAAATAAACAGGAAAAGAAACAAACAAACAAGGGTGGATAGGTGCTTCAACGATGCTTCCAGCCTCAGATTTTCGCGATGAACACAGTGCCAGCAATTATAATCACTGCGCTGTGTCTTGTGAGCGAGTCCTTACATCTTTCGTTGTTATGCACTTTTGAGTTCATAGTTGCTCCTTTTTTCCACTTCAGTTGCGCAGATCGCCTAGGATGTCAGTGCATATTGCATTTGCTCGTTATGGTTAGACTGATATATGGCAGCCGGCGGTGGCAACATGTCTATGGCTAAATCTTTTGCATCCAGCTTGGAAGATCAAGAGGTTGATAGAAGCTTTGCTATCATCCATCACCACTACTCCAGAACTTTCTTGATGAAGTCAAAGCCGTGAGCTACGTGTGGACATGTAAAGTTACGCAGTGATTCCTCGTATCGAGACTTTCGAATGTTGCACACATGCATGCGTAACTTTGCCTGGCCGCCTGTTCTATTTGGGAATCTAATACATGCATCCGCTATAGTGGATGCACGCACAGCCGTCCTGCGACGTACGCCTGCTGCCTTGTTAGACTTGAGCACCACGCTCTGGCGTTATCATAGCTAGGATCCACTTTTAGTACGGTACCATGGCCTGCAACGGACCACGATGGCACCTCTGCTGGTGTCGATCAACGGACGTTTTAGCGCTATGCCTAGGGAGGTGTCGCAGAATTCCCTCAGCCGTGTTCCTGAAAAGCTGCGGATATCATGCTCAGTGACCTCAGCGGGTCGATGTAAAGGGGCATAGTGGTCCTACCTTTGAACTCCAAAGTCCCTAGTGTTGTAGGCATGGAGGGCTTTGCTACCACAGTCCGGCAATCTGTGTTATGGATCTTTCTCGACAAATTGATCGGGAAAGGGTCAGCGCTGTAACCGCACGCACGGATTCACTACAGGCGCCGATTTAGGAGAGCGTAAGGCGACCCTTCACCTCATTTTTCGAGGCACGAGGACTATACTACTATAACCGTACAATTTACAGGGTCTGCTAAGCTCACCATTCATTCGTTGCAAAAAGATGTCCTACCACGTGACAACTATCCGTGAGCCGGCATGTGACCGGGTCACCGGGCACGTACCTGCGGATTTGCGCCCGTGTTCCACGTGACTTGGGAAACCCTGTCCGTGTCAGTATTCTGTTGCAACGTGGTAGCCTCACCATGCAAAAGAATGTACACACTGACCTTCCACTATACAACACCTCCGCTTTGCAAAAGTACCTTACCTTGCAAATGAAATGAAAACCTGTACGCGATGCCGTGTTCCTCGGCCTGATGATGCTTATCAGGGGAAGAATGGCCGAGTTTTGGTTCAATGCTCGGATTGCCGGTCCGCCATCGCCAACAGGAGAAGACGAGTAGCTAACAACCCTGAACCAGGACCATCCAGGAAGAGACGGCGCGTTGACAATCAACCGTCTAGTGATAGCGAGTCAAGGTTTCGAAATCCAACGCCCCAATACAGCGGTGAGCACGGGACCCTTTCTTTTGCAACTAACAACTCCACCTTGCAAAGGAAATGCTAATTATGAACACACAGCAGCCGCTTCTCGCACATTACGTTACGAGAGATTACAGCAGCAGCGCGACCTCCTTCCTAACCCAGACGGCCGGCCTCTAAAGATACAAGACGATCATGATTCAGAGACCGAGGTCGAGGAGGAATTGGAAGATTACATTGATGAGGTTCCTGACGATTGACCACCTGAGCATGACATTCTATTGATCCACGCACAACTACATCCGCCCTATGATCCTCTGCCACTCAATAGACCTATCGATCTCAATACACCGGCAATCAGTGAGGCTGACTGGGAGCGAGTACATGCGTGGATGCAGCTATCAGACAGGCAAGAGATGCACGCTTGCACGCGTTGCAAAGAAAGGTGGTATGACTTGAAGCTCACGGATGGCATCTGCCATCGAGCTTCGATGCATTATATAAGAATAATCTCAAAGCCTATGCTTTCAATGTCGCGGTGTCCTTATGTTCATGTGGTACCCGAGTGTTGTGAACGC
>Ga0265797_10006421_pt1 | contig 16598 bp, 17 predicted proteins | sample P2T30metagenome_FD_192433 | JGI IMG/M metagenome (GOLD analysis project Ga0265797, IMG submission 192433) | Plant litter microbial communities from East Loma Ridge, Irvine, California - P2 T30 | ecosystem: Environmental > Terrestrial > Plant litter > Unclassified | place: USA: California...
TCGGAAGCGAGAAAGAGGTGAGAGCTTACACTTGCAAATATGTGAGCATCCTGCGAATCCTCTATCGTCCGCTGAGCACTTGTGGGAGCGCAGTGGGTATAAGAAAGGGCGATTGCGGTGGGCGATATGTTATGTCTGATCCGCTATTCTACTCGGCATGACCAGATACTTGGCAAGATGAATGCAAGGAGTTACAGAGGAAATGGCAATAAATAGGTTGCAGAAATTGAGATTGTTGATCGGTGACGTCGCCGGAATGACCGGGATCTTGTGTCCAGCTTTAGGAACCTTATCTCGTTCAGTCTAGGACAAGGTATAGCAGGTATATAGGATGCATATCGCAGTGGTTGAACAATGATACACAGGATGATAATGTACAGATGATGAAATCACAACTATTGCTTTACTACGCATCAAAAGTGCTTTGCAACACTAGGAGTTCGGATCAAGGTCAAGAACTATCGTTAGCTCCCCTCTTCGCGTTAGATAATGGTGGCATACCTCCTCCCTGGTCTTTTGCTGGTTCCTGAAGCAGCCCAACATAGTACTGGTGACGGTAGTAGCGCCTGGTTTCTGAACACCTCGCATGGACATGCACATGTGGCTGAATGTCAATGATGCGTTGAAATCAAGAAGGAAGAGATCTTACTGGGCTTCCATGACGACTGCGACACCCCTTGGTCGAATGGCTTCGTCAACTGCTAGAGCCACTTGCTTAGTCAATCGCTCTTGAACTTGCAATCGCCTAGAGAATGTTTCGGCGATTCGAGCCAATTTCGATAGACCAAGCACGAGCTTGTTGGGGATGTATCCAATCGAGATCTGACTATCAGCAAAACTCAATTTTTTTATGAGCACAGACTGACCTTTCCGGTGAATGGGACCATGTGATGTTCGCAAAGACTGAAAACATCGATATCACGAACAATGACCATCTCCTCGTGGTCCTCGGCGAATACTGCATCGTTGATGATCTCGACTAATTTCTCCTCGTATCCTTTCGTCATCCACAACAAGGCTTTGGCGTATCGTTCGGGGGTTCGAAGTAGACCTTCACGGTCAGGGTCTTCACCGATACACTCGAGGACGGTCCTCAGGGCGCCACAAAGCTTTTCTTGGTTCGCAGCTTTCTCGGCCGGAGTCGAGTGTAGTCGAAGCTCAGATGTGGCTTTGGCTGAAAGTAAGTTCAGTTCCGGTGTTTCATGATCTCAGCAAGACACATACCAGGCCACCCGAGTCCATCGGCATCAGCAATTCCAGGAGTCTTGACGACCATGCTTCCCTCTCCCTCGGTTTCTTGGCGCCTCTGCAATCCCTCCTTGACACCCTGTCTTAGCTCGCCCACACTGATCCTGTCGGGCTGATGATAACCATATTTCTCATCTTCATCCTCTTCCTCCTCGGTTCGACTTCGCTGAGCCGGGGCCGGAGCCTGAGCCTGGCTGACGGGTTTCAAGATGGGTGAAAAGGGTCCTTGTCCACCTTCTTCCAGAGGTGTAGAATGACCAGATCGAGGTCTGAAACCATAACCTTCCCTCTGTTGGCGAGGGTACTGCGCACTCCTAGCTTCGCCGAGCGGGATTCGATTAGGTCCGGCATTTGTTCTTTGCGGTTTGGCTTGATCGTTCAATGAAAGGTCGGCAAGCAAAGTAGAGGCATCAGGTGGTGATCTGGCATTACCTGCCATCCTACCTCGTTCCCATGATCCAGTTGATGATTCCGATAGACGTGAAAGATTACCGAGATTAGGTACGTTTTTGGGGCTAGTAGCTTTAGGAATAGGTCGCGGAAGTCGTGAGGTGTGATTGGCATTGGTGGGAGAGTCCGACATTGTGTACAGTTGGATGGGCAGGTAGACGCGACTCCCTTGGTCCGTTGTCACTTCTATTTCTGTGGGTGTAGAATCGATGAGTTATCCGAGATATGGTGTCATTTCAGAACAGAGAAGGGAGCTCCGCGGAATCAATTGTTGATGTCATGCACTCGAACAGGTCGGCGTTAAGAATCGGGTAACTGAGCTCCGAAGGGTTTCAAATCGGTGGTCGTGTGCCACACTGACCCCATCAGTCCCTTATTGTAGCTAATGCCGATCTGCCGGTGGATTGATTGATTTGAGTGTCAGAGTGTAGAGTAGCTTGTTCTTACACGTCAAGTAACATCGACAAAAATGGTGAGTAGCTCATACAACGGATACATGGCACAGTGCATAGCAGCAGCGAATAGTCGGTCACTGGCAGAGGACACAGGATCAGATGGAGCATGGCCAAGAGATGCGCAGGATACATTGTGGAATAAGGATGTGAAAGAAGTGGAGTGCGGATCAAGACGACTGGACGCTGCTGCTATGACTTGTCCTTCCGTGGATGACATACCGGACCCATCCTGATGATATAGACCAAGCGAACGAAAAAGGTTGGAGTCACCGGAAAGTACGGAACCCGATACGGTGCTTCCCTCCGAAAGACGTAAGTCTAGTTAGCTCGCTGTTGCTGCAGCGCTCCTGCTGACCTTCAGCGTCAAGAAGATGGAAATCACCCAACACGCCCGATACAACTGCCCATCTTGCGGAAAGGTTAGTTGTGCCGAAACAGAAGGAACACAGGTCGGGAACTAATGAACAGAACGCTGTCAAGCGAACTGCCGTCGGTATCTGGAAGTGCAAGCCTTGTCGAAAAGTCTACGCTGGAGGTGCATACACTTTCGGAACTCCTTCTGCTGCTACCGTTCGATCGACCATTCGACGATTGAGGGAAGTCGCAGACGCATAGAAATGGAGTTTTGGTAGTTTCGGATGTACTCCTATGACACGCATTTCGGCCTCTGGATGTTCTCAAGGAAGCTAAATTCCCACTGAAGCACGACGGGTGCGGTTCATCGTGGTTCGACAGCAGCTGTCTAGACCACCTCGAATACATTTCGACATTTGCACAATCAATAAATGGCTGTGGAGGAAGAGCCTTTCGACCTGCAACGATGATACCTAGCTCGCGATGATATAGACGACGGTCTCGCGTGTGACTCACTTTGTTCTGCACTACGAACCTAAAGCTGGTGCATACTACTGGTCAGCTACAACTAATAAATCTACAAATATTAAGCTACAGTATAAGCCTTGTGCAATTTTCTGGCATGTTGGCGGTAAAGTATCCTCGTCAGACCCCTCAGACTATCGGCCTCTCGGGGTGAATTATCCACATTCTCGTGCATCTCCTCGGCCACTTTCGTCCTGACTTGAACGGGTCTCCGCTCAAATAGAGCCCTCTCATCGCCGTCGATATCTTGTATCGCCGAGCCCAAGACCAAGATCTCGGCAAAGAGGGACCTATACCTCTCGACTTCTTCCAATGTATCGGCTTCATCTGGATTTGCAAGTTCTTCATGATCCGGTAGGAGTGCGTCCAAGCGGGTTTCTTGTAAATCCTTTGATAAAGTATTTCTATCCTCACCGATATTGCGTGCTTGGACTGCTAGTCAGTGACTGGCTCCACGGCACCGGTCGCGTACCATTCCTGTCTGCCACCAACAATGTCCTTGCTACGCCATGATCTAGGTTCTCGAGTAACAACCGCCTAGCTTGCATTTCGAGCTTGACGACTCTATCCAGTAATTGTCGGACCAAGATCTGTTGTTTATCAACATCACTCGGCATTTCAACAGGTTTCCTTTCTTCTGTCTCCTCATCATTGATCGTATCGATTGCGACGGGTTCTGAATAGGTAGTGGCCAGTCGATCGTATGCCCCTCGGTGCTTCTCGACGAGTTCCGAGTGGGATCGACACCAATCTGCCCCCGTCGCTGCTGCGTGTCGGATCGCATCGGTAACATGGCCACGATTCGAGAACGTACTTAACTGACCATCAGCCCCCGTCCTCTTGTCACAATCTATACTTACGAGACCGGTGATTGTCTGGACGGCGAAAGATGTCACGATTGGAACAGCAAGCAAGACGAATGGAATGAAGAATACTTTTCCTGCTGTTGTCTCTGGCGAGAAATCACCGAATCCTGTCAGGTCAGCATAATCCGATGTCACTGAAGTAGACTCACCGATAGTGACTGAAGTGACGATACAAGCGTATACAGCGTTTCTGGTGATTAGCTCGGCAGGCAAGAACTCTGAGCTACTGACCCGTATGTCCATCCCTCTATCGCCGAGAAGATAACTGCGCCTACCAACCAGAAAGTCAGGAGTGAGATTGCACTCCAGAAGAGATCCAGCATTTGACTCAACCTTTTGGTCAGCGAATCCTTGACGGCAATACACGCAAACTCACCAAGCCTCCCGCTTATTGATCTCGTGAACCAACCTCATCTCCTCTACTAAGTTGGCCCTCGGCTTGAGCGCCTCTGCTTCTCTATGAATAGCACCCTCGTACCTCACTCTCCAGATCTTCCTTCTTTCCCGACTCCTTACTCGGATGAAATCAACGATCAAACTAATCTCGTTACCCAATTGCGAGATGGTCAAGATCGCAAATGGAAATACAAGTACTTTTCCAGCAGTAGTAGAAGGTGTAAAATCGCCATATCCGATCGTGAGAGCTGTCTGGATCGAAAAATATATTCCATCGGCGTAGGACCAGTGCTCTAGCCGTGAGAACACCAGTGACTGGAGGGCGATGATGGAGATGAAGATTGTCACGGATAACATGAATTTACGGCCTGAAGATCGGACTGAGGACGGTTCGGATGAAGCGGGGTTGTTGAATGCGAAGCAGAAATGAACCAGGAGAGCTAGGGAGATGATGCCAGCTACACAGACTGAGACTACCTGGCTGTCAGCGGCCGTTCCCATTGGTCCAGCAGTGGCCTGCCATCGTCACAGTGTCTGTCCTCTGCCCAGATCACCTCTATCTCCACCCGTTTCACTGCGCCGAGACGATAACGAGGGGACATACCGCACACCAGAATCCCTCTGTATATTCCAACCCATTCCGACCCCCGTAAACCGCAAGATTGACAACAGCAATGATAGTCTTTGCAATCCAACAGCCCAGACTCCAAAAGACAGTCTGGCGAATCCAGATCTTCGTCTTGCTCGAGAACCGCATAATGAGAAGGATGTTGGCGATAACGTTCAGACCCAGACCCACTCCTGATAGGGCGAGCGAGATTTGAGAGTCATCCTGCGGAACTCCGGCTTTGGTGTACCATCTTTGCTGTCTGATCAGCTGCTTCCCCCTCATGTGTTTGAGTAGACGGCGTACAGTCAGGGCGGGGATATCCATTAGAGTTGCCAAAGGAGCCAGGATCGCTGTTGCCAGAGGACAGTATTGGGCGAATGTCGTCAAGTGTTCCATATTCAGTATATGGCAAGATAGACAGCCTACCCCTACTTCATTATCATCGTCCACTTCCGCCCCGGTCGAGGCATCCTTAGGCATCCTCTTGAAAGGATGAAAGAGAGTATGTGCATGGATGGGTCGTCATTGCTATTTTACCCCTTGTGAATGGCTATTCTAATCGTAACCGATGCGATTGCCGGGACAAGTTGTTGATAGTGTTAGGCACGCGAGTATTCCAGGCACATTACGCTAGGCAAGCGACGCGTCTGAGTTGTGTTGACATGACCAAGTCATGCTTAATCTTGAATTCATCACTTGTACATCTACTTTCTTCATCCTTAATCTATAGGGCTCTGGCGTCCGAGATGAATCCCCTAGCTGCGGCACTACTAGCTGCGCAAGGATGGGATGTCTCTCGGCTTCGGAAACAAAGCAATGACAGCTATGTACGTCATCTATACATCTCTCCCGAGCTAGCTTGGGCTTGGACATGCTGACTGTTCAGGCTCGTCCTAGCAATGGTCACAATCAGGTGGACCTGAATTCCCTGTTGAACAATCCGGCAATCTTACAGGCTCTTCAAGCTCAGAGCACAAATATACATGAACCGCCACCAACACCTGAGCAGACTACGCGATTTGGAAGAGTATCGAGACCGCCCGTGGTTGAGCAAGAGAGTCTGGCTATAATCCAACAAATCCTCGGGCAGGGTGAGGCTAATCAAAATGGACAGAGCCGAACGAGTCGTCAGCCTCAGCAGGAGCAAAGGCAGGGACAGACTTTCGTTTCAGCACCTCGAGTGAATAGCAAAAGACCACATTCGACCCTACGAGAGAGCTCGATACCCCGCTCCAGATCGCCTACCTCTATGAATAGATCTCCGAGTCCTGCTCGAATGGACCAGCCACTTGTCAGGCCGCAGCAGCCAGTACAAGGTGGAAGACCGAGACGTGGCGAGACAGTATCAAAGGAAGAAAGGGCAGAGAGGCGACGAGTACAGAATACTTTATCTGGTACGCTACAACTCTTTGCTGACGCGCGAAGAAAGCTAATGTGTCAGCGGCTGATTATCGGAAAAAGAAAGAAATCTACATGTCGAGCTTGGAAGATCGGATTAAAGTGAAAGAAGACGAGATCAAGGCTAAAGCGGAGGAATGTGAAATGTGGAGGAGAAAGTTTGCCGATCTGGAGAAACAGTACGTCCTGAGTCCGTGGGAATTTGAGCTGACTTGCAGACACGCGGTAATGACTGCTTTGTGGACTGCTGCTGGTTTCGATCTGCCGAATCACGATGGATCCGTTCAGCATAACGATCGATTCATGGCCAATGCGAATATGGCCGCCCCACTGAACCCAACAGCTAATAGAGCGAGTGGCGTACGCAATCTACCAGACGTCAGGAATCCATCTGGAATATCACCGGCCGCTTTAAATCCCATACGCTCACCTATCCCACTTTACTCGGCCAATTCTACGCCAAACAATTACCCTTCGCCGGCTATACAATCTCAACACCCTACACCCCTAGCATCCGCCTCGACAACACTTGCCGCAGCGATGCCTTCTCACCCTACTGTATCACCCCACAGCGCCTTTCCCGAGTCGTCACCGGTCGGTACGGCCGACGGGGATGGTACACCTTTCGACCTGGGTGTGGATTTATCTGCATTCGACGATTTCTTCAATTGGGATATTCAGCCGGATAACGATGCAGACGATCAACAAGATGCAGATTTCATCCCTGCCTCCTCACCTCATCGATCAGATTCAGACGAAGAGACTGATCGAGAAGGTGATCCGAGTGGAGCGAGAAAGAAACGCAGAACGAAAAATAAAGGAAAGGGAAAGAAGAGGGACGATGATGAAGAATTCATTGATCCAGAAGTGGATGAAGAAGATCTTTTCATGCCCATTACCGACGTCGAGGTGCCTCCTGGACAAATGCAGTTGGTCGAGAAAGCCGCGAAAGATGTCATGTCGACTTTCGGGGTGGATAGTCAGGCTCAGTTGATGGGAATGATGCAGAAGATGGTGGATTCTGGAGATCGACTGACAGAAGAAGAAAGGGAGAAGCTGAGATCTGTCGTCAGGTGGATGCGCATCAGTGCTGGGACGCCCAGGCCATAGCATGGGTGATGTTGTACGAGTATAGTATAAGTAGAGTATCGTGTGATCGATATACAGTACCAACAAGAGGTAAACAAACAGTGTGTGTGCGCACGGATATCCATCACTCAACATATATGTATATGGCTGACGTTGTTTACTCTGACTTTCCTTTCCTTCTTTCTTTTATTACCTCTCTATTTCCTTCCCTATCCTTCCTCTCTCGAGACAAGACACAATGTCCGAGGGACAAGGGAGCGCAGAGACAGACTCTCCACCACCTAGATATACAGGACGCCCGAACCCCGATCAAATCATGCCGGGACGACCCATTACTGAACCAACCCTCCAAGCCGTTAGGCATCCGGATTCATTGGCGAAGTTGATGGCGGCCGTGAAAAGCTTTGATGCATCACGGGGATCAAAGGGGACTGAATTGAGGAATGCAGCCGCCAGGGAGTTGTTTAGGCAGAGGGCGGAAGCTGAGCAGGGCGCTGGAGTGGAGTCAGTGAATGCTGTGATTGCAGGAAAGACAGCCAAAGAGGATGATAAGGAAATTACAGCTATGGAGGTAGATGTGAACGACGATGAAGAAGAGAAAGAGGATATCAACACGATCAACGATCAACTTGGGATGTTACCAGTCGAAGAAGAGAAATCAGACATCAATTCAATGGATGCTGAGATGGGGATTCAAGTTGATGGCGACCACGATAACGACAATCACGACGAGAACGGGCAAGGGGAGGAGCATGTAGAAGGAGGAGAAAACGAGCCAGCCAAGAAGAAGAAGAAGAACAAGAAGAAGAAGAAAAAGTCAAAATTACCTTCATCACCCTCTGCTCATGGGCAGACGGGAGGCGACGCGACTTGGGCAAAAGGAAGGGGTATGGGTCAGGATATGGAGATTCTGATGGAGGAGGAAATCGAGGTTGTGGAAGAGATAGTGTCGATCGAGGGTACGAAGGAGGAACCTCCGGTGCCGATGGCTGAGGTGGTCAAAGTCCCCGCATCAACAGGCGCAATCGAGATCGAGTGTCAGCCAGTTCCAGTCGCTGACGTCCAACCACCCCTATCCTCCATTAAAGCCGAGCAGCCAGAAGCTGTCGATCCATCGCCTATCTCCTCCATCTCCAACGAAGTCCCCAGCACCGACAGTTCTATGGATAGGAAGAACAAGAAAAGAAGAAACAAGCGATCTAAACCTGCGGCCAAGGACCAGAAAGTGCAAAATCACCAAGGAATCGTGTCGTCCATCAAGATAGTCATCGATACGATGCCCCAGTCAAGTAGTGAAGATCCAAGTCCTGTATCAGGCGAGGGTACGCAAACCTCAAAGTCTCTTGACTACGACAACCAGAACTTTGATCAACACTTGGATGAACCTACCCAATCACCAAAAAAGAAAGCTATCCGATTAGATATCGCCGCTGCTCATAAACGAGAACTTGACCTGAAAGCAAAAGAGGTTCAAGAGAAATTTATCGGCGCAAAAGTCTTGAAAAAATTGAATGAAAAGAAAAGAAACCGCATTGACAGTAGTTTTTATCTCGGCGCTACGCCTGCTCGAAAACTTGATTTCGACAAGATTGCGAAATCAATCAAGCCGGAAGACAAGGAGGTTGTAGAACAAGATCTTGTTCAGATCAAGAAGAAGCAGGTGAAGGTTGATGAGGGGAAGGCGAAGGATCCCGAGGGTTATATCGAAACTGTTCCGACTATCGAGACAGAAAAGGTTGAGATTGGTGAATCGGTGATTACTGAGATGCCGATCGACATTACTCCGGTGGTAGAAGATGCCTCGATCGTACTTTCCTCACCCACAACTCCGAAATTATCTAATACAAAGTCCCAATCCGCCCCTGCGACCGCATCGACTTGGTCACTCCTGAGAACCGACATTCCTGTCAACGAAACCGAAAACGCGTGTCCCAGCACCCCTACTCAGGAACTAACTGGTCGAGCCTACGAGTCGCCACCCGCACACGAAGAGGTCGAAACCTATACTTCGCCGGTACCGGTAATTATCGTCTACGATGCCTCTACCCACGACAGCCCGGATGCTCCGATGCCTCGCGCCCCGGTCCTCTTTGATACTTCGGTTCATGCTCAAAGCGAGCAATCACTCGAACGCGGCTCTGCTGCCGACTCTCCCGAGGCATGTCTCGTGGATGATACGGCATCCTGGATTTCGACGCCCGACGCGAACGACTCCAGAGTCGCTGAGGATCCTGATAGCGCCAACGGACCCGGTAATCAATCGTCGGAGGTTGTTGACGTCCGCCCACTCACACCAGTGGCCCAGCCGACCTATACGGGTATGAGCAGTAGCTGGAGCCCTTTCTTGAACGTCAGCGACAGCGACAGCGACGGTGCGATCGTATCAGGAGATCCAAGGGCCTTTCTCAACTTCAGCGATAGTGACAGCGATAAAGTTACGACTCAAGGAGACTCGAACGCCTTTCTCAACTTTACCGACAGTGATAGCGATGTGGCGACTACCCATGGAAGTCCATCCTCTACTGGAGGATCTCCTAGGGGCGTGGCCCAGCGGGACAGCTCCCAAGGGCTTCCCGCCATTGGTCATTCTCCCTCGACCGATACCCCGCCGGAGCAGGATCTCATTACACCTCACGATGCTCCCTCGCCCGCTTTCCCGAAAACATCCTACCCTAAATCACCGTTGAAACCGAGGACATTTAATTCTTCATTCAGAACCGCTTCCGTCAATGTATCATCCCCTCTTGCAACCATGACTAGTGCCGCAGAAGACGATCAATTGGTTCCAAGTCGACAAAATACTCCTGAAACCGATACTACCCCTACTCAAAGCCAAGTCTTTCATTCACCTGTTGTCCGCCGAATCGAATCGGTCGACTCATTCATGGATATCGGTATGCCGGCGGATGTCGATTACTCAAACCCAGCGTCGTTGGCGGCTAGAAAGATGAATACCGCTTATACCCTCTACCTTACCAAATCTCCCAACAGCACTTCCCCGTTGACCAATGGGAGTGGTAAAACCTACCCCTCGTTGGGAGTAGTCGATGTCAACCAATACACCGGCGGCCTTATACCGGTATTCACCGCCGACACCTTTGGAGATTTCTTTGGTACTTGGAAGGCTTTTCGACGAGTTGTCGCGGGTTTAGTCCAGAGGCCGATCGAACCGGTCGATAGAGGGCAGATGGCGCCGGATACCGCAGGGTTGGGCTTACATCTTTTTGGAGTCGACAAGACTGCTCATTTCTTCAACAAGAATGTAAGGCCAGCATGGGAGGATCCAATGTGTAAAGCCGGTGGTAAAATCGTCATCTCTGCCAAGCCCGCCGAGGTACGTCCATCCTATCATGAGTTGTGTATTCCGAACTAATCTCAGCTCGATTTACTATTCTTCAAAACCGCTCTCAATATGGTTGCAGGGGTATTTGATACTTCCTGCCCCTCTCCGGCTGGTACAGATCAACAAGTAGTCGGTGCTGTGTTTATTAAGCGAGATCCGAGGCCAAGGTTGGATATTTGGTTAGGAGGTCATAGTGGAATTTCCAACGACTGGGCGGGAGCAGTCGTGGAATTCTTGAAAGTGGAGTACCCGGGCGCGGAGGTGTTTAGGTACAAACCTCATTATTCCAGTGGAAAGGCGGTTGCTGGAGCGAGTGGAGTATGGCCGAAACAGGGTAAATAGGGTGTGATTGTACGAGTACTTTCATCCATTTTCGTTCTCAATTCCATTCCCATCATCGATACTATTGTAATATAGCCATTTGTATATGATACCATCAGCGTAGAGATGAATCGTCCATTTCATCAATGGTCTTTTCCGATTTGCGGTCTACACCTGGACGAGAAGGGACAAGGAAAAGGTATAATACATACAGTCCTATCCATCTACTAGTCCATGAATACACAATCCACTCTTATATCCTTATCCTGCGCAACGCATATCCTAGTACTGAAGACGGTGTCATGGGTTGATAATGATCGTGATGGCCATGGCGATACAAGCGAGAGACACGTAAGGCGACATCCTCTCTCCTATTCTTGCGCATTTAAAGAATATCCCCGTGAACCTAGAATCAGCTTCTATACTTGCTCATACTGTCCTTCCTGCTCCGAATTGTGACCATTTACTAATCCCTACAGCTCTCTCAACGTAGGAAAGCCAGAGGTAAATGCACGACGACTTACCCTTCACGATTACGATCCACTAGACCCGGTGCTGAACCTCTTACATAGGTACATGTGCAGATCAAGAGTAGAAGGACGAGGAGTAGGGATTGGAAGTTGAATAGAGCCGACTGCTTGTCAGCTTGAGGTCTCAATGGCGTTCAGCTTACCATCCTCCACTCTGCTTTCTATGTATGTTTTGTTTTGAGCGGTAGTCAGAGAGCACTGAAACACCATTCATACTGCCAGGTCACGTCTCTCAGTGATCGGATGTATCCGAAATGACACGGTACTCGTACCTTACGCGACTGACTTGACAACTTCATCATCAACTTTCCTTTCCCTCATCAGCTTCACCATACAGCAACAACCCAAAGAGGGGAGAAGTAGCGCGATGCCGCCAAAAGCGTTTGGTAGGCAAAAGTCCTCCGAGTCAATCACGGCTTCGGGCAAGAGCTCGAGCTCAACAAGCACGACTGGAGGCAAGAAATTGTCTAGTCTTAGTTCTGTAAGCTACCCTTCCCTGTATGTAAGCTGACGGGTAGTTTCAATCCACCCTTAAATTCACTCTCCCACCGAAACTTAAATCATCTGCCAATCCCGCTTCAAGATCGACTTCGATCGGTAGCTCTAGCTCAAGCTCTGGGCTGAGCCTGAAGTCACAAAATGGGAAAGGGGATAGAGATATGATGCCCCCTCCACCTGCCGATTATTTGACGAAAACAAGAGCTAGATCACGTTCTGATTCTCCTGAGAAGATGAATGTTTCATTCAAGAGAGCAAAGGGAAATATACACATGTACGGTAAAGGAAAGGCGAAAGAGGTGGAGGAAGTTGATGAGGATGATGAGATTGAGGTATTGGGTTCTTCTCCTAGTAAGCCCAAGAAGGGCGATGGTGAGTCAGCTGAGAAAACCTCTGATATGAGCTGATAGTAGGCCTAGAGGAGATGTGGACAGAGCTATACACCCCGCATACCATCGTAGGTGATTCGAGACGGTTGACGGATGGAGGACACTGATGCCAGGCCGATCTAGCACCGGGTAAAGCGAGAGTCGCCAAGGTGAGATCGTGGATACACGAGGCGATTCACGGCTATCCACTTGATACTCTAAACAAAGACGGGTCCAAGCCAAACGCCATCCAGCAAATCAGGAAATACAAGGTAATCCTCTACCTCGTCCTTGAAGTGTGAGCTGACGGTGCAGAGAATCTTGTTGTTATCCGGACCAGCTGGAGCTGGAAAGACAACCACTGTCAGGGTAGTAGCTAAGGAGATGGGAGTAGAATTGATGGAATGGGGAGAAGGGGCTGATGATGCCATCGTAGGGGCTGGCGTTGGTAAGTTGAAAAGGACTAGTTTGAACAGGTCTGCAAACTGATCTATAGAACGAGAATCATCAACCGCTAAACTAATCTCGTTTCTCTCGAGAAATTCGTACTCTCCTCTCAACATACACGCCGATAGCGAAACACAATCGACCACATTCCCTTCCTCCAGCCAGTCTTCCTCAAGTACAACATCAGCACCCCGCTTGATCCTCCTTACGGGCCTTCCGAATCTCTCGCACCATTCTACAAAAGAAGCGTTTCACGCGGCTTTACTTGCTTTCTGCCAATCATACACCTCATCCTCTTGTCCCATGATTATCGTACACTCGGATGCAGGGTCTGGAGGTCGAGCCGAGGAGAGTTGGATGGAGAGGGATAGAGGGGGTAGGGAGGGGTCTGTTGAGGTTCTGGGGAGGGCTGTCAGGGATGGTCCATGGTGTCAGGAGATCGAGTGAGTCGTCGCCGTGACCGCAATTAGCGGCCAGTCACTGAGTGACGCAGCTTCATCCCGTTAGCCCCGACCTTCATCACCAAAGCCCTAGCTTCCATCATTAGTCGACACAATTCTAAAAGACCCAAAAACGCCCATGTATCCGGAGTTGCGAATGATCCAAATCTCCACCTCATAGCAGCAACATGTAATGGCGACCTCAGATCGGCTATCAATTCCTTACAAATGCTGAAGACGGGATTGCAGAAACGTAAACCCCCGCCGAGCATTGAAGATATCAAAGGAGAACGAAAGAAATTGAAGGGTAGGGGAAGTAGAGGTGGAAAGGGGTCCAGGATTGATGCAGACGAGGAAGTCCGAGTTGCGTGAGTCGCGCTCTTCAGCTTTCAAGAGCTACAGTGCGGACTGAATTTTAGGCTGGACGCTTTAACTAGGAAGGATCAAAATTTGGGATTATTCCACGCACTAGGAAAGATCATGTATAATAAACGTAAGCTTCGCGTTCATGCTTGTGCTGATGAACAGGTCTTGGTGATCCTGGGGAAGATAAAGAAGATCAAGAGACTGTTGCAATCATCAAGTCGCTTCCTGCTGAAGATGCCTTGCCAGATCACTTGATGGCATATCAACGTCGTCGATCTTTGATTCAGGTAGAAGTCAGCTGGCCACATCCCGAGAGATGCACGAGCTGATCAATAGGAATTCTTACCCACTATCCCGGTCGACACCTCGTCATTGGCTCTTTGGGTACATGAATGTACACCCAAATTCATCTCTGATGTTGATCAAGCTGTTGAAGCCTACGAGGATCTCTGTAGGGCAGATATCATGAGGGCCGATGATGATATCGTGAGTTTGCCCTGGTCTGTGTAGAGCTAATCATAAGTGGCAAGCGAGTCCGCAGGCTATTGCTTATGCCCTTCACTTGACTGTTAGAGGTACACTTATGGCTCTCCCATCTCCAGTCCCAAGGTCCGCTAATTCTCTTCGGCGATATCGTCGGAAACGAAAGCTGATGGATCAGGACAAACCAGAAAATCACCAAACCCCAGTTCTTTGAAAGCTATAAATCTGAAAGAACCAATATCTCGAATCTCGATGTAGCTTCAGCATACATCACCAAGAAAGCTGTACAATCGTCTATCGCACTCTCGGAGAGGTCTTTCGAGGATATCACGACTGATGGTGTTTGGGGAGGATTGAACTCAAGATTCAATCTAGCTGTAGAGATGGTTCCTATGATGATTAAAATCCAGAATGCTTCAGGTGGTAAGTCTGACTCAGTCAGCTCATTTTTTTGCCGTTAGATGGCTGATGCTTAGTCCCATTGTTACCGTCCACAGTCCAAGCTCTAGCTCTACCACCATATTACTCGATCGGTCACAGTGGCGCAGAGATTGATGCCAAGACGAATGTCGATCAGGAAGACGACTTTGAGGAATTAGCTGCTGGTGAAGATGGGCTAGGATTCGTCAACTCAAGCAAGGGCGTATGGGACGAGATGCCTGAGCTACCTGAGGAGAAGGAGGAAGATGGAGCGGAGGGGGATGAGATCGAAGATTTCGACTGAGGACTGGATGATACGCGACAGGTTGTATATAATGACGAGGGCTTATATGCCCCATCATGCCATGCGATGATACTTATGACTACCACAATCATCGGCTCTTGGCTCGATTTCAGACTAGAAAGCATAGTGGGGGGCCGGGGGTCGGTCGATTCGAAATCTGATCACGTGACTGTGTCCTCAAAGCACTTTCCCACGGCTGAAACCTATTCTTTCTGCCCAAACTTCTCGTTCAAATCCTCCGCTCTATCTGTTGTCAATCCTCTCTATCGTATGTACCTATAGTGATCCATCCTACAGGGATGTTCAGGAGTGTCGTGCCGCCTCAATCACCAGCGGGTGGGACGGCACTCCTATCCCCAGTATCGTGAGTACCTTTCTCCCCCTTCAGACTGTTTCCATCGTTCATCACCTCCCCCTCATCATGTTGATCAACATTTGTCGCCCCAGTCCTACTGGCCTCTATCCCATGCGTGGGGGACGCCTTGCGGATTGACTATATGCTTTAGCCAAATAAGCGCCTCTGAACCATTACCGATCTTCCTCTCGTTCTTCTTACAATTTTGAAGATTTGAGCTGATTGAATAGTTGTCCCGTCTCCTTATTACTTTCTCGTCCTACCTAAACATACTGTCTGATGGTCTGGCTTGATTTGTAAGTCCATCCTCTCTCGCTGTTTCCCGACTCCCTACACCCCTTTTCCCAAAATCGATGCCTGGTGATGATCTCATATTTCCATGCTAAAACTGACCCCATGCGGGGCTGAAGTTATATAATATTCCTTTAAGAACGGCCAGCTGAGGGCATCGATCTTCTATCATCTTTCTATCATACCGTGCTCCGCGACTGTGATCTGGATGTAGCTGACAATGACAGGTTTATGGGTATCACTGTTTTTCCAATCATTGTAGTTACCATTTGACACTTATATGTATCAATGCTTGTATCATCCTGACTGTCTATAATGTGGACTCTCTGCATCTCCGCACCTGCTCTGTTACCTTCTATATAGTCCTTGTCCGCTAGACACTAGGATTGATCATGATCACACCAGTGTCAGAATGAGCGGAATCAATTATCCCATGAACGCTGACGCGCGTTGTTCAACCTACTCTCTATCCATCTACCTGTCTCCAACTCACCCTTCTATACCTACCCACTCAGCTAGCTCGAGAAGCAAGCAAATACAATGTCAGGACCAGGATCAGGAGGAGCGTACTCGTAAGCTCAATCATTCTCCGCATTTGATGACCAAGCTGATCCATCAGCTTCTCCCTCACCACCTTCTCTCCTTCCGGAAAGCTTGTTCAGATCGAACATGCCTTGGCTGCTGTTGCCGGCGGAACAACGTCACTAGGTATCAAGGGTAGGTCCATCTCCTTCATCTATCATGGACATATGACGAGGAGTGCAATGTCGACTCGGCAACGATGTCGGACATGATGGCATTCAAACTCAAACGCCATCAATCAAGCTGACAATCAGCAACCAACGGTATCGTCCTTGCAACCGAAAAGAAATCTCCTTCTCTCCTACTCGATACTTCTGTTCTCGAAAAAGTCGCTCCAATCTGCCCAAACATCGGATTCGTATACTCGGGAATGGGCCCAGATTTCCGTATCCTTGTCGCCAAAGCCCGAAAGATTGCTCAGGCATATTACAAGGTCTATGGAGAGTATCCACCTACTAA
>Ga0265797_10006422_pt1 | contig 16598 bp, 15 predicted proteins | sample P2T30metagenome_FD_192433 | JGI IMG/M metagenome (GOLD analysis project Ga0265797, IMG submission 192433) | Plant litter microbial communities from East Loma Ridge, Irvine, California - P2 T30 | ecosystem: Environmental > Terrestrial > Plant litter > Unclassified | place: USA: California...
TAGCCGCGAAGACAGGAAACCATGTGCCTAGAAATGATCCCACAAGAATGACGAAGATGGCCGAGATGCGGATGCCCATGCGCCCATCGAAGTCGTTGTCGGTAGGACAGTCCGACATGGTCGCGTTGTCCAGAGTGGTACCGGGGACGGGTGTGATTTGCCGATGACGATGTCGAGTCGAGGTCCAGAGAAGTGGTAGCGAGGCAGAGATACTCGACAACAGATCTTCGGCCAAGCTAGGTGTTTATTTCGTAGTCTTGGTGGCAACGGGTCGACGATATGACGAGTGTCTTAAGACGAGGATCCAATGCGTCAAGTGGCAGTTGGAAGTAGTGGACGCTGGCCCGGCTTTGAGATGGGCGAGGGCAGCGCACTGCTTCGCAGAGACTTTGGCTGACCATCAAGGTGCTCGAAGTGTAAGAAAAGTGGGCGTAGGGCGATTGGCAGCTGCTGGAGCGCCGAGCGAGGGCAGCATCGACCAGCCTGTCACCGCAGCTGCGAGAAGAAGCATGTGGCCGTCGCGTGAGCAGAGTTTGTATTAATGGTATACATATCGCGGTGGAGTGACTGTACAGTGTGCACGACTGATGCAGTCAGATGGAGGCCGCTTGGCTTGCTTGCTTGTTCACGTCGATGGCATTTGCTTGTCGCTTGTCGCGGTGCTTGGTGCTTGGCTGTGCTGTGCTGGGCTTTGCCGCAAGCCGATTTCAGATTACCCGCAACCGGAAATGGACGGTGCGCCTTACCGTTAAGCGGGGCCTTCGTGCGTCATATCATTGGTTGTGAGCTAGCCGACTCAACACAAACTCACAACATTAATCCTTCCATGTCGCGTACTGCTTTCTGCTCGGCGATACCTTTGACCAGGCCTGCTCTACAGTGAGTGAGTACTGCCGACAACGCGGGAAATTCTCCAAGAAGTCTCCTGCGCAGAGCGCCCACGCTCTGAATCCGCGCGCGATCGGGCTGAGCACTTCGTCGTGCCCACTGCAGCGCCTCTCGACACAGTACTCAAATCATTTTCACTGGAACGATAACAGGCGCGAACTGCTACCGAGGTCTTGGGACGTGGTCCCTGTTTGACCAGACATTTGTTCTCCAACCCAAGTTGAGCGTATGTCGCTATCATTTGCGTTATCCAGGAATTCCATCAGAAGGCTTCAGACCTGGTTTGTCTGCTTTCACGCTCGCGTCCAGCTCTCTCTCAACCCTTTCGCCTGGCAATTCGTATATTGGAGTGGACATGAGCTGTTGGCCAGGCGAATCTTGGGGTAGCTCATGAACCGGTGTCGAGTTCGCCTCTGCTACCCAAGGCCCAGCGCCTGAGAGCTCTATCGCATCATGGTCTTTCTTATCGTCAGGATATGGCGAAGCTAGGTCTTCTCTAGTCGTCGTTGCTCGCGCACGCTTTCTTCGCCAGACGAAATAGCCAACTGCGGCTGCGATGAGTATAACCACGACAACAGCCACGACAACTCCGGCAATGAGGCCCGCACTCAGTCCAGAGTGCTTGCTTTGCTCACTGCTGACCGAACGTATGGGCACAATGTCTCGATCCGTGACTTGATGTTGCGCTTGACTCAGGCTGAAATTGCCTCGCTCCCAGTCGACTACCAGATAAGCCTCTTGCAGAAACGCACGTCCCAGCACGTACAACTTCTCGTCTGCGGCTCTTCGAATCGGAAAGTAGTGTCTGCTCGTGTTGTAGAAGGGCTGACTGACCGTCAGGTCGAACGCCGCGTAGGGCAGCACGATATTGACAGTGTCGGACGACGTAACATTCGCAGCCAACGTAAAGGTGAATTCTGGTGCAAGGTCCAGCAATTTGGTGCGGATCGTATCGTTCACCAAGTATAGCTCCGTGGCTGGGTCGAAAGTCAGGCCAAGCGACTCTTCCAGCTTGTCACATATGACCTTTGGTAGCCAGAGCTGTGACACACCCGTGTCCATCGCCAGCTCCAGGCTTGGAAGTCCGAATGCTGCAGAGAGAGTGCCAGTCAACGTGTTTGCTATCACCAAACTCTGCATTTGGGCGACAAGCGACCGTGAGTTGTTCGTCGCCACTGGGATGCTAATGCTTGGACTCTGCAGCGCATTTTGATTGTAACCGCCGATGACCAAGCTACCTGGACTCGATCCTGCACCACAGTGTAAGGTTATGATTATACAGAGCCACAAGATGGAATAACTTACTGTACGACGCCCCGGTGGCAAGACCGAAAGACACACTCTCTGTGAGATTTGCTTGCTTCATCGCATCAAGCAAGCTGGGTAGGCTTTCACTTCTGACAGGAAAATCTGACCTCACATGATCTAGTCCAAAGCTCCCGAGCTATGCGAAGAGCAACGACAATCAGCTTGATGTCCTTCGAAACAACGTAAAGCTTCGCACTCACCCAGAAATCTTGAGTCGCGGTGCCAGCGACCGTTTGGTTGTTGATGACATTCTCCGCTTTGCTACCGAGCGCCACAGTATCTTGCCCATAGAGACCAGTCTCTGTTGCTTCGAAGAGATCACCGCCAACGATAAACTCATAGATGCCGATCTGCTCCCACGTGCTCGACGCATTTTCGAGAAATCCTAGGCTTTGTGAACCTTGAAAAGTCCCGACTCCACGTGAGGCTGCACAATCCAAAGGCGCCGAACGGCCTGAACAGCCCTGTGGACCAGGTATCCAGACCTCGCCGTGCGACGTAGAAGGGACGATGTGGAACTGCTGAGGAGGATTCCCAATTTGCGCTGGCCAGGTCGACCAGTTGCCGTCGTTGCCCGCCCAGATTGCGCTCGCCTCTAGGACGAGTGGTGAGATAGAGGCCATCTTCGCCACCGGCAGTAGTGTTTTCACAAAGACAGAACGGTCTATAGAGAGTGAAAGTCTTGTCGCATTGCGTACCGTCGGGTGAGTTCAAAGCGTCGCATCGATGTCAGACCGGAAGATTTGCTTGCAGCGCGGTAGAAGCTCTCGCTAGGATTCATGCATTATTGCTTGGCTACCAATAATAGTATCGCGGCAGGGAGAACCAATCAACAAAAACATGCGCAAGTTCTAGTCTCTTTGGGGATACGAAGATCGAGCCGGTCAAGTGTTGCATCCTTCAGCCCCCAAAACCCACCTCAGCTGGAACCAAAGCCTGTTGGTATACCCCTGTTACACTGCATGTCAGCCGCAACGGCCTCATACCACTGCGATTGATGATTGGCTCGTCTTGTCGGCCTTGGATCCTTGACGGCAAATCCTGCGGCTTTTGTATCGTTAATGTTGTGCTCTGAGCCATACTTCTGTGTCGCTTGGCCGCTCGCTGCCCGATTCCTTAATGTAGATCACTCAGCCTCATCTCACTGATCATTTCCAGATGCCGGAGGGCTCTGCTACCCGATTATTGAAGTTTGATTAGCATCGCATACGATTAGTTCTCTAAACACAAGGAGGAGTTCTTGTTTTCCGACTATAGAGACATATCGACTGCAAAGGTGGTATCCCACATCCATCTCGCCATCCAGTATGGCCGCCCTCGTGACAGCGCCGACCATCGCCTCGAATCTATCGAGTGGTTCTGTGAGAAGTACGAATATAAAACGCTTGAGGAAAGAAGTCTCTGGACTGACACTATTTTGCGATAAGCAACCACATATTCCACATGTTACTCGACACCATGCGCACCTTGTTACATCACCGTCGACCCCATAACGTTGTCGTATCCCGACTACATCGACATCCAAAACGAGACATATACTCTGAACGTCACGCCTCGCCCGACCACATTTGCGAATGGCAGCGTTTCGATAGCGTACGAGACAGAAAAGAGAAATTTCTCGACTGTAATTTCCGGGTCAGTGACGGACCTTGATTTGCAATTGGAGGAGACATATACCTGGATTGTACCTGGTAATGATGGCGCGAGTTTGACCTTGTAAGTCAGATAATATGCACTGCTATTGTCCTTGGGTGTGATATTAACGTCCCAGGACCTATCCAACGACGTACCTCCAATACAACCACGAGCTCTCTGCTGCAACTGCAAAGCCTCTTCAGACAACAACACAATGTGCTCAATCGACAGATCTCACCGGCGTCACTCTACCTCAGAGCGCAGATCCATCATCACTCATCGCAGCGTCAAGCTTTCTCCCCAAAGAAGCCGTCCTCCCTCCATCCATCCTCAGCTACCTCGACAGTCTACCCGAAATACAGCAGCAACTAAACCACATCCCTATAACCTCCTGCGTCAGCGCGGCGCGACCGAACTGCACCACTGATGTAGTAGTGCTCTCTAACTCCTGTACCACGACCACTTTCGGGAACCTGACAAAAACTTTGTGTACCGAGGTGGAGGTCCCATCGGCAGCATCGAGTGCAACAGAATCAAGCCCGGAAGAATACACCACTGGAGCACCACCTATTCTCGTCCCTCGAAAACCCGCGGCTTATCTTACGTACAGTACTCTGTCGCTCTCGGAAGCTACGGGTTTGCCGGCAAAACAGCCGGATGTTACAGCTACGCCGACGCATCCGAATCACAAGCAGAGTGAGTGTGGTCTCATACAAGTGTTTGTGAGGTAGATGAAGCTGACGATTACGCTAGCACCGGAGGCAGGAAGCGAACCTGCAGAAAGTCCGAACAAAAACACAGAGTCTCCTCCCGGCGCTGCGTTGCCATCTGAGAAGCCAACAGCACCGGGATCCTCTCCGGACAACCAAGATACAAAATCAGATAGAGATGGCGATACCGCGAACAAACCCCAGGACGGCTCTGGATCCGGTTCAGCCGATACAGGCAACCTCTGGTCGGCGATCCAGAGCGTCGCTTCCCAAGCAGCCGGTTCTCAAGGCCCAATCTCGACATCGCCACCAGGAGGATCGCCAGGAGCTGGTCAATCATCAAACAACCCCCCGGTCTTCACTTTCCAAGGACAGACGTTGAGTCCCGGCGACGCAGCGACATTCGGCGGCAGCCCAGTGTCTGGATTGCCTGGTCAAGACGGTGTAGTCATCGACGGATCTCAGACTGTACAAGTAACCGACGGGCAGGCCACCACCATCCAACAAACCGGCCTTGCCCCAGTCACAGTCTCGCGCTCGGGCTCTGTTCTCCTAGTCGATGGCCAGACTCTGTCGCCCGGTCAGCAGGTCATAGCAGGCCAGACCACCGTCTCGCTTGCCCAGTCAACAGGCGTGCTGTATGTCAACGGCGCTGCTACTACGCTGGCAGGACCTTCGATTACTATCGGAGGCACCGTTTACACCGCCACTGCCCCAGCTGATGCTTCTACTTCTGGCGGAGATTTGGGAGGATATATATACAGTGGCATTGGAGGTTCGTCAGCGTCTGGAAGTTCACAGAGTAGTGGGTCTGCGAACGAGACAGGCGTCACGCCGTCTACGGGGTCTGGGGCACGGGTGAGGAGATGGGACGCGAGCTGCTTGGCAGTAGTTGTTTTGGTTTTCTGTTTGGTTTAGGGTACATAGCTGTAATGTTTATAGGTCTTGTCAGGAGATTTAACCGAATAGACCTGATAGAGACTGGTATATTCTTAGTGTTTAAGAGCTATTTAGGATCAAGCCTTGGCGAGGACAGTGGGGAGTAGTTCTCAGTGTTGTGGATTTCAGTTGAGAGTGTGAAGTGCTGAAAGCATGGCGCAGAAGCTCCACAAACAGCCCGGTAGGCCGCGATATCTGTTTCCAGCCTACGTATATGCATGAATTCGGTGTGGAAATCTGTACTTGAACTAATGCATGCACACAGTCGAGAAACCAATTGAAATGATGACCAATACTCCCCGCCACATACATCACATCGCCGAAGATGTGCCCATACCCTGGACTCACCCAGCCTGGCCAAGATGCTGCGTGTCAGGCTCGCAGGAGAAACCTGGGCAATATTGCCTGTATCTGAAGGCATGTAACCTCAAAGTGACAGTAACGTTGCTTGGTACGCCACATACGCGGCAACCTGACCAGCCAGAAAGTTGCACACGGGTCAAGCAAGGCTGAGGCACCGTGGATTGAATATGCATATGCGCGCAAGCCTAGCTCTACCTGCGTAGCTACGACAATAGCCGGAAGATCACAGTATGGCATCGCGGACACTGTGAGGCTGGAATCCCCGTCAATATTACTATGGATACTTCCTAGTACTTGCTAACTACCCAGGTATTGAGCGGCATTTTCGAAATTGTTCGTAACACGAAAGCTAATCATGGATACCACCACTCTTGCTAACATTCCCACTACACTGCCCTTGTTCGTCAATGTGTCTGCGACGAGCACTTCCGACTTCTGCCGCCCGTGTACACTTATTCTACCTCCGAACGCTTGGGGTGGAGGCTGGTACCAAAACACAACGCTCCCGGTCCTTCGCACCATCCAGGAAATCGTGGATCCAACTCAAAACACGACCTCGACATCCATATCGTGCAATCTTTCGGCGCTTCCAGCTTACCAGGTCCCGTACCACGGGCCCATTCATGGCTGCGACAATGTGACACTCAGTGAGAATTGCGATCTGGTGTGTCACTACAACGACAGCTTCCTAGCGGACGGACCAGGTTCTTCAATGTGAGACTCGAGCCACTCTCGATGCAACAGATATACTAACAACCTCCGAAGGACACTCGCGGGCACTGAAGGCTATTTCATGGAGTTCAGCGGTCATTTGAACATTGGGAGAGCAAGAGATGGAATCTCATCCATCGACGTCAACAGCGCAGGTACCTGCATTACCAGCTGGAGTACCAACGTCTCGCCCATCCTCAGATACAGTGGCCGCATCACTAGAACGATGGACGAATCGCAGTATCTACGCTGGTGGTTGCCTGACATGACGAGCTACTTTCCTGGCGAAGCTGCAATCGAGCAATGTACGCACATCTTCCTAGGTCCTCCGCCAGTTGCACTCACTGCGGCCAACGAGATCGTATTGCCTAAATCGACGCTGCCCTACTCGAGCATCAGGCCGACACAGACATCTATTGGCTCGGATTCTATATCGCCAGCAACTGCACAACCAGCTGGTAGCAGTAGCAGCGCCACACCTTCGCGTACCTCTGTAGACGAGTCGACCTCGATTAACGCTCTATCATCAGCCGGAGAACCCGAAGGCCCACCGAGTGCGTCCACGACAGGTGAGACTATTGGCGAACAAGAAGAGCAAACCTCAGCATCTACCACTGGCACTGGAGTTGCTATTTCTCCGTCTCTGGAAAGCGGTTTGGGTAGCCCACCAGGGCAAGGCGCGGCTGTATCGCAAGGATCTGCTCTGTCGCGCAGTGTAGGCCCAGCAGAGTCGACTCTGCGAATCGGCAGTCCCGAACAACAAGATACTGAGCAGACATCGTCCTTGCAACCAGTGGCTCCAAAAAGCGAACAAGCCGCAACGCAAGCCCTCTCTCCCATTGCAAAAGACCCGACCACTCTAGCAAGCTCGACTGACGAGCCTGGGACAAAAACCTTCATTCATCAGGTCTCCTCCATCGCCGAAGGCTACTCTCTCCCCGGTCCAACGATCAGCAAAGGCGGCGAAGCGGCCGCCCTCTCCGGCACAACCTACTCGGTCCTTCCATCCGGCCTGGGCGTTGTCGCCGTCAGTAACGCAGGGTCTACCACTCTCCAAGCATCGCAACTAGCTAGCCATAGAATACCCACCGTTCCAGATAGCCCGAATGCTTATATCCTGCCCGCCCAGACTCTAGCAGCAGCCGGCTCGGCTATCGCAGTCTCGGGCACGACGTACTCTGCTCTACCAGAGAACAGTGGTATTGTTGTCGTAGCGGATGAGCAGACAAGCGTGGTAGCAGTGTCCGAGCTAACAAACGTCCCTGTGAATAGTCAAATTAGTTCCGCTAAGACAGCAGACGGCTACGTTGTCGACAGTAGCGTCACTCTCACAGCAGGCGGACCAGTCGCTATGATCTCGAGGACCGTCTACTCAGCTCTACCTTCCGGCTTCGGAGTTGCGGTAGCCGACGAAAGCGAATCAGACTATTTTGCTTCCTACATTGCGCAGGGCATTGGGGGCACGGAGCAAAGTCGTGGTGACGATGAGGGCGGGTATATCATTGGGCTCGACTCTGTGACTGCATCTGGAGGGTCTAAGGCCACCACGATGTCTGGAGTCGTATACTCCGTGCTGCCATCTGGTTCCGGCGTTCTGGTCGTGGCGGATGGTTCGTCGACGACGATTGAAGTTTCTCGCCTTGCGAACGGGACTGGAACTGTTGGAGGAGAGAGTCAGGCTACGTCGACTGATGGCTCTGGGGACGACCCGGAGCAGTCTATGGCTGTGTATACTGGCGCTTCATCCTCTAAGACTGTTCACACACTAGGGGTTTGTGGATTCCTGCTTTTCGTCGTCTTGGGCTTGGCTGTTGGCCATTGATGGGGATTTGGCACCGCTCGATCCTTTGATAACAACACTTTATCAAGAGGTTTGTCTGCTTCAAAGACACATACGACCATAGGTCAGTGAAAACTGGGCATCCCGTCCGCTCTGCCATACATAAGCACTGAACCGGGCGACTAGTACTAGAGTGGGTGACCATCTGGGAATCCCGCCTGTTGTATGTTTTTGCTTTTTGATCTCATGCCATGCACCGCTAAACGCTCATCACACAGATATCTTTTGCCCTGCTGACCGACGCCTGACGAAAGCTATCACTCTGTCGTGAGCAACTTGATCGTGTCCCAACAGGTAGGCGGTCAAGTTCACCTCCTCCATCTCAGACAAAAACCCATACTTGTCGTCTAACCTAGCATAGTCGAACGGTCTGCGGTGAGGTTTAGTCTTTGACAGAGAGAATGCGAGTTCAACCTGTGTGTCATCTCCCCTGATTGGCACGCTGCCCTTATCAACTTCACCCAGTTCACGGCTCTTGCCCAGAACGCGCGGCGAGATGAAAAACTCTTCCAGCGGCGGGGTTTCGACTGAATCAAGCGAGTGGGCGATAATGTTGAGGAACGTCGCCCAGGTGGTGTGCTCTTCGGCGTTGTAATCACCAGCAGCGGAATAGCACTCCTCTAATCGGACTCGCTTCAACGTCTTGACGTGGCCGCCGATGAAACGTGCGGTCCTCTCACTGATGAAGCAGAACCGCAGCTCAAGCACTTCCAACAGCGGCATATCCTCAACGTTCAGAGGAAACATGGCGTGATGCTGACCTGTTAACCCCGGTAGGCCTTCCTGACTGGCCGCGAATCGAAACTCAGTGACGTTGGCGAGCTGCGAGAACAACAGATCGAGGTTCTGGATGAATTCGGTGTAGCCCCAAGCCGTGCTAAGGGACGATTCGCCTCCACCTGCGTGCTCGTGCATAGACAATCGAAAAGTCTTGAGAGTCCCGAGGAACGCTTGCCACGGTTTCGTATTGAACGAAGACACACCGGCCGGAAGCAAATTGCGCAGCTCGAGCGTTGTCAAAGAACCGGGGTGCTCGCTCCTCGCGATCGCATCGTACGTCCTCGCCATGATGGCTCTGAACTCGGCTCTCTCTTCTTTCCACTTCAGCTGCTCGAAATCGCGAAACGGATCCGGTAAGCCCTGCCACATTTCACAGGAACTTTCGGCTTCCAGCTCGTCCCACTGCATAGTGTCACCGAGCTTGAACTGAACGCTCAGAAACTCCAAGTTGGGGAATCGCGACAGGTGAGACAGGACTTCTTCTACGGAGGACGGGAAGTCTTCTTTGGACAAAGGCATGAGCTCATCGTACTCGTCTTCGACGGTGGTGTTCGCCTCGACGTTTATCTCTCGCACGTGGCTTGCTGTCCATGGGGAGTTGCTGACTGCTTGCAGTGACTTTCCGCTCTTGTCATCGGTTCTGAGGCAGATGTTGCGGTGGAGTGTCGGGGCAGCCAGCCTGTGGAAGGTCCGACAGCTAGAGCTTAGGCTAGCTACGTCCCGACTTGTTCTAGGAGCAAAGTACGCTGCGGGAGGATCGCATCTGGTCGCTGGAATGTCGAGGTATTCGATTATGGCCACTTGCAACTCAGCGGACAGGTCAAGGAGTGATGGCATGGCGTAGAGATCTGAGATTGGCCGTGACTTGAAGGAGAATCAAATCTTGTTCGTTGAAGTCCTTCTGTGAAAGAGTTCGAATTGCAACTGCGGGCGCCACCCTTGGATATACGTTAGCGAAATTACTCCACTCACACGAAAGAGCTGAGTTGCATCCCCGTGATCAGGATCAATAGCCTCCTGCCATTGACTTAGGCTTTAGCCTTTGCTACGCTTGTTTAGGTGAAGCGTAATGTCGATAAACAGGCAGCAGTAAAAAGGCTTTTCCCTGCTGGGTCTAGCCTTTATCTAAAGAATTAAGCGATGTGCAATCTCATTGGAATTCCCTCAAATTTAGGCGCCCGCTGCCTGCTGTCACGAACCGCGAACTTGAGATGTTCGCTAAGTCTTCGAGATTAGAGTTTGGCGTTGCTTGCTTGCAGTTGTGAAGTCGCATTCGCTGCAATGTCAGTTTGCAACCCTGGCACATGGCTGATTTTGAACAATATCCTCGTACAGTTGAGATGTAAATAAATTGAGAAAGTAAAGCTGGGAGCAGCAACAAAGCTCTCCACATCTTTCACTCTCTCATCTCGTTTCAGTCCCCTTCTATCAAGCAAAAACAACAGAACTAAAAAGTCCTCAACGCCGACGCTTCAATACCTACTATCCAGATTTACACATATGATTTCCTTTTCCCCGTTTGCAGATGAGAATTAAACACTTCGCGATTGAATCTCCTACAAAACGAGACGGCCAGGCTCCTGCTCGAGAACCAGCTTCATGCGCTCCAGGAACTCCATAGCGCGCTTCTCCTCGCCACTCTGGGCGGAGACGCTGAACACGCTGGGACCGGCAGTTGCTGTGGTGGGCTTCGCGGCCTTGCGAGCGGGCTTGGCTGAGGCGGATGAGAGGAGGTCGATGATGTCGGGCTTGCTGGCGGAGCGGGAAGGAGCTGCGAAAGGCGCGGGTCCCAGAGAGGTGATGTTGGGGAGGAAGCTGCCGCGGGATGAGCGAGGTACTGTGTCGAGACCGAGCACGGAGTTGAAGAGGTCTTCGGCTGTGGGCTTCTGGTTCTTGGAAGCGGGAAGGCTCTCGTTTGCGAGCTCGGTGGCGCGGGCGACGAAAGTGGAGAGAGGGAGGGTGATTCCCAGGGCTTCCTGGACGCGCTGCTGGGTCGCGATCACAGCGGTAAGGCTGATGGGGAGGGCGACTTCGGTCTCCTTGGGGAGCTCGACGACGGGCGCCTCGGCAGCGGCGGGCTTCTCGGCCTTTGGAGGGGGAGCGGCCACTGCGAGCTGGATGTTCGAGAGATCCAGGTGTGAGAGCTTGTTGAGGCGGGCGGTGATTGTTGCAGGGTAGTCCTTCGAGACCTTGCCGACGTAGGCGAGGACGTCACCCTTGAGGAGACGGCCGTTGGGTCCAGAGGCAGGAATCTTGTCTGCGTCCGCGGCTGAGAGACCGCTTGCCTTGAGCAGGTGCTGCACGGCTGGGTACAGAGGGTACTTCTGCTTCTGTGCCTTGCCGCCCTGTGTCTTCTGTGCGCCGGTTTCAGCCTTGGGCTGGCTAGGCTCTGGCTTCTTCTGCTCTTCCTGCTGGGGCTTCGGGGCCTCAGCCTGTGCGGGTGCGCTCTTCTCAGCCGGGACCTCGAGGCTGTTGATGTCGTCGCCCTCCTCCGCAGTGACAGCAATCCTCTCGCCGACCTTCACGCCCTTGGTCTCGCTTCCCTTGATGATCTTGAACATGATGCCGTCGTCTTGTGCCTCAACGTCCATGGTCGCCTTGTCGGTCTCGATCTCCAGAAGCACGTCTCCGGCTGTGAAGGTCTCGCCCTCCTTGATCCTCCAGTTGGCGATGTTGCCCTCGGTCATGGTGGGCGAAAGAGCGGGCATGGTGAAGTTCTGCGCGGCGCGGTCGGCGGCCGAGGCCATGAAGCCTTGAACATGTTGTGTTAGTACAATGATTATTTATCCTGTAGTCGCGAGCGGGCGTTGAGAGCAGCTCACCTCTGCGCGCAACATGGTTGTTGGCGTAGCGGCCTGCCACGCGGGCGGACAGGCGCGCGGTGTTGACAAGACCGGCCATTGCTATGCTGGTGGTATATGAGAACGAGTGTATGTGGTGGTGGTGGACTGCCTCACAACTACTACTGCGCCTACTGTCAGTCCAACGCGGGTCGCAATTGGATTATTGGGAGCTTGCTTGAAAATGGCCGATCTCCGGTAGCCGTGCTTTTGGCCCTGCCGCCGGCGTTGTTGGGACCGGACCTTGACACTCGCCCGGCCTCACTCCCGACCTCACCCGCTGTGCATTTAACAGTACTGTAGTAGACATGCTGTTCGATCTATACAAATACCTGAGACAGCATTGAACATACCGCTCAGATCTTTGTGGATTCGCTGAGATAACAATGGTTGATAGCCACAATTTATCGCTCTACTCGATACCACTCGCACGAAAGATGTGCAAACTTCTGGAAAAAGAGCTGTATCACATTCACGCTTTGACCTTTGCAACGCATGGCTGTCCGATACTGTACAAATGCCTCTGCTGTGCTACATATAATACAATTTGTGAACCTCGCTTTCATATACCACCACTCACTTGCCACCAACGCGCTGCATCAGCATGCCCAGCAAATCCGACCTAATCGGGGCTTTGCGAGCCAACTTCATCAGAACCTCCCCGTTCTCCAAGAGCTCGGAACTCTCCAGATCCATTTTCCAATTTTTGTCCTCGACCCGCACGTATGCCATACCATTGCGATTGAACATTTTCTTGACTTGACTGAACATCGCCGGCCCGGAGTTGAGCATGCGTCGGTTCAGCCTCTGGAAAGCATTGCCTTCGATCGCGTCAGGGCGCTTGAGGTTACCCTCCGTCCATACTTTGGCGTTTTCCATCGGGACGTACCACCATTGGGTTCCGTTTTGGATGTGCATAGTAACGTCGCTATCAACAGTCAACTTGCCAGGGGCAACGTCGAAGACGACTTGCTTCGTGAAAGGGAAAAATGTCGTTCCCTTGACACGGAGCATGGCTTGCTTCTCGGCCGTTTTCACGAGGGAAATCGACTTGATCAGACGGTGAGGGGTTGTGACGACTGCAGTCGCAATGGCCGAGCTGGCCAGACATCCAACCAGCACCACGAGCTTGGCGTACCATGGCGCGGTATAATCCACAAAGGTACCGTTCGCCACGGTGGCAACCCAGTAGAAAAGTCCACCGCCAGCGAGGCAACAAGACGTGAACAATGCGACGTTCCTAGGTGCCTTGTAGAGTAGCAAGGTGTCCGCGGGTCCGAGCAGTCTGAGCGCATCACTCTCTGGCTTCGACATCGTCGTCTGCACCAGCCTTGGTGGAGGAGGGCGTTGTTGTGGTGGTGGTGGCGGCGGCGAGGGTTGAGCAGGTGTTTTGATTTTGGTTGGATCAGTCTTTATCGGTGCTCTGAAAGATGGCATAGGCGGAAGTGGTCGTGATGGACCGGATTTGGCTGCTAGGAAAGGAGATGTCTGGGTGAAAGATCTGATCTGCGGTGCCCGGCTCCGCAGCAGCCTCATCATTTGCTGTGATGCCATCTTGCGGGCTCTTGCTTGTGAGACCGGAAAAAGTGCTGCGGAAGATGGTATTGATTTCTTGAATTAATTGTCCAGCATCCCATGCGGCGAAATCCTGTGAACGGAAGTTGTTCGCGAACATGCCGACTGTGGCTGCGAGCTAAAGTGTGGCTTGACTTCTCTCCGCAGCCACAAGCTAAAGTGTTGCTGTACGCGTCGCGTCTTCCTCGTGATCCCCCACGCACCTACTTTACGATACCACTCAAATAATACCCAAACACCAGACCAATATAGCAAACCGCCAAAATGTTGGCAGCATCAACAGCCTCGCGCATAGACGCGAAGAAGCGCGCCGTCCTCGACCCCAGAAAACAACAATTCGTCAAGACACAATGGGCGACTCAAGACTACGATCACCGCATGAACTTCTACACAATCCCACCCACAGAAGACATCCAGCTCGAGGAATTCGAAGAATGGGGCATTGCACGTCTGAAGGTGCTTGCTGAGCTTGAAGCGTGCCAGTTCAGGAACAGATCACCTGCCGAGACGGAAGAATACATGCGACCTGTGCTTGAGAAGTGGTTACGGCTCGACAGCAACAAGAGTCGCAGTACCGATGTACAGATGCAGAGGAAGAAGGACCACTACTCACACTGGACGCTGAGGCTTGCCTTTGCGAGTACTGCAGACTTGCGACAACGATTTATGAGACTAGAGACTCAGCTGTTCAAATTGAGATTGTCAGCAGACAACGCCGATGAGAGGAGAGCATTCATTAAGAGCTTACCCATGAGCTGGGAAATGTTGGATGCGGAAGAGAAGAACACATGGCTGAGTGAGCTGCGCGCAGCGACGGCCGTCAAGAAAGACGACGAAGAAAACTGGTTCAAGGTGGATTGGGAGAAAGTACCAGAGTTGGTCGAGCGACGACAAGTGCTGCTCAAGAAGGGCAAAGCATACGTCCACGTGCGAGAACAGACGACAATGGTGTTGAGCGAGTTCACCCGCTCACTAGAATCTGGTCTCGAGCTTGCGGCACGCTTCCTACCACGAATGGACGAGGACAACCGCTTGGCGCCCATCCTGCACCATCTTTCGCAGTCATTCGTCGCGCCTGACGCATCATACAACGAGAACAGCGGAGTCAGTGATATCGCCAACATTCACGCTGGCAGCATTGACGGCTTGAGTTCGCACTTCCCTCTGTGTATGCAGAACTTGCATCGCGAGTTGCGCAAGAACAGCCACTTGAAGCATCAGAGCAGATTGCAATACACGCTTTTCCTGAAGGGTATCGGTTTGAACATGCAGGAGTGCATTGTCTTCTGGCGCAAAGCTTTCAAACTCGTCACGGATGGTATGTCCTTCCATTCTTAGAAAAGCAAGATCAGGAATGCCCACTAACGATTGAGCAGAGAAATTCAAGTCCGAGTACCTTTACAACATCCGCCACAGCTACGGAGATGTTGGTGGTGATGCGAACAAGCGCGGACGTGGCTACTCGCCATTTAGCTGCCAAAAGCTCCTCACAGAACCATTGCCGTCTGCTGGTCTCAACCACGGCTGCCCTTACAGAACTTACTCTCCAGACAACCTCATCTCTCTCCTCACAAATGTCGGCGTTTCTGATCGCGACCTTCTCCGCCAGGTGCGTGAAGACATTGGACGCCAGCGCTACCACATTGCATGCAACCGCGTCTTCGAGTCGACACACAAAAACGAGATCAAAAAGGTACGTCCCATCCATCAATCAAATGCTGCAGCCCTATAACCAATGCTGACATATCGAACAGGTCAAAGAAGAAAACTTGTGGAATGCCAGCGAGCTCGACACCATTCTGCACCCCAACGAATACTTCAAGCGTAGCTTCCTGCTCAAGAACCTCAGCCTCGCGCGGAATGGCGATTTGGGCGTCGATGGGCCTAGTCAAGGATCCAACTAAGACTCCAACGACATGTACATGCTTCACATCAGCGATGGCGTTCATGGGTTTTGGTTATTGGTGCATGATGGCATGGATTACGTGGGCTGCGTTCCTAGGCAATCACTTTCAGAGCAAAACGGACGCTTGGGAATCACAGGAGTTAGCCGCATGCGATATTCTTCGCGATTTGTCTGTGTTCCATCCTGTCTGTTGAAGATGCGAGGCGACGTCTTGGTATACTGCGCACCGGAGAAAGTGAAAGAGCGCGGTAGAAATCTTGATCACAGGGAACATGTTCCCCTTGCTTGCTGAGAGAAATCCCATGTACGTAGCTCGTATGTGATCACCTACATGCATCCTTCGATACACATGTATGCATGAGGAGGAAATCATACCGTAAAGTCTACATGCAAACTTGTGCTTATTTATTGCATCTTTGATTCGCTGGTTATACGAGCTCTGTTGATTTTCATTTACCTTATTTTTAACCTTGATGGTCAAAGAAACGGTAACATGCCTGTTGATTTGGTCGTTGTGCTGGCTCTCGTGAAGGGCCTCGCAGACTTCCCTGTGCAGACGAAGTCTTCTGTGTGTGTATGTTGCAGCACTGCATCCTCGCTACCGTGATGTTGGGTTGCAGAGTGGATGTTAGTGGAGAAACAATTCCTTGGAGGATCTCGCTTGCATGCGCATGCTTGAGACGATCAGCAAAAGGAAGCCCGGCTCGCGGGAATCCCAGACACGCTCATTGGCTGGCGCATCGCAACGGTTGGTCCACACACGGCAACCCAAAGGCCCATCACCACGGATCATCTCACATCCGCGCGCGCCTGCCCTCTGAGTGAGCGAAGTCTAATCGTGTGCTGGCTGACGGCTGACCTCTGGGGAAGGCCTCAGCCTTCCGCGGCCATGTACATCGTCTCCTTCAATCCACTTCTCCCTTTCACGCGCCACGAAACACCATGACATTGGTGCAAGCTCTTGTCCAAGCGGCGGAGGACCGTCCGGTTCTCGCGCTCGCCGTTGTCTCTGTTCTAATCCTCGTCGTCGCCAAAGCGGCTTCCTCAAACCAGGAGTATCCCAGCCTGCCATGGGTTGGCAAGGACGATTCCAAGTCTTTCGC
>Ga0265797_10006423_pt1 | contig 16597 bp, 12 predicted proteins | sample P2T30metagenome_FD_192433 | JGI IMG/M metagenome (GOLD analysis project Ga0265797, IMG submission 192433) | Plant litter microbial communities from East Loma Ridge, Irvine, California - P2 T30 | ecosystem: Environmental > Terrestrial > Plant litter > Unclassified | place: USA: California...
TCCTGCCCCTGCCCGACGCAAACCACAGCCTTTACGTCGCCAAGGTTGAGGTATCGCAGACACAGCGCGGCGTCGTCCGGTCCGGCAACGACCGATCAGACCGACCGGGCATGGCAGCGGGCCTTGGCGGCCTGTCGCTGACTTTGCCTTCGGGGAAGGATCAATTGCGCGGTCTGATCTTAACCCGTCTCAAGGTGACGGTATCGCTGCGCCGCGACAATCACGTCGTGTGGACGGGGCAGGCGACGACGGTGCGCGCTAGTGGCACACGAACGGGCGATCCCTCCGCTATCGCTACGGCGCTGTCAGACGCCCTCCTGACGTGGTTCCCTCGGCAGTTACCGGGACCAGTGTCTGTTCCGTAAGGCCTGATAAACGCGGTGATCATCCGCCGACGATCCGCGGCAACACGCCGCTGCGGCAATTCGTCGATCCGACATCCTGCCGCTGAGTGCTCCATTCCTTTCAGCGCTGGATCGTCAATCAGCCCACGCCAGATCGCGTCGCAATCGGCGATCGCGCGATGCCCTGCGCATGCTCAAGAAGAAGGGTGGTCGTCGTATCGCGATTGGCTGCGGGTGAGAATATGTACCCCTGCCCTAACGCACAGCCGATCGCGCGAAGCTGTTCGACTTGCTCTTCAGTTTCTATCCCCTCGGCGACGATCCTGATGCCCATCTTTTTCGCGGTACGGATCAGGCCTTCGACGATGGTCACACTGACACCGTCTGGTTCCAGGTGGTCAACGAACAGTTTGTCGATCTTGATGACATCGACGGGAACCGTGAGCAGGTGCGTCAGCGATGCGAAACCCGTTCCGAAATCGTCCAGCGCGACCCGTATGCCGTCAGCGCGAAGTGCCCTGATCGCTTGCTGTATCGCTTGGTCCCCGCGGCCCATGTACACCGTCTCGGTTACCTCGAGGATGACGTGCGTGAGAGGGACCCGTTCGCGCTCGAGCGCTGCGGCCAGAACCTGCCCGACGGCCCCGCCACTCAAATCCGCAGACGAGACGTTGATACCGACGTGTTGAAAGGGAATACCCAAATCCAGCCATCGACGTAGGTCAGCCGCTACCAAGGTCATCATCCTGGCCGTGAGCGAGGTCGCAACCTGAGCGTCGGCAGTCGCCTCATGAAAGGAGGCAGCCGAGACCAGATTGTCGCCGATGCGCATGCGGCAAAGCGCTTCCAGCCCTACGATCTCCCGCGTGTCGAGTCGAAAGATCGGCTGATAGTGCGCCTCGATCCGGTCCTCTCGCAAAGCCGCGCTCAGGTCCCTGATTGCGCCCATGCGCCGCGTCATGTTCGAGCGCAGCCCTGCCCAGTATCGCACAAAACCACCACGACCGGTTTCCTTGGCATGGTAGAGGGCAAAGTCGGCATTCTGCCGAACACTCCCAACCCCGGCGTCGTCCGGTGAGAACGCAGCGCCTCCGATGGTAGCGCGAGGGACGATGCTATGCCCGCCGCAGTCGGCAGCAACCGAGAGCGCGCTTAGAACCTCATCCGCGATCTTCTCCAGGTCACGAAGGGCATCGGTAGCCTGGAGAATGACAGCAAACTCGTCGCCCCCGACCCGAAACGTTCGTCCGGGGCTGACTGCTGCTGAGATCCTGTCGCTGGCGATCTGAAGAAGCTCGTCACCCGCATGATGCCCGAACGTGTCATTCACAACCTTGAGATTATCGAGATCCAGCACGAACAGCGCCCAACTGCCCACCGCAGCGCCCTCAAGTTTGGAAAGTGCGGCATGATACGCAGCCCGATTGGGGCAACCGGTCAAGGCGTCGGTGAAAGCCCGGCGTTGGTGCTCGAGAACACGCTCATGTCGCTCGATAGCGATTTGCGTGAGGTAAACGCAGTTAGCCACCACCTCGCGTTCGAAGGCCGTCGGTCCGCGGGGGTTACGGTAATAAAAGGCAAATGTCGCGATTGCGCGACCGTCTGCATCACATATTGGACTGGACCAGCATGCGCGGAGCCCGTGGGGGAGTGCGAGGTGTTTGAACTGCGCCCAGCGGACGTCGGTCTCGATATCAACGACGGTAATCTCTGTCTTTAGATAGGCGGCGGTGCCGCAGGAGCCGGCTAACGGGCCGACGGACAGGCCATCCAAGGCTTGGGAATATGCTTCCGGTAGGCTTGGCCCGGCCAGCGGATGAAGCAGGCCTGCCACATCGACCGTTAAAACCGAACAGATTACGTCAGGAATGATCCGCTCTACTTCGACACACAGCGTGGTACACGTTGGTGCGAGCCCAGCGCCCTTGGCAATCATTTTCAGGATAGTATTATGAAGATGAAGCAGGACACTTACTGTATCATTGACTCCTTGATACTGAGGGTTTTCAGAAAGGCTCATGGAGTGGAACCTATCAAATTGCTGGTTTAGATATCTTTAATGCGAGATTTGACGAGGACTATAATACTGCCCGTGCAGGTTTTATCTCAGCCCAATTTGAGTATATTCAGATAACTGGCCAGCATCTGATCAGCGCTCGCATATTTTCTGGGTCAACGTTTACCAGATTGGCCGCGAGACTCGACGACGAATACAGTGTGCTCATACATAGCGAACCCAACCCGACACCCAAATAGGCTGCGTCGGTTTCGCAAGTTTAAGCTCTGATGCGAGACAATACGCGCGCTGCGACATTGCTCCTGGCTGCAAGCTTCCGCCCATAGCGGAGCGCGGTCGACGGTGAAGACCAGCGCAGCGCCTGTGCAATGCCAACGCCGTCCTCCCCGGCCGCAAACAGATCCTGCGTCAGCCCTACCCGCAGCGAGTGGCTCGACAGGGCACGCGCCGCCTCCTCAACTTTTGCGATCGGCATCTCGACCAGGCCCTGATCGAACGCGCTGAGCGCCACGCGCCGATAGATCCCGTTGACGCCCTGCCGGCTCAGCGACGTGGTCCCCACGGTGTAGACGGTGCGTGCCGGTTCGGCCTTCTTGCCCTTGAGCTTCTCCTGCCAGTGTCGCGTGTGCCCGGGGATCGCTTCGTACGCCATCGGCAGAACCGCGGCGCGCAGACGGCGCCGATCGACCCCAACACGGCGGAAGACCGGCCCCTCGGTAATCGCACTCGCTACCAGCCAGGCGCCGACCCGGCGCATCGTGTCGGCGGACAGCCAGCCCCAGGCCCCCTGCCCTTCCTGATCGGTCTTGGATGATGGGATGAACAGGAGCGCCGAACCATCGCTGTGCGGATCGATGTGCGCGACGGTGACCGCGACGAGCTCGCTGACGCGCAATCCAGCGTCATAGCCAAGCGATAGCAGCGCGCCATCGCGCAGCCCCTGCAGGTCGCCGCCACAGGCGCCTAGCAGCGCCGTCAGCGTGAACCCCTTGGTATGGGGATCTAACGATGCCCCGAAGCGCAACGGGGCCGCCTGGCGCTGAGCAGCGCCACGACGCCGGCGCAGACCCTTGAGTGCCGCCCGGACCATGACGTGGCTCGTCGGCGCATGCCCCCTCTCCTGCATCCCTGACAGGCCGTGTGCGGTGGCAAGACTGGCAACCCGCCGCGCGACCGTGGCGGGCTTGGCGCCCCGCGCTTCGAGCATGGCGATGTAGCGGACAAGGTTTTCGGGCTCGGCCGGCAGCGGGGCGACACGGATGTCCTCACACCAGCGCAGATAGCAGGCCAGGTCCGACGCCAGTGCCGCCTTGCTCGCTGCTGCCATAGCGCCAAGCTGCGCGTCGAAGCCGACCTCGCTGACAGGGACACCTTCAGCCGGCAGCGCAAGACCCAGCAACCGGGTGACGCGGACATCGATCGGTTCGACGAGGCCATGTCGCGCTCGGATCGGAAGCCCCTCCCCGTCGGTGCGATGGACGACGATTTCGGTCATGAGGGCCGCGCCCGCTGGTCCGATTTTCCCTGCATTCCGGCCTCGTAGCACATTGGTGTAGTTACCATAATGTCCGATTATGGTAAGTGCTTCGGCGCTCTCTGAAAACCAAGCAAACAGAGTAGGCGTCGTCTGCATTGAGCATCGAGGTCACTACGAAATCCAAGTTCGAGGCGGGGCGTTAGTAAAGCCGCCCCGCCCGCATTTCGGTACCTATTGACCGGCTCGTGCTTTGCAACAGGCTCGAACCACATCAGCTGCGGCTCGCTCAAGCCCAGCCGCACGATCGGTCCACCGGTCGAACGGTGCGATGAGCGACACCCAGATCCCATCGGGGCCGACCGTGAGGAACAGGTCCTGGTGCTGTGGCACGAGGTGGAGCTGCCCGTCCAGGTCGCGGAAGAGACTGAGGTCAGGCAGGAGGATCGGCCCGGTGGTCGACCTGAGGGCGACGTCGACCCGCACCGGGTCGAGCGTCTCGGGGTAGAAGCCGTGACGCACGAGGAGCGTATCGCGATACTTAGCCGATCGCAGCAGCGCCTCGTCGAAAACGCGGACGCTGACCGGGGTGGCGGCCAGCACGACATTGTGGTCGAGACTCTCGAGGGCGCCGGCGGGCAAGCCAGTGTTGCCGCCGAGCGGGTAGTAGGTTTCGCCGCCGAGCGCGGCGAGGAAATAGTCGAGCAACGCGTTCGACGTGGACGGCAGCGGTTCGTGGAGCATGCGGTGCATGACGGTAGACCTTCTTTTTGGCGTGATCCCCGAACCGACTGGTTCGGATCAGGCCCGTTCGCTTTTCATCGCGCTTCCCGGGCTTCGCCTGCCTGTCCTTCCGATCCCTTCCCCTTTCCGCGGTCGCGGCAGCGTGCAGCGATCCCTGCCGTTCCATCCAATTAGATCGCCGAGAAGGGCGTAGCCCCAGCGGTCGAGCAAACGGGCGCTGTCCGCCACGGTGAGCGGGCCAGCTCCGCCACCTACGTCAGGACAATAGGAGTGCATCATGGTCACTAAAGCATGGCCATCGGCGCCCAGCGGCTGCCGCTGCCACCACTGACCGAGCACGGCAGAACTGAGCAGCAGCATGGCGGCGAAGCGGAACACCATGGGTGGATTGCGCGCGATCATCGTCTTTTCTCCATCGGGCTTGTTTCCCCGTCGAGATCATCCTGCGTCTGGCCACCGGGATCCGGATGCCGGTGGTGCCGATTGCTGGAGGCGCTCGGAACCCTCACCTTCACGCCTCCGGCCTGCGACGCCATGCTTCGCAGAAGTCGAGCCATCGCTCGGCCCAGGCGCCATGCTCGCTTTCGGCGAGGTCCGGATGCAGCTGAGCCCATCCGCACGCATTATGGATACGGCTGAGCACGACGATGTGAGCGTGCGGCGCTTCCGCGGCGAGTTGATCACCGGGCGCGTGCAGCACGGCAAGGCTGGTGAGCTGCCTCGCCCGTGCCAGATGCAGCATGGCCCAGGTGGTCACCTTGTCGAACTGATCGTGCAGCGGTTCACCGCGAACGAACGGCAGCGTCAGGACGGCAGCGAGCAACCGCTGATGCTCGGGCACCGCCTCGTCATAATCGGCGAACAGGCGTTCGAGCGACACCGGGTCTGCGACACCCGGCGCGAGCAGCAGTCGGTGATCCCGAGCAGTGGTCGGCATGCCACAGCGGGTTTGCGGGCTGGTCGGTCCGGGCTCGATTGGGTTCATCTTGGCGAATGCGAGCCGCGACAGGCTGCGCTCCTTCCCCTTGGAGCGGGGACGTAACAGCGCATAGCCAAGACCCGTCACGCCCGGCTGTCGCACATCGAACATCATGTCCGACGCTTCGCTGGGGCTGGCCCAAACCTGGAGACGGCTCATATCAGCGCCCCGCCATCAAGGCCGCAAGCGCGTCGGCGCCGAGCGCGAACCCATCTTCGCGCTCCTCGTCGCTGCTCCATGGTGGCACCTCGCAACCGCGCAGGCCTACGCTGAAGAGCGCAAAGACGGTGTCGTCTGGGTGATTGGGGACGAAATGCGCCGGTGCGCCTGCTCCGAGCCACAGCCGGGCAGGCATCGACCAGAACAGGCGATGTCCATGCAGGCCGACCGTGAAGCGGACGCTCGTTGTATCGGCGCCATCTGCCCGCCCCACCAGCGCGTCGCACCCGAACGCCGTTATCACCTCACCCACGTCGGCGACATCGCTGCCATCCGACACGATGGACGGCACGAGTAGCAGCCGTGCAGTGCGCGCATGGAGATAGTTGCGGACTCTCGACATCGGCACGTCTAGGTCGGGTTCGAAGCGCAAAGCCGCCAAGCGTGCAACCATGAGCGCTGCCGCGATGGCGGCAGCCTCGTTCGAATAATGGTTCATTATGTTCGTCTCTCTAGGGAGCAGGCGCGCGGGCTGTTCGCGGCGCCTGTCAGGGATCATTTCACCTTCCGGTTCAGCCGAAAGGCTCCCCCCACCCTCTCTTCACTCGTCTCTGGGTTAACGTCATGCCGCTGCGGTGCAGCCGGCTCATCGGTGCGTACAGATCGTCTTGGCTTGTAAACTGGCTCGCCTAGATTTGGCCTGTTCGCCAGCATGCGAGCTGAGGCGCTGAAACCTTGTCAGTAAGTAGCCGAAGGCCCAATTCGAATCAGTTTTGGCCGGGACGCGAGCGTGCGTGTCCAGGCTTGCTTCGTGACCTAAGACGCGCGCGCCTTCAGTGCAGGTTTCCAATCTTCGGCTCGATTAGCCAACTCATCGACAATTAACTACCCTGCTGGGCGACGCTTTTAGTTCAGGGTTGCCAACCAGGAACGAGCGCCATGAGCCGAAGCGCCTCGATGTGACCGATTGCCTTACAGGCGACCAGAGGTTCCAAATCGGCTGCCGCGAGATGACGCAGTTCAGGCTGAGCGAAGGGTGGCGTCTTTAAAGTCGCCAAACATTCGATGATTTCGATGATGGTCCAGCTACGGACATCCACCTCAATCACGCGTCGCTGCTCAAAGGTCCAGATCGTTTCGCTGTCTGTCAGCACACTTCCGTTCAGACCGGACGATCGCAGCCACAAGCCGCGCACGGTCGTCCAGTGAGGCGGTAGGACAAGCCGACGGCCGCCTCTCACAATGTCACCTGAGCGATCTGGCGGCGCGCGCATGCACAGTCCATCTGCGCTAGCGCCGCTAGATATGCGACCTCCGTGATGGTCATGCGCCACTCGACCTGCTCGCCGCCGCAGGCCGTTTGTGCGATCGTTCGATCGGCCAGTGACGAGATAAATCCATCGAGCCGGGCGACGATACCGCGCAAACCTGCCCAATACTCGTGCGCTGCCCGCACGTTGTTGAGACCGTCCATATGTCCTCCGCGTCGCGGGGGCCCAGGCGAACTGCCTTTTGCTCCTTCCCATCACGACCCGACGCTCCTCAGGCTTCAACTTCATATCAGGGATCTTCTGGGTAGTAGGACAATCACGACAGAGACATTGGCTGGACTTGATATTTCTAATCAGGCATTGACGGTGTCAGCGCCCGCGATCGCGAGGTCTACCAATACCAGAACTCGGCATTTCTGCCTCGACCTGATCTGCGATGAGTATTCGGTTCCATTGAAGATTGGACTTAAATTTATCGTTTGCTGACGATGGCCGCGCAACGGCGTTGAGCATTTGCCATCCACCGGGAATGTCCCGTAACGCGCAAAAGCTTTCCCAGACCGCTGCAGAACTGAAGCCGATATTGATGCAATCGTCGCTTCGCACGATCGCACCAAGACCTGCCCCAAGGTAATGCAATGGCATCGCGGCCGCTTCATCGAGAAGATCGCGCTGCGGGCTTGGCAACGCCCGATACTGCGGTGACTCTCGGTGGGCGGCTAGCTGATTGGAGAGCCAGGGTTCAGGAAAAAGTGCCTCTTTAACGGCCAAGTGAGCGCGCCCGACAGGTTTGCTATTTGGAGCCGTCGCTTGCCCACGCGTCGACGTCGTCGGCGTTGTTCGGCCGTCTACAGGACGACCTGCGATGTCAAGCAATGCACCGTTCTGGACTTTTACTGGCATCGGAGGGGCCGCTCGATCAACCGTCCGAGTTTTAGCGATATCGCGGGCACGCTCTGTGGATGACTTTACACGAATTTCGCATTTCGCCAGCGTTGTCGGCATCTGGCTGTTGTCTGCATTCGAGCGAATCCCGTCCTCGCTTCCAGTCTCTTCGGTCTCTTCAGTCTCCGACTGCTTCTTCCCGCAGGGCGGCGTCTCCTGATCTGCGACGGAAGCGGGATCCATCGCGATGACCGGCGAAATTGGACGACGTTTCGGACGCCGTGAAATGCGATCGTCTGTTAGCTCCGGCGCTGGCTCATTGGGATCAACGGCGCTCGCTTGCTTAGCCGAACCATTCGGAGAAGCTTCATCTGATGAACGGGTCAGCGGATTGTCCGACGAGAGACCGTTAATTTGCGCGTGTGGGTCTGGCTCATTCTGGAGCGCGGCTTTAGTCGCAACGTTGTCGGGACCGATTAGTCCAACCGCATCGCCCGAGATCGGCTTCATGCAAGCGGCAGAAGCCGACATCGGCTTGTCAGCGGTATTCGGCAGTTTTGGCGAATCAGTAAAATCGATGTTTCCGGATTCTTGGAAGGGACGATCATGGATCCTCGCCTCGTTTTCGGCTTGATCATTCTCGCTTATTTCTACCTCTGAGAGCTGGCTTAGGGCGATATCCTTCCCCCTCGTATCTGGAGCTTCCATGGCATGGGCCTGGACGTCCGCCCTAGAAATCGATCCCGGTCCACCATCGTCTTCGCCGCTCAAGCGTGGGTAGAAGTTTGCTGCGCCCAGTGCGGCCCTGACATCCTCGTCAAGATTCCAACTGGCGGTAATCGGGGCCGTAGTTTCCACAGACTTGGTCTCTGCAGATGTCGGTTGTTTTGCGAACAGCCCGGCGTCGTTTGGCCGAAACGTCCGGGTCGCGACTGGGACAACAGCAGCGCTGACTCCGTCTGAACCGGCACGTAGCGGCGAGAGTGCCGACACCAGTTTTACCGTCGAGTGATCCGTTACGGGTTTCATCATCTCGCCGCGTTCTTGCGTCGCATGCGGCTCGCCAATCAGGATTTTCTCGTTCGGCGCATTCCTGTTGACGAAGGCAACGTCAGCGTCGAAGCGGCCTCGCAGAAACAGCGGATGCGCCCCATAACGCCGGTTAAGTGTTGCTATCGCATCGTTGGCTGTTTTCGGGTGCCGTGTCCGGGCTTCAAGTTGGTCAACACCGTGTTTCGCGACGTAGCGGAGCAGGCGCTCAACGCCGTCGGTCTGCGCCAAGATGGCCGCTTCAAGAGCACGGTCTGCACGAAACGCAAAGGCGGGGTTTACGAGCAACTCAAGGTCGAGCGACTTGAGCCCCTTAAACTGCGTGCGCCCGTCCTCACGCCACAGGTGAACAAACGTCGTAGCGTCATCAGCCTGTTGTGGATGCCGGTGGATATATCGGACGAGTTTGTCGAAGTGCCGGTGCGGTGACAGGCGAGTGATATGCCGCGCGGCCAACACCGAGCCGGCAACCCAGGCCTGCTCTAACGCAATCCGGTCGCACAGCTTTTGAGCCCGCGCTTCCAGGCGCTCCATTTCCAAGGTATGGTGTTTCGCTGTGGCTTGATACGGTGCGATGGCCTGCTCAATTTCGTCCATGTGGGCGAGCGCCAGCTGGTGCCTGGCCGCGATCCTGCTCCGCTCTCGAACATCCGCCGATTTCGCCAGCCCGGCATCGATATCCGCAATAAGGCTAGCGCAGTTCTCGGCCAGCCGAACTGCCGCTGACAAAGCCATTTCAAGCTGTAGAGCCACCTCATCAAGTGCATCACGGCCTTCTTCGATATGTTGAAATATGCCATTGAGCTCGTCTCGCAGCTTTGCCATCGGCACGTCGCCAACACGCGGCTTGACCGCTCGAAAGGCCTTAAGCATGTCGACGTGACGATCACGGCGCTCGCGCGAATGATTGGCCAGCTCGAGCTTGCGTGCAGACCAGTATGTTTGCGCATTGTCGCGATCTTTCGGCACATCGATGCCCGCCTTCACCAACGCCGAAGCCGCCTTGCCGAGCGACATCATCGGCGCCGCTGCTATGCCCATCTGTTCGTAGGTGCGCGGATCGTACAACCGTCCTGAACGTGCCCGCGTGAGATGGAAGTTACATATGTCGGCAAAACGTTTGCGCAGGGCAACAACGTCTGCGCTGGCACTGGTTTGATGAAACGTGCTTTGCCGACGTTCCTTCGTCCAGCCCGCCAGTTCGCCAGGACGGAGCTTGCGGCCCGAAGCAAGATCAAACCGACCGTCCGCGCCGCGCCTGCATATCGCTGGATAGAATATGAAATGAGGATGATGATTGGCACGGTGGTTGTAGCCATTGGGTCTGTGAAGTGCTGCTGTGAAGGGGAGGCCAAGGGTGTCAAGCTCTGCACCAAACTGTGTGACGATGTCCCTATGCGCGGCGGCATCAAGCTCGGCTGGCAGTGATGCTACGAACTGTTTTTGCACTTGCCCAAAACGTGGTCGAACGAAGTGCAGCCCTCGTGTCTTCAGGTCCGCGCCGTAGCTTGTGCCAAGCTGTCCTGCCCAGTCGAGATCTTCTTGTCGAAGCTCGAGTTCCAGCAGTCGGCTACCGTCGCGGACGTAGCAGCGACCTTGATCAATTTGCTCCCCTCTCCTGAGCGCCGCAACAATGTTGATCAGGGCTGCCGGGGCGTTCGGGTCGGCGCTCAGCGTCTCCCAATCGCTTTCGCTCATCGTGGTCAGGTTCAATCGCAGGCGCGGCGCGCCAGCCTTGCGTTCGACCCTCCAAGCTTCTTCCCAGAACGCGATGCGTTCTACACCAACGTCCGAGATGTTCGAGTGAATGAAGACGACGCGAGAGTCCGGGTCGTTGACTGAATCATCGGCTTGATCACCATCGACGACATAGCGCTCGGAACCAGCTGCCCTCGACAATTCACGGGCCCAGTTGTCGGTAAGATACCGTTCTTGCCCTACCGCAGCATTAACTGAACTACGGCCTGCTGCGGTCGCGCTGTCGCTTCTGGAGATCGTCGAAAGGCGCGTGTGAAAACTGGTTGCGCCATTCGCCGCGGTCGGCCGTTCGCCGGCAGCCGGTCGTTGAAGATTGATGGTACCGACCCAACGAGACTTCCGGCTTGTCACGTCTTGGATTCCACGCTGCCGTCCAGGCCTGACTGTCCCGACAAGCCCTTCCCGCTCCTGCCAATCGATACGTCGACGCAACGCTTCGGTCATGTGAGTTATGTCGGCGGGAACGGGCATCTCGGTGTCCAGGATGATGGTGCGACAACCAGCATGCCCGAATGGCGATACGCAGTAATGGGTAACTAACAATCGCCCAAGATATGCTGCCCCTGCCCCGCCTTCCGGAGGCACAGCCAGAGGACCCCTGCGCGCTCGGCGTGCAGGCCGACCCTGCCCCCGACTTCCGCACGCGGAAATCCGATTATAGCGCAGCGCGCGCAAATAACGGCTTGAGCCGTTGTTTGCAGCTTTGCACAAAAACCTGAACTTCCCACTGTTTTCTCCCCCTCGCGTACACGTGCACGCGAACACGCATGTGCGGGTGAGCACGTCATGGGTGAAGGCGCGCACATCCGCGCCTGTGTGAAATGAAGATTTAGGTACCCTGTCCGGGGTTCGGTCAGCCGCCTTAAGACACGGCCAATGACGCACTGTCGCATCATCAGGAGCCAAAGACAATGACCGATAAAACCGATCCCGCCATCACGAATGTGCTCGCTGCTCTCGCCGTCGAACTAGGCATCACGGCCAATCGGCAACCGTGGAGTATGGACCGGATCGCCGCTCTGATCGATATGCCTGCGCGACGTGATCTCGTCACCGAATTGCTGTTCGGCATCCTGCCTGCAACGATCGATGCCGGCCAATGGATTGCCTGGATACAGGGCGACCAGCCGCCAGTCCCGGCCAGTCTGCAGAACCCGGAGAACAGCGCCCGGCCATCCGCACGTGGCGCAGTGCGAGCAGCGACGACCAAGCATCAGTCGGCAATGGATAAAGTCGCCCGTCTGGAAGCGCAGCTGGTGCAGGCGAAGCAGGAACAGGTAGTTGCCGAAGCAGACCGTCAACGTAGTGCAGACCAGCTCCGCGCTGTAGTCGTCTACCGAATCATGGTCGAGATTGGCCGTCAGGCATCCGGTATCGCGCTGGGTCCTCTCTATGCCCTCGCGCGCGCGGTCTCACCCTATCTGCAGCAGGATCTGGCGTTCGAAAACGCCCTCGACGATCAGGGACGTATCCTCCTGAACGAACGTCGCCAAACCCGCGAACAAGACAGTCGCGAGATGCTCGACCGGCTCGACCGCTACGCAGGCGAGCAGGCGCTCGAACTGAAGCTTCACCGCGCCATGCTGAAGGTGATCCGGGCCTTTCATGACGAGAGGGAGGCCGAGAACGCGGCAGCGCGTGAAGCTGGTCAGAGGTTGCCCACCGTCAGGAAGCGACAGGCGGTACGCCGCACCTCCGAGGCGCAACAGCGCGACGTCCACCCGGCCGCACCGCGGGCAGACGTCATCGATGTTTTCGATGCCTTCGCGAGCCTGCGGGCAGACGCTTCCAACGACAACGACGAGCCCGCGTGAGTTCATTCGTGGGAAACAAATGCGAGTGGCTGCTCCGCTCAAATTGTCGAGCAGCCGGGACTTTTCGCCGAACATACGAACATGAATGAGGAGCAAAGACGATGGGCACGATCAACGACGTTAAGACCACAGCCTCCGGGGTTTCGACACATCCGGTAAACGGCCTTCGGAAGGCCGCCTCGTCCTCCCCGCAGTTGACGTTCGATCCAAAGCCGTCAGCCATGACGAAACGAGCGGCAAGCAACGACAATGGCGCGTCAGACAGGAAGTACGACCAGTACTATACGCGACCGGATGTCGCCGCCTTTTTCTACGATCGTTTCAGAGAATATTTCGATCCTGCTGACTACTTAATGGTCGAGCCTAGCGCCGGTACGGGATCGTTTTACAAGATATTACCCAACGGCAGTATAGCCTTTGATATCGAGCCTAAATACCCTGGTATCATTAACGCCAACTTTCTCGAGGTTGAAATCGAAACTGACCGCCCAATTGCAATCATCGGCAATCCGCCTTTTGGCAAGAACTCCAGCACAGCAGTCAGATTCTTTAACCATGCTGCTCGCCAGTCCAGCGTAATTGCGTTCATTCTGCCAAGGACGTTCCGCAAGGCATCGATCGTGAACCGGCTCGATCGTTCCTTCCATCTGGTGCGCGAATGGGATGTGCCTGCCGACGCATTCCTGTTCCGGTCCAAGCCGTACGATGTGCCAGCGGTATTCCAGATCTGGCGTCGCAAGCCGGAACTCCGCAAACCGCGGCCAGTCGAGACGCGACACCCCGACTTCAAATTCACGACGAAGGAATGTGCCGATTTCGCCATTCAGCGCGTAGGTGGACAGGCCGGTCGAGTGCATCAGGACTTTTCCAAGAGCCCGTCTGCGCATTACTTCATCGAGGGGAACGTCAGGCACGCCATGGAACAAATTGACTTCGCTAGAGTCACTGGCGACGTTGCAGGCAATCCCAGCCTCGCAAAGTCCGAAATCGTCGCGCTATATCGCGAGTGGGAGTTAAAGAATTCGAAAATCAACGGTAGCTCGCGTATCATTACCAAACAGCTTTAGTACCTGAAGCTACGGTTCCTCCCGAGCATCGAATACAATCGGCATTTCGGCGGGAGAAACCTCAGTGTCTGTCAGATCGCGACAGTTCGGAAATCAACCTAGTTTTTCGGCGGTGTGCCGGAACAGCGTATTCTTATTTCGACCATACACCGCTGACGTAAATGGCTTGCCAGAACAGAACACCCGGCGTGGGCGGGAGAGCGAGCGCTCCGTCTTTTGACGCCCAATGCTTTGCCGACGCTTAAGCGATTACGCTGTCACCAACCGCACCCGCTCGCAGAAAGGTTCCGCGCTTTCACCATGGCCATGCGATTACGATCAGCCTCGCAGCGGCGCCTATTATACTCGTCTTGCGTTGGACGCAGTCCGCCACGTTCTGTTGGCGCAACTAAAATTTATCGGCTGGACATGAGGCGTTTCGCGAATTATATTCATCGAGCCTCGTTTTGAGATGCGCGAACGAGGCACAGGTATTCGACTGCTGCTCGGAGTGGTTGCACGATAGGTTGCCGGGGCGCGCTATCAACCCTGCCTTTCCTCTCCCCGCCCGTGTGAGCGCGGGCCGGCTTGGATCGCGAGGTTCGGGCATGCGGGGCACCGGAAGCGGTCTCGCCGACCCGAGTACAACTCATGACGACTTCCGTTCTATCTACGCCGCGTTCGGCTACCCGCCTGCGTGCATCGCGCATGGCGACGCATGCGGTCTTGGCCTCTGATGTCATATCGACAGACATCGAGGCACGCGCGATAGGTTACATTCGCTCGGCTCTGACAAGCGATGCCAATGGGCTGCACTCCAGCACTGCTATCGACGCGTCACCCCTGCCCGAACCCACCCCCGGTATTGTTTGGGAGGGCTCGCAGAGCGATCTACGCAACGTCGCCACTCCCTCCCTATTGACCAAGTTGACGGTGCCGCCCCGCTATCGCCCGGCTGGTAACCCAAAATGGTGGGTGACCCGGATGCTCTTCGGCGGTTGCAACATCGACAAACCGGAACAACTGCAAAAAGACCTTGGGCTGGACCTCGATCGTCACGCAGCCAACCTGCATATCCTGCGGGACTCATGCCTTATAGGATGGCGGCGGTTGGTCCGTGGAAACCTTCTCGGGCTTTATCAGCTGGCGGAAACGACGCCGCAGCACGCGGGCCTGATCCGGAGTGTGGTTCATGATCACACGATCCTCATCGGGGCCCTTCGTGCACGCATGCTTGCCGAATATCTCCGTCGTATGGCAACCGAGCCGATGGGACCCCGCCTGGATATCGACGATCCGATTTGGGTAAAGCGCGGGGCCCTGTTTGCCGACCGTCTCGCCAGACCTGCAAAAAGCCTTGACCAGCTCCTGAGCAAGCTAGACCGCGACAAAGCTTACGACACGCCGCAGGAGGCATTCGCGTCCGCGCAGTTCGAGTATGATCCCCGGCTGTTGCAAATGGCCGAAAGAATCTCTGAGCAGCTCAGCGATGTCGATCTCCATGGAGACGCATTCACTGCGCTCGTTCGCGCAATACGAACCGAAATAGCCCCGTTAACGGCCATTACGCCTGCGATGCTACGTAAAGATGGTTTCGGACGCGAGACCCTTGCCGAGGCGCAACTCGGCATGTCCGTTCCCGAGGCGGTTACCGTCCTCGCGATAAACCTTGTCTGCCTCAAGGGGCAGGTGCGAAAGGCCATGAAGGCGCTGGACGGCGGTTGCGGTCTTCCAGCCCTCTCACCCGTGCCAGCCGTTCCCGTGGGCGGCCGCGCGAAGGTGTGCCGCACCGCCAGTGCGCTGAAAGCCATCAGCGGCTGCGACCGTAATGTGGGAGACAGGAGTACCAATTCGGACAATAACTCTGGATCGACGCTGCTTGACCGCGTTGAGTCCCGGCTGGCGGAACCGATGCCAGCAGCCAGTCTCGAGCAGTTTCAGCTGCTAATGCCAGAGTGGTTGCGGCGAGACGGCGAGTTTTAGATACCCTGTTCACTCATCGTCCGAGTCGTCATCCCATTATGGATGAGACCCGCTGCCACTCCTGTTCGCGCCACCCCACCCGACGCTGCCAATCCGGCCTTCGCCATCGGCATGGCGAAGCTCGTCCGGCTGATGGCGAAGCAGGCGGCAGCCGACCATTATGAACGCTGCGCGCCCGCCTCGCGGGCAACCAATGATCCCGGCACGCCCGCCGCTTAATATACTCCTGACAGAAGGTGCTCCTCTGCCATGCTGATGCGCCCTGCCCCCCGCATCGTCCTCTACGGGCGCCACTCGACCGCGATGCAGACGGCCACATCGAGTATTGATCAGACCGAATCGTGCATGAAGCTCGTCACCTATGTTGGCGGCACCGTGATGGCGACGTATCATGACCCCGAACAGTCCGGCTATCGCCGTGATCGGGCGGGCCTGAGGAAACTGCTGGCGGACATCGAGTCGGGAACAGTCGACTTGATCGTCTGCGAAGCGCTCGACAGGCTTGCGCGCGATGCGGAGGATGTCGCGTGGCTCGGCAAGAAGCTGGCCTACCACCGTGTGCAATTGCACACCGTGAGCGAGGGCCATGTCGACGAGATCAAGTTCGCGGTTGCCGGGCTGCTGGGAGCGATCTTCCTCAAGCACCTCGTCGACAAGACCCTGCGCGGCATGGAGGCGGCAGTGCTTGCGGGGCGGTGCGCCGGTGGTCGCTCCTACGGCTACAAGCGGGTCATCCGCCTCGATGACCGCGGTGAGCGTATTAGTGGCCTGCTCGAGATCGACGAGGCGCAGGCAGCCATCGTCGAGCGCATATTCACCGAGTTCGCGGCCGGCGCTTCGTCCATCCAGATAGCGACCAAGCTGAATACCGACGGCGTGCCTGGCCCACGTGGCGGGCAGTGGAATGCCTCTACGGTCCGCGGCGACCCGAAAAAGGCGACCGGCATTCTCAACAACCCGCTTTATGTTGGCCGGCTGGTATGGGGACGCCGGCAATGGCGTCGCAACCCCGACAGCGAGAAGCGCGAGCGACGCTATCGCCTACGCGAACATTCAGAATGGATCGAGGTCGC
>Ga0265797_10006424_pt1 | contig 16592 bp, 19 predicted proteins | sample P2T30metagenome_FD_192433 | JGI IMG/M metagenome (GOLD analysis project Ga0265797, IMG submission 192433) | Plant litter microbial communities from East Loma Ridge, Irvine, California - P2 T30 | ecosystem: Environmental > Terrestrial > Plant litter > Unclassified | place: USA: California...
GCGGCCATCCTTGGAAGACCGTACTCCGATGAGCATTAGCGCCATGAGGACGTGGAAGAAACCGAGAGCAAAGTTGATGCGCTGCACCGCGACATATCCGTAGCATTGTTCACCGTGGCATTTGATATCGACGTAATCCAGCGTCAAGTGAGCGAGCTTCTTCATGGCCCAGTCGGTGAGCATGATCCATGAAACAATCGAGTTGATGAGGAGAATGAGCGCATATGCGATACGAGTTGCGATGCTGCACACCGTCAGTATACCGCCATATATCCATTCGTCTTCAAGTATTCCCACCTGTTACCGCACTTTCCTCCGCAAGAGCCCATGACAGCGCTGCATGTCGCGGCGCCACAGCAGGAGGCGGCGACGCTCCAAACCTGGACATGTTAGAGGCGCGCAATAGAAGCAAGCGGGTATCTGAACATACCGTGCCCATGGCCGGCATCGCCAGAAACGGAACCGATAGTAGTGCGCCCATGTTTGCGATGGCGTGAACGCGTGTGTGTGTGTGGTGGTGGTGTTGTGGAGAAACTGCAAGGGCACGAGGATGAAGCCGGTGACGTTCGCACCAGACGCCGCGCCTGCGGCTCTTACGCCAAGGCCAGGCTTGGCCATCTTATCTCCGATCAGTTGCTCCACCCTTCACTCTGTCATTTACCTTCCCTCGTCCACACTGTCTCGTGCCTCGCCTGACTTGCTTTTGCTCTCCTAGCGTTATAGACTACTTTCTCTTCATTCTGCTCGCGCTCTCTTCCCCCTACATACCTTTACATTCGGCTTTCCCAATTCGGCTTATCAAGTACCGATATCAGTCAGCTCCACTCGGCTGCGATTGCGCACCTCATCCTCTTCACTTGATGACCCCCGTATCGTCATAACACTCCTTCTGTACAGATCAACATGGTCACCGAAGAGAAGCCACCCGCTCACCAGAAGACGCGCATTGTCTCCGTTGTCGCTGCAACCGCAATTGCGCTCGCATGTGGTACGAATTATGCCTATTCTGCGTGGGCGCCTCAGTTTTCCGACAAACTCCAACTCTCTGCCACCCAGAGCAATGTTATCGTATGCCCCCCCTTAAGTTTCATCTCGAACGCGTTCCAGTCTCACGATTCTAGGGAACCGCCGCCAACTTGGGCATGTATGCCTCAGGCATACCCATGGGTATCATAACAGATCGGAAGAGCCCGAGGCTCACTACATTCATTGGAATGTTTGCACTGTTTGCGGGCTACTATCCCATTAAGCTTGGTATGATCTCGCGCTTTTGGCCACCATGTCCAAGTCTGACTGACCTGTGCAGCCTATGACGGAGGTCCAGGCTACATGAGCGTAGCTCTGATATCTTTTTGTTCATTCTTAAGCGGCGTTGGCAGCTGCGCTGCCTTTTCGGGCGCCCTGAAAACTGGTACGCCTTTTATCCAAGATGCAAGAGCTGTCGGTTGACCTTGATAGCTACACTGAATTGGCCAACACACCGAGGCACAGCAACCGCTTTTCCCATGGCTGCTTTTGGACTGAGCGCCTTCTTCTACACACTGGTTGCTGGAGTCGCATTCCCTGGCAATACTTCTGGGTTACTCATGATGCTTTCTCTTGCTACTTCACTCCTCGTTTTAGTATCCATACCCTTTCTCGTTGTTGTTGATCACAAAGCTGGCGCAGGCTACGCCGCACTACCAACTACCGAACGTGCACGACGTGACTCCAACCTACTTACAAGGACAAAGTCTAATAGCAGCAAATATAAATCATCTGTTATTCCGGAACAGGAAACTAGTAAGCCCCCTTTTCGTTATCCCTCTCTACCCCTTCGCACCTGCCAACCACCTCTAGCACCTGTCGAAGAGCACGATGGCCCCTCCACCGAAGCATCATCCCTGTTGTCGTCTATACCCGGCGATATAATCGACAATGACGACGACGCTACCAGCAAGAAGTCGGCTCACAGTTGCACAGATATAACCGGACTCGCCTTGTTGAACAAAGCGGAATTTTGGCAAATCTGGGTGCTCATGGGCCTTTTGACTGGAATTGGTCTCATGACTATCAAGTACGTCTAGCTGAGATATCTATATCAGTCGACTCTAACTGTTACAGCAATATCGGGCACGATGTCCAGGCCCTCTGGAAGCACTTTGACAACGACATAGACGGCGACTTCATCGCTCACCGTCAGTTACTGCATGTGTCCATCATCTCTGTCTGTTCATTTCTTGGTCGGCTGTCTTCCGGTATTGGCTCAGATATCATCGTGAAGCGACTTCACCACTCACGCTTTTGGTGTGCTGCCATTTCCGCAACGATATTCTCCCTAGCCCAAGTTGCCGCCATTCGTGTCGAAGATCCACATTACCTGTGGGCTGTGTCTGGACTCTGCGGACTCGGCTATGGCGTACTCTTTGGTGTCTGTCCATCGCTCGTCGTCGATGCATTCGGGCCGGATGGGTTTGCTGTCAACTGGGGGTTTATGACGATTGCGCCTGTTGTTAGCGGTAACGTCTTCAACCTATTCTATGGTGCTGTATACGACTCCAACTCGGTGGTCCAGCCCGACGGCCAGCGCGCTTGCGGATTGGGGCTCGAATGCTACCGGACAGCGTACTATGTTACCCTCGCCTCGAGCATATTGGGCATATTTGCGTGTTTCTGGGGCATCTACGGTGAACACACAAGGAAGAGGCGGGAACTGGAGGAACACGAGGCGCATAGGGATGCTTAATGTCCAAGACGGATTTCCTTGCTGGCGAGATAGACTGCATTGTATATAATTTATGAAGGGACGATACAGGGCTCTTCTGAGCAGAAAGCACTTGTCAACTGGTTGAAATTTTGTGGTGTGAGTTGGCATGATGTGTGGAAACTCAAATAAAGCGGATTCCTTTATATTATGCCGTGGAATGCAGTTCAATGACCACTTTCTGGTGGTTTCCATGGGTCAGGCAATGCATTCGGTCCAACCGAGACGAGACGATGCTTCGCGTCGTGCGAGCTTGGCTCCACTCGACCCCACTAGATAAGCTGCCCCATGGGTCCCTGCATAAGCGGCTGTGCGGGTGGCGAGGGCTGACGACCTCACGTCTAGGCATCAAGCCTCCTACTTCTATCACGCTCTTTACCACATTAAATTCCTTTGTCCTGCTGTCCTTTCTTCTTTCTACCTTTGAAAAACTTCGCTTCAAACGGATTACCCTTTCAATCACCTGCGGGTTCTTCATTCGGACTCGCAGATATGCCTGCGCCACTGGCCAAAGGTGCGTACAAATAGTTTCGCCATATTCGTGCTACTGCAGTGTTCGGGACGATCTCACGATCCCGCGATCTTGCTCCCGCTTCTCATTCCCTTCCATTCCCCGGGTTGTCTGTTTTCCTTTGCCAACCTGCTTGCAGGCACCGGCTCGCCATATACCGCGCCACATCGCAATGCTCCTAGCGCGCACCATCCTAACCACCCCTTGACTTCAGGCCTCATAATCGCCGCGTCCGTCATCGTCGCTGCCGGCATCGCCATCTACGAATCCCCTCAGGTGCGAGCATGGGCGGACCAGACCCGTCGCAAGATCGCTGTCGCGCTGCATTCACTCGGTGACGACATTCAGCCCCGCCGACCGAGCGAGTCGTCAGACGACTTTGAAGAGAGAAAGCGGAGGAGGGATGAGCTGGTTAGGAGGAATAGGAACGAGTTGATCAAGAGGGCGAGAGAAGAGGGTATCGCGGTGGATTTGGACGAGCTGGCTAGGATTGGTACCGAGAACGCCGAGGCGGCAGAGAAGAGGTCAAGGGTTGATCGGACCAAGAGCTTTGACGACATGGTTGGCAGCGACGGTACTCTCAAGAACAACACTACTGCAACTGGCACCGAGACACCAAAGGGAGACGTCAGGAAGCGTGGAGCCGCCGGCTTTGCTGCTGGCGCTGCTGCCGCCGCTGTCATGGCGAACCCCTTCTCCGACGATCAAACTCTCCTCGACAACGACGACCAAGATGAAGCTCCCTCACCCAAGCCATTCGCCTACTCAGAACTCAGCGCCCGCGAAAGTACCGCCACTCTCCAAGCCGCCGTTCCTTCCACCCCCGTCACCGCCACCCTCGTCGACCTAACTCCCACTCCCGAGACCCCCTGTCCCACACGCACCGAACCCGAAGAGACAGACCAAGCCGCCCAATCCTTCTACTCCTTCACATCCTCCACTTCAGAACTCCCTCCCCAAGTCCCCGCACACACAGACGAAGAAGAAGAACAAGCCGAGCACCTCTCCGCTGGTACCTTGACCCCCCGCTCCGAGCGTTCCATGACCATGGCCGCCACCTCCTCACCTTCTTCTACCCGCGCACCCTCTGTCGACCTGCTCAGCATGCAAAATGACACGGATCACGACGCTCGCTCTGAAATCTTTTCCGAGGGCGGCTTCACAGATGCCTTTTCCGAAGGCGGTTTTAGCGAGTTTGAAGACGAGAGACGCGGCGTTATGACGCCGAATTCTTGGACTGATGTTGGCAGTGATGATGGAAGCGAGTGGGGTGGTGCTGCCGGCGGAAATGGTCATGTTAGTCAAGTGCATCAGTAAAGAGGAGGGGGAGGTATTGTTGTAAGATGATTGAGGGTTGTGTTGTTCTTTTCTTTTCACTTAGGATTCAATTTGTGGCACACATGTGTTTGATTTTACAGATATATCAATGGGAGTTTCTTTTTCTGGCGTGTATGTGTGTGTTGAGTGTTTCCATTATTAAGGAAAGAAAGTAAACAGACTTCCATTGGTTAGTTGTGTGTTTTTATTCTTGATAGAACTCAAGTTTGCAACAATATAATATGCGTATATGCGCGTGCAAATTGATCTCTACATGGCAAGAAATAAAGTCAGTGATAGATCAATAGAATGAATATTTTTCCTGCTTTCCTTTGTTTACTTTATTTCCACTATGGTTTATATTTAGCAACTGCAGACGGAGAATAGTTAGTCTGTAGCGACGGTAAGATGGATCTCTACACAGTATTCAATCTCTTACCAACATACCATACACATCACACGTCACACATATGCACGAGGAGCATTAGACGATCAAGCGAGAGGCCGAGTCTTACAGAAGAAGAATCAAATTTGCTTGCTAAACTAACTGACTGGGTTGCAGGTTGTGATTAATGAGTAACTAAATAAGAAGAAAGAAGAAGAAGAAGAAGAAAAAAAAAGGTGAAGGGGAGGGGAGAGCCAGCGCTGAAAACCTGTCGATCCAAGACGGTCAGCCTTGGATTTCCCGCCAATATCGCTGTTTGGAATATCGCTGCATGCTGGGTGTTCATTTTGAGGAGAAGGAAAACGATGAGATGCGCCAATCTCATACCTGTGTATCCCCGTGTAGTCATGGTTATACTTCCAAACCCAAACTAAAAAAAATCAAATCATGCAGTGATGTGTGAATTGCTGAATAGTGAATCGAAAGTGGGAAAGGAAAATGCACATGGAGTGTGTGTGTGTGTAAAAAGAGAGAGAAATCAGAACGAACAAAGAGTGACAGTTACCCAGTCCAGTCTGTGTTTGAGCGGCCCCGAAGTGTAGACGGTACAGCCAAGTCAAGATAAGACAGCGGCCCATCAATCTCCTCGTCAAGATGAAACGGCGTCTTCTTCTGGCCACAGGCAGAGCAACAACCCACAAAGCCCGGTGCCGACACTGGAGTAGCAGGCGTGAAATCTGGGTCATATGGGTTATGAATGAGCTTAGTCTTCGGAGTTACATCCGCACTCGCTTTCTTGCCGTTGCGCTTGGTTGTACGGACCAGGTTCCTGCGCTTTGGTGTAGATGCTTCAATACAATGGCTCTGCTCTTCTATAGATAGCTTGCGCTTATTACCACCATACGTGGATAGGAAACAGGCGGTGCGGTAGAGTCGAGGGTCGTATCGCCACATGCGGGAGTTTGCGTCGAAAACCCAAGGATCGGGGCTATCGATGCTGTGAACGATTCGCGCGTCTTTGATTTTGTGGAGACGGACGCCGTCCCAGGGCATGACGTGGGTGATGGTTGATTTGGGGATGAAGCCACATGCAAGCCATTCGTAGTCGTGGCCTTTTGCTGCGATGGTGTCACAGTAGCGGATTTTCGGGAGGATAAGCTTCAAATCGGAACTGCGGATTTCGGTGATTGAGAGCCACATGTCTGCACCTGAAGACTCTAGCTGCTCAGGGGTGATGGCGGAGCGGTCTTTGGGAACGGCCTTGTCGCGGATCCAAACCGGAATGGTGATATTGTGTATCTTTGTGGCCTCGTGCACATCGTCTGGGATGAGACGAGTAGGCATTTTAGTGGTAACTGTCACTGTTGTGGCCATCTGTGCTCGAACGGTCGCAGGGATCAAGCCATTGGTTTCTATCCGGGCAATGGATATACGCATACCGATCCGCTGGCTATCCTTGTAGTGGAATCCTGCTCTGCGTATGGCGAATTCTGAACACTATTAATATTGGTAGAGGTGGGAATAGTGGAGGAAACTGACCGATATCGTTGAAGACAGAGATGTAAGACGATGGGTTGATTTTCTTATGCCAAATAAGGTGTCGTTCAATACGTTCCCTGGTTAGATCTTGTCGTAGGGAAAATGAACCAATAGACTGAAAGGCGTTCTCTTCACTAATGCTCAAGTCCGGAAACTCGCGGTGCTTGGGATGTGTGTCTTTGTTCACAAAGCAACACGCAGTCTGCGATGTCTCATAGTACGTTCGATAAAAACCTGATGGTAATATGCTACTGCGAGCACGGATAAGCTCCTCTTCTTCATCGAATGTTCTGCTATGTATTAGTCTAATGACTTTGGGCTGGACGAGGTGACTGACATGCTGACAGGATCAAGCAGGATGGACTTTATCTCTCTAGTTTGGTTTTCCTTCAAATGTGGTAGTTCGTTTTTGGTATTGTCTGGCCAAACCTTGTCAATGGCACCACTTGCTGATACTCTGAGCTTCAGTAGACGACTAAGTTCGACAGTTAGAAGTTTAGAAATGTTGATAGAATCAGCATCACCATCTGCGCTACCACTTGGGTCGAGTGTTGATGGTAGTGATGGCGGAGATGCCTCAGCAATCGGTGCATTCATCGTCGGTCGTAAGAAAGTTTAATAAGAGAGAAGAGTAACAATGATGCAGAGATGAAGAAGTGACAAGATGTAGAGATGTAGATTCAGTATCCTGGTTTGGTATTCAATTGAATTGTTGATGTTTCCAGGATGATTGTGTGGTTGAAAATTAGGCTTATATATATGTGTCTTTGTACCAAAAACGGCTGATGGTGAGAGAGCCCATGTTGGAAGCGTCTTGAGGTAGTAAAGGTGGCCGACACACGCGTCGTGCAATTTGCCCATTACAAGTGAGTTTACGGGTATCGCCACTGTTCGCGACTCATCAAAACGTAGCCAGAGCATGTAATATGCCCACTTCATAATGTTACTATCTAGATTGGAAGGTCAGTCCATGTGTAGTCCTGGGGGAGCTGGCTGTGAAGTCAAAGAGGGATTGATAGCGGAAGCGCATTGAGCAATATGACATAGCGAAGCGTACACAGATGGCTTCTTTCTACTATCGAACCTTGCCAGAAGCCAGAGTTCAAGTCTGCATCGTGGCGAAGAGGACGTAATGTCGGCTCAGGCGGTTCTGAGGCCATGCGGCCCGCCAAGCACTGCGCGTGTGTGATTGGCAGTCGCAGCCGCGTCTCAGCGAACTGTCACTTGCGACACGCAGCACTTGACTGTTCCACTACCGCATTCCTAGAATCCACGATTCCAGTACGCTCACTCCAGCTGCACAATGAGCGCGTCTATAGAGACGGAGATTCTGAACAAGTACAATCTCACGACACTATACCCCGCAGCATGGCCCGAGGAGAAGGACGCCGCTGACGAGGAGGATGAATTCGACGAACCAGCTCCCAAAGCCACGCCCCAAGCAATTCGCCGGTCGCGGTCACGGTATTCCGTTCTAGAGCCCAGCGCCCGGTCTTCACGGCAGATCCCCGGCGCTGAGCGATCGAAAGATGGCGTGGAGACGCTGGTGCAAAAGGACGAGCAGGACCCGTTGGGCATGTACCCGAGCGTTGTGCAGGTGCTGCGGGCGAAGAACATCCAGGTCGAAGATGACATCAAGCTGCGTATGTTTCGGCGATATAGCAAATACATTAGAGGCCTATCTAATAGGCCGCAGGCAACCGCTTCCTCTTGAGCTCTACTACCTTTTCGCCCTCGCTGTTCCTCTCGCAAGTTCACAATGAAGCATCTACAGATTCACTGCTCGCCGGCCTTGACTTTCTTTCCCGGTCCATTGAGCAAAAGTCAGCCTCGCTCAAGATCCTCGTAGAATCAAACTTCGACCGCTTTGTAGGCGCAAAGGCCACAATTGACCGCGTATACAATGAGATGCGAGACCAAGGAAAGGACCATTTAGAGTTGCCCAACGGCCCACAGCACACTAGAGGAGGAAGTCGTTCGAGCTTCTCAGGCCGCAAGACCAGCGCCAACCCGTCTTTGACACCGGGCGTGTCTGATGCTGCGCCCGTGGAGAAGAAGAAGAATGCGCTAGTCAAAGAGAGCGAATATGGTGTACATGGGATCAAGGTTCCACTCACCGAAGTCGCTGTCAAGGCAGAGGAGGTGTGGGGACCGGCGCTGAACGGTCGTGAAAGGGAAGAGACGCTCAAGTCCATCCTGGAGTCTGTGGACCATCATCGAGGGCTGTTCGAGGTTGGGTCGGCCTTGCAGGATGCGATACGGCGAAAAGACCACGAAACAATCACCGAGGAGTACAAACGCGCGAGGAAATACGCAGATGAAGCCCGCTATATAGTAGAACAGGCCACTTCTGCTCGGACACCGCTCACTGATGCTGATATACACATGGTCATTGTGACAGCGAGGATGTGGTCGGATGTGGAGCGCCAGATTGAGCATTTCAAGCGGGACTCGTGGAAGCGCCTAACGGCGGCACACTTTACGAACATCCAGACAAGCGAAGACACAAAGTCAGACGAGTATCTGAGTATCATATCTATCATGCTCGAACTGGGTGTAGAAGACAACCCAATATGGGTTTGGCTACTTTCACGCTACGAGCACCTCAAGTTCCGCCTCAACACTACCTGCCAGCGATCGGTTGTTGAAATTGAGATCCTTCGTCGTCATCTAGCTAATGGCGAGAAGCCCAGTCTGCGACTGCTGCAAAAGTATCTCCGTTCTGTCCCTACCAGCAGCAACATCACCGCCGAGCCATCAAAGCTAGACAACCCAAAAGTCATTGAATTCTGGGAACATGTGTATGCTTCAATGAACACCCTGCTTTCCAACAAAGGTGGACTGCTGGCGGAGCTTGTTGAATACTGGGAAATTGCCCAGTCTTTCCTCTCCGGACGTGCGCAAAGAAACCTTCCCACAGGCTACCAAGGCCAGTCATCTGTTCATCACAGGCTCACTAATGAGAACAAGGAAGAGCTTGAAAGAGGCACCACGGAGCTCATTACCATCTTACGAGAACACCTCTTCTCTTTCTTCTCTGACCCGCCTATTGAGGACGTGTCGCTGCTCTTTTCCCCACTCCCAATGTCTCCCACGCCGACGACACCAAGAACACCCCTCAGCGCTCTGATGAGTCCTACATCGGCGTCTAGGTCTCGTTTTGACCCAGCCAAAGTACCGCCACCATCACCCAGTCGAGGCGAGGCCTGGGAGAAGTATGCTTTCTGGCCTCCTCACTCTAATGCGCTCTCTGGATCGCACTATCTTTCCAAGACGCTGGTTTTGATTGGCACAGCAGCTAATGAACTAGCATCATTACAAGTTCCTGAAAATGGAAACAATGGCCGTCTTGATGAAGCCTTGCGTTTGTTGCTTGGCGGAGTGCGTGAACGCTGCGCGCAGGCTGTATGTGCAGCCTGGAACACAGATGCTGAAAAGCTCAAGGTTCTTGAAGACTGGACGCGAAATGCGGATCGCAAGGATACTACAAACTTGCCACAGCGGTTCCTTGCAGTGCAGAGCTTCCTACTCAACAATCTGCAGAGGATTTTGTATGTCGAGTCGTCGAGTAAGACCCGAGTGGATGTAGTTGTGCCACCAAGCAATAAGTTACTGCAGATGGTCAGAAGTCAGTTCGTCACAAGCTTCTACCGCACCCTCAGCGGCATGGTTGAATGTGCAGAGCGAGGAAGAAAAGCCCTGGGCGACGAATTCGAAATCAAAGGTGACGACCTAACCATTGACGGACAAGAAGACCAGTTTGAAAATGATTGGGGTAGAGTCGATTCCAACAAAAAGGCAAGTTCCACCCCTTACAATATACAACAGGCAACTAACAAGCCGCCCAGTCGAACCGCCTCCTCCTAACCCTCGCCAACATGACGGCTTTCCAATCGGAAATAACCCCCCAACTCCTCACGCTCTTCGAAACCCTCTTCAGCGTGCAACTCACCGACGAAACAAACCGGATCCGGGATGTTCTCTCACAACTTGATCTCCAACTCTTCCGCTCCTACACCAAACCTCACGCCACCAAGATCCACAATACCATCGAATCCGGCATTTTCAGCCCGTTCTGGGCGCCTATCCCATCCTCTGGTTCCAAATCCGTGGCCGATCGCGACCCAAGCCCCTACGTCTTCTCCGTGCTCCTCGATCTCGTCATCGTCCACACGGAATCCAGCACCACCTCGGCGCCCCTCACTCCGCGCATTCTACGCTCCTTGTTCGAATCCACAACTGCGTCTCTCATTTCGACATTCCAGTCGGACAAGCTACCGTCTATTTCGCTGCCGCAGCTCATGCAAGCCACGCTCGATGTAGAGTTTATGGCGCAGACACTGGCCAGCTATACGACGGAGAAGGCGAGTCAGATCCAGACAGATATCTACCAGGTGCTTGATCAGAAGACGGACAATGCGGCAAGAGTGCGGTTGCAGGAGGAATTGGGCAATTTGAGGGTGGTGCTCAAGCGGTTGAGGGAGGGGACAAAGGTGCAGTTTGCGTGTTTTAGAAGGGTAAAGAGGGGGACTGTTGTGGCGGGCATGGCTGGGGAGGAGGAGAGGGGGAGGCGGTAGCATGCATGTGAACAAGGGGTAGGAAAGGCGATGGGGAGGATGTAAAGTAGTTCAATCGGATCGCTAACATTTTTTTTCCTTTCCAAATCTCCACGCTCATCACCCCGTGTGTTTCTGTTGAGAGTGTAAAGGGTTCTAATATATTACACAAATGTCTATAACTCTTGCGTCTCCGCGTCCCTACACACTTGCACCTACATACACATACACGGTAGAAAGAAAAAAACGCCGCTGATGCATCTATCCATGTCCCAATCATACGCAAATATCAATATCTTTACAATCATCTCATACACACAGCAGAAGAGAAGAGAAGAAGGAAAAAACTCCGGCATTTACACGTCCTCGCCTCTCGACAGCGGATGTTGCTCAAAATACCTCAATAGCGTCTGGTACAACACCAACATGGTACCGGATTGGACACTTGTCCAGACGGCGCGAGGACCTACGCCTCGGAACCATCCGGCTATGCCTTCAGTTTTGTATATAATCTTGAGACCCGTTATTACAGACGAGGTGTCGAGGGTAGCGGCGCCGTGGGCTTTTAGTGTTGTTGAGGGCGAGGATGTGGAAATGGGCCTGATTTGGGTTGATTTTGATTTCGGTGATGATGTGGGAGAGGTTGCATGTTTCAGAGGTGAGAGGTTTGCTTTCGGGGGAGGTGCTGGCGCGCTGCTCGGTGACGGGCCGTTGTGTTGGGTTTGGATGCGCGTTTTGACCACGTCGAGGGGAGTCGTCATTACTCCTGCCATGCCGCCGGCCGTTGCAGCGGTTGCGATTTCAAGGGGCAGGCCAATGTTATTTGAGCCCATGTAGCTTTTTGCCCATCCCCGCTCTTCCTCGTAAAAGGCGAATTGGAGGGCTGAGAAGGGCAGGTCGCGCCATAGTGTTGCCTTGTAGCCGTGGAAGAGGGCGCCGTAGCCTTCTGTGCGCGCGATGGTGCGGGCGGCGTCAATGGTGGAGCGGTAGTTGTAGCCCGAGTTGAAGTAGGGATTGTTGTAGCGACCTTGTAATTGGAGCCGGGTTTTGAGGACTTCAGAAGGGACGTATGCGGGTGCGGCAGCGAGGTCAGCGAGGAGCCCTGGGGATTCGTTAGTACATGGTCTTGCCCAGGTCATGTCCAGATGAAATCGTACCGGCTGAAAAATATGCGACTGATGGTGTAACGCCCATGTCGATCATGGTCCGCTTCGTCCATTCATAGGCACCGAAAAAGCATACAGTTCCAACAAACGATCCCAGGAAGGCTGGCTGTATCCCTCCGTACAAGCCTTTGCTGAAGCCCTCCTGCCGCCATATTGTATAGTAAGTATTACCCATCGAGGTATACTTGGGTGGCATGTGCGGGTCGCCTTGCTGCCGTGTCTTGACTGTGTCGAGTGAATGCATCAGCATGTCTCCTGTGGTGCCGCCTATACCTCCTGCCAGCATTGCCTAGATTTCATCAATTGGCGTCCCTCATCGCTCCAGGCTAGGCATCCTCACATGTAGATATGGCGGCCGCGCTGCTTCCTGGTCTACCTCATCCTCGGCCTCGATTGCTCTCCGCTTGGCCTCCACGGGTAATTCGACCACCTTTTGTGTATTTGCGACATTACTCCGGCTACCGTCGGTGAGATTGCTGGTCGGGTCTCCGTTGGTGAAGAAGTTGGCCACGCGGGCAAGTACCATGAGAGCTTCAATGGCGGCGGTGCACTAGATAGAGGGTTGTAGAAAGATGGATATCGGGATTTGTACGGAATGCAGTGTGCGGCGTACGAGGGTATAATTGAGAGAGTGACGTTGTCCTATGTGGCCGTGCGATGATGATGATGGCCTGGAAAATTTCGGCCAAGACCGGGACGGCACCAGACCCCTGCAATCAACAGCAATCAGGCACAGGGACCAGAGGACGGCCTGAGGCGGGTAACGTTGAATCCTCCTTAGACTCAGGTACCATTCAGCCTCAGACAGGGACAGCCACCATTTATGCCATATTGCTCCAAAAAGACGCCGTGATTTTTCGTGAAGATCATCACCAACCAAAAAGTGTCTTAGGCTAAGCCCTGGTGCAGCTTAGCGCCCACTGACCCACGTGAGACCGGCCATCGTTGTTTACATTCGCGTACCGGTAGCTTTTTCCATTGACCACCACCTCATCGCATCACCAGTTTCGCTGACGGCACACCTTTCACACCTGTACATTTCCATCATCCTGATCGCAGCGTTTACGCGACTTTATCCATACCCATCACCATGTCTCAATCGTGGCTCCAGAGAAAGCGCAAAGCTGAATTGATTGACCTTGCGCAAAAGGCCAGACTTTCAGAGTAGGTTCAAGAATGCTGGCGCATATGTGTTGTGGTTCTAACAGCGCTTTTCCAGTGCCGATGGCCTTTTGAAAGATGATTTGGTCGAAATGCTCGTGACCCACCTCAACTCCAACGAGACGACTTTCGCCAAACACCCAGAGTTCCGCGACTACTACGGCAAGAATGGGTCGCCCATCAAGCGCGAGCGACTGTCGCCCTCAGCACCTCCAACTGTTATCAAGACGACGCGCCGCCGGACGCTTATCAAGGAGCCTTCGTATGTCAAGGCCAGAACGCGACGCGTTACGCGCCCAAGCTAACACTGCCGCAGCCCAGAGCGTATGCCAGCACCCAGCAGTGCTGTCGCGCGTACACCAGTAGAGCGTACGCCAGTAGAGCGCGCGCCAGTGGAGCGAACGCCAGTAGAACGCACCCCTATTTCGCGCACTCCAAGATCCGTCCCTCGCCGTGTCTCCGAGGTTCTCGCCGAAGTGGATATTCCCGCCTCGCCCGCCCAACTCGCTGAAGTTGCCGACCAGTCTTTCCAGGTGGTCAAGTCCAAGGCCACTGACCTGTGGGACAGGACCCGCATCGACGAGCTGAAGGAATTTGTACGCGAAAACGCAAGCTCAGTTGCGACCATCCAAACCATCATCCTGCTCATCGAAGCCGTGGGACTGCAGTGGAACACTCTGGACACTACAGCCATGTTTGCTACCCCGCCCGCCTTGAGCTCGTACTCGGATAGCCCGCACGTCATGGGACCAAACGGGTGGGCATTGCTCACTGCTGGGTGGTGGGCGCCTGCTACTCTCTGGTCATTGACCAGCTGGGTGCTGCCTCTTGTCTTCTCCTACTTTTTCAACCTGACCCTGCGCACAAACACATCGCGCAAGTCATCGGACAATCAATATCCCGCCGATCCCCTCATTTTCAACATCACAAGGGCTATATTAGCCTACAGTGCGTACAGAGAGACTGTCAACACTGCCTTGGTTCCGGGCGCATGGGGTCCTTTCTCAGAGTCTTCTGTTGCGCGTGTTGGAAACCACGTACCTGGAGGATACTACGGACTGCAAATCAGTTCTCTGGTCGGTATACTCGTGAGTCTGTACGATGCTGCGCTGAAGAAGTAGACTTGGTACATAAGATAAGGCCCAGCACGAAAATATGGGATTGGCGATGCTTGTATACTTAACGGCGTTTGGATTCAGGTGCGTTGGAGCATTGCGAGTTGGACTTGCTCCGCATCTGGACGCGGCCTGGAAGCGGCGTTCAAGGCGTGTACACAGTAGGGCTGCATATTTGCACTCTTGTGATTCAATGTTATTATTGCTCCATCTGACTTTGCCCTCGCTCAAGTACTGGCTAGCTTAGCAACTCAAATGTGGGTGACCTGCACCTACTTTAGCGATCTGAAACGGGCTTTGCCACGTCGCGTGTGCTATCGATAAACCTCAAGCGCGAAATGGCCACGCTATCATCACCCCTCTTCAAGCCCATCCCTCTTCCACGACTGCCTGTATAACACTTTTGAAAGAACATATCCTCTCTTGAGGTTCTCTTGTTTTCGGCAATCAGTCAACATGGCGGAGAAATGGATGAAAATGTTACACAATGCGAACATGAAGGGGCGGTCAAGCCGGTATGCTACGCATATACTCCTCAGACAAAAGGAGTCCTACTGACGGCGAGTGGTCAAGCACATTAGAAGACCTCATAGACTCTGACGACCAGATTGGTGGCATGGACGCTATGGAACTTCGTGGTTGGTCGCAGAAAAACCCCACGGTGCCCAGTCGCCATCTTACCGACCCGGTTGGCCAAGCCATGCTCTCTGCTTTCAATAAAGAATTTGACGCACCGAAAAACTACATCGAAACTATGATCAAAGGACTTGGAGGTACTGAGGAAGCACGCAAGACTGTCAGAGACGATGTGTATGCAAAGCGCTGGGGTCCGACCAAAACGCCCATCTACGGCCTTTTGCTACCTGCGCTCCACATGCTACCGAATCACAAGAAGGAGCTCCTCGATATCGCCCGTTACCTTGCGAACGACCTCAAGGTACCGGTCGAAGGCAAGGATGCCCTTGGTTGCACGGCGCTCTTCTGGGCCATATCCACGAAACCCTACGTCCAACCTGAATTTGCGCAGATATTGTTTGACGCTGGGGCCTCTGTCAACACAAGGAGTCGCTTCAACAACACTGCCGCAGCTGAGATCAGCCAAGCGGACATCCATGGAGACTCGAGCAAAAACGTGCAGATGATGAAGTGGTACATTGAACATGGTGGAGACGTTGTAACCAAAGACGCAGATGGCATCAATCCCAAGACTATTGTGGAAATGATGCGTGTAAAGGTACCGGGTTTGCATGACGCTATTCAAGCGGGTAAGGGACCGAGGAAAGAGGGTGAGTGCGCGAATTGTGGGAGGACTCCTGCGAACTCGCTTTGTGGCCAGTGTAAAAAGGCCAAGTACTGTTCGTCTGTGTGTCAAACTGCGGATTGGAAGATGGGACACAAGAAGGCCTGTAAGCCTGTGTAAAGAATCAGGGCTTTGATACAACTATATATGGTCATTGGTGCGAGATTGTGCTTACAAGCGATGCCCAGGACCAGACTACGATTGATACGCTCTAGAATGCATGCCAGATAATGCACTACTACTTATTAAGCACTCCAAATAGGCAGGAGGGTGGGGCGCGGGGAAGCGCTAGTAGCAGCCACATATAAGCTGTCAACGTTATTTGTAACCTCATACAGCCTTGACTTGCATCTCCTCATAATCGAGTCTTCGTCTTCGACATATACCGCAATAGATTATATTTCTAAATTTCATCCACAATGAGACTGGACCCCAATGGCGACTCTTCAAGCTTCCCCAGGCGTGCAGCATTGCCACAGATATCGGGAACACCTAAAGGCAACGCCTGGTTTTGGGGCGGAAACGATGAACTAGGACGCCTGAACCTTCTCACTCCACAGCGAATAGCAAAAGTCACACAAGAGAACGTCAAAACTGGTGACTCCATCTCGCTCGACCTCCCCCTCAACGTCCCAGGTCCAGCCTTTTTCGGCCGCGCACCACTAGAACACTGCATCAAGTCAATTGGCCCTGGCGCCTTTGACGATGAAGTATCCTACAACACTCAATCCAGCAGCCAATGGGACGGGTTCCGCCATTTCGCAAACCCAGAGTATGGATGTCACTACAACGGCATGCC
>Ga0265797_10006425_pt1 | contig 16592 bp, 14 predicted proteins | sample P2T30metagenome_FD_192433 | JGI IMG/M metagenome (GOLD analysis project Ga0265797, IMG submission 192433) | Plant litter microbial communities from East Loma Ridge, Irvine, California - P2 T30 | ecosystem: Environmental > Terrestrial > Plant litter > Unclassified | place: USA: California...
TGACGACTTTTGAGTCCAGCGCTTTCAGTTCTGTCTCGGTCGGCAACGCGGCTATCATGACGAACCGCGCAAAAGCTATGGCATTTCCGGATGTGTTGGCGATGGTGATAAAGAAAGCTGCGAATGCCATTGTCCATAGGAGTCCCGGGCGCAAAGTTCGGTCAAGCTACGCTCCTGTAAGTTATCTGTGAATCTGATATCTGATTGCTTGTGACCAACTCACATAGATCAGCTCTCCGCCGTCATAAGGAAACTCCGCGCCGAGTTCCAGGTATGCCGTAAGACTAGAATTGTCAGCATATCCCGTGGCTATTGTGTCACATGGTCTCTTACCACATCGCTGTATACACTCCACCAACGACCCAGAAGACGATGCTTATCTTCTTGCTACCAGTGGCTTCCAAGACATGCCCAGGAACAGTGAAGATGCCTGTACCAACCATTTTGTTGAACACAAGAGCCCCGAGATCGAAAGTGGTCAATGACTTGGGCGGCACGTTCGTCTTCCTCTCTGAGAAATCTGAAGCAGGACTCATGGACCTCTCGCGAGAAGGTTCGGAACCTGGAGGTACTCGTACTGGGATTTCCCCCAAGATGTTCTCATGGGAAGATCGGTCTCCTGCTACCGATATATGTTCACCGGTGGCGTGCCTAGAACTGCTTCCATCGCGTCGCGTAGATGTCGTGCCCAAGGACGATGATTCCTCTATTGCGCTGCATCGAGGTGACCTGTCGTAAGGCGAAAGCTCGTGCGCGTGAGGACCTTCTTTCATGGTCGGTGATTGGTTGTCGGGTAACGATGAACTGTTCCTAAGAACAGAATGACTGACGACTCTGCTGTTCTTGAGGATCAGGAAAATCAGTTAGTTCGAGACTTGCGTCTCGGTAAGACCGGTGAGTTCCTACACACATCAGGCTACAAGGCTGAGCGGAAGACTGATCGGCAAGCTGAACGACGTGGCTTGCATGCCAGCTGCCTGCAGCGCCTCATCATTCGAGAGGCACTGACTGGTCCAAGTCATGCGTGGAGCCCTCAGTCAGTCTCGCTTGTATCGCCTTGAATTTATCGCGCCTCGAGCTCAACGTTCTATAAGGATCTCGATCCCGCGCGTGAGATATGTGGCATATACTGCCTCTGCACCGACGCAACAGCCACCATGTCATCCACTCCGCCCCAAGGCTATGTCCGGCAAACCCTAGAAAGTCGATACATCAAAGTGAAAATCTTGGAAGCATTCCTTCTTGCCAACGCCGAGACTTTCGGCGAAGCAAGCACGTACGACGTGAGTTGAAGCTGTCATTCACGGAAAGCGTTACCTAAAGAATCATACAGGCGACATCGACGGAGGGTCTGATCGAGGTTACTGTCAAACGAGCTCTCACTAAGGTAAAAGAGACGAGTAACAACTTTGAAAGAGAGCGTTAGGCTGACATTGGACGAATGGCAGACGGAGGTCTTCAGCCTGCAAAAAGAAAGCTATCCGAAGCGCTTCAAGGATGATTCGGAATCTGATTAGAGCCGTGCGACTGTGTGAAATGGATGCAAGGCAATGGCTAGGCTTGATGGGATGACGGCTTGCGGGGCTCACATGAAGCAATGCACAATGTACGCGCCATGATTATGTAGGGCCGTAGGCACCCTTGGCTATCACACTTCATGCACATGCACTATGCATAAGTGCCTGAGGGGAGAAATGGCGGCATTGCTCCTGCACCTGATCTTTAACATGCTGTCACTTGTGCAACTGGTGCCAGGGCTATGCTAGTTGTGGTCAGCAGAAAGATCACTGGTGATGGTTCGAACAGCCCAACCATAAAAGGCTCTTAATCCCAGGATCAGCAAATTTCAATTCATTACAAACGACTCAAAGCGTCTATATTGATCGCAATGACGCCAATAAATTGTACCTGGCCACGGCGGGGAGGTGCAAACGAATACGTGTTCGACCTCGACCGGTGTGATCTGGATCTCCGTGAAAGCTCCACCAGGCTCTTCCAAGCTCCAGGACAAGGTTCCATACGTTGTATCGACGTGGGTCGAAAGTGTGCGTGTGGCCTATCCTTTGTATACACTGCGTTTCCATACTGACGCAGTTGCACACATGTAGCTACCACTTTGAAAGATAACCAATCCTTGGTGGCCCATCTAGACACAACAGAAGATGTCAAGATCCGGATCTTGTATACGACCCGTACCCTTCCGCGGCCATAACGATACTAACCCGCAGAAGTACAGTAAATCAAACTTTCTCCTGGAGTCCTCTCGAGATTTCGGAGCAAATGATGCGGGCCGTTCTACAGCACCTGGATGCATCACCTGCGTTCGCACAAATACTCCATACGTTTGGCGAAAGAAGCTCGAGCACCAGCGAAGCCAATGGCATTCCAGCCTTCATCTCGTCTCCTGTAAGCAATAGGGTGGGTGAGTACAGTGCCTGCGTTCCAACTTCGTGACGCTTGCTGATTGATATAGATCGTTGCTATGTCTTGCAGTGTGTGGAGCTACATGGACGCGGCGATCAAGCCGATCCTTGGTCAGTCCGACAATTTGCGGTCTACGAGCGAGCGTGGCAAGACTCAAACTCGTCTCAATTTCTTCTTATCAACCACACAGCATGCCGCTCACTTAAACAAAAACTCAAAGCTATTCGAATGGGCACAGTTGAGGGTCCGGCTGATGGCGCAAGTATCCATCTCTTACTTGCGTCTTCTGCGATCGTACAATGGGGTCAATATTGCAACTTTCTCGAAGAAGAATTGAACCGTCTTGTAAGGTCTTCATCCCAGATATGGAAAGCGGTTTCAGCACGCTGACTGGTTTGCAGAGCAACAGAGTTTCGACAGACCCAACTACACATCGGCAGCGCGGCTCAAGCATGCAGACGGTCATCGATTTTCATGATCTCCAGACATTGAACACGGTCCAGAGCAAGATGCAAGTCACACGTTCTGCTTTGAAAGCGAATTTGTCCGTGATTGGGACCGTCTCTTGTGATCTCGAGGCTCGTCACAACTTGTGCTCCCAGTCCTTCACCGCGTATCTTTCGAGCCTCGAAAGCCAGCTACAGAGGGTGGATGCTCTACTGGCACGCAGCAGCACCCTCACCACCCATGTGTGTCACAAATACACTCCACTAAAGACTTTTCAAGCTTGCTGATGAGAGTATCAGATGAACAGTCTCATATCTTTCCGCAGTCTAGACGCCTCTCGCATTTACAGCGGTCTCACGGCAGATATTCTACAGCTGGCTCAGGATGAGAACAAGGAGGTCATGAAGATATCGGTGTCAGCTAGGGAGGATACCAAAACGCTGAAAACGATCACCATTCTCACGCTGATATACCTGCCAGCGTCGTTTGTCTCCGTGAGTAACACCCAACAATTTTACCGCCAAGAATGTGTGGCTGACACTCCAAGAGACACTGCTGAGCATGGGTTATGTGAATGTTGACAGCCATGGGGGGCGTGCTAGCATTGTTTTTGAGCCAGAGATGTTGATATTCCTTGTCTTGACTTGCCTTTTGCTTTTAGTGACTTTCGGTATGTGGTTGTTTGTCGACAGAAGACGGAAACGGCTGCATAACAAGCATACTGATCAGCTAGAGAAGGTAGCGGAATGTTAATTTGCTGATTTGCTACATTCTTCATGAGCAGATCACACAAGGAAATTTGCCAAGGGCCGTTCAATTACTAACGTGGGTCTGTCACTGCTAGCCTCTATAAGAAGAAGGTGGCCGAAACTGGGAGCGTGAGTAGCGATGCCAGTGATACGAAGGTTTTTCGATGTGGGCGTAGAACGTCATCGTCTGCGTACAGTATGTCCGCCCGGTCGCTCAACGCCCAACAGAGGAAGAATGGGCAATCATCTCGACGTGGATGCAGATCACGACAACGTTCGAACACACTAGACATGCATGTCATCTGATATATTTCCAATGTTCATCTGGGCATATTTGCAGGATGCGTCGTAAGCCTTTCTCCACCGCAGATCGATCTTGGATGGAGAAGCGTTCAAAACTTCGGCAATTCGTACAAAACACCACCTTGGGGAGCCTGGATCTCCGTGTCAGAAGAAAACGTGATCCGTCCCTTGCAAATTCCCGAATAGTCTGGACCATGCGCTACCACTCCAAGTTTGACAGGGAACAGATACGCCTCATAATCCTCTCGCGCCGGACGGCAAACGGCATCAATAGCCGCACTGTTCGTGGCCATCCGAGGAAAGACGTCAGGCACCTTGCAGCGGTACTCTCGGACACTGTTCACTACTAATCCAAGGACCAGCGTCGTGGCTACGATGAGTACCAGAAAAATGCCAGCACAGGAGAACCCAAGCCGGGTGGCATTGTCGTTCGGCAGTGGTGCGGGTTCCGGTACGATGGTCCACGCCGACGTCAGTACGATGAAAATGCTCTGCGACACGAGCCAGTGAAGGACCATGAACGCTATCATCTGCGGAACGGCGTATCTCCAGGGGAGGGACAGGAAGTAAGAAGACCGCTGCTCGGAATTCTTCGGCGACGAGACTCTCACAGCTTTCCTGTCGATGTCTGCGTCCAGAAACCCGAGGAATTCGTTTGCGGCGACTTGTCGGGTCAGGATATTGTTGTAAAACAAATACAAGAAGCTGACCAGGACTTGGAAGCTGTTTGCAAAGAGAATGTGGCCAAATCTCCACGCGCGACTGACGGCACCGCTGGCAGCGAGGATGCCGCCCACGAGCGAGTGCGACTGTGGTCTGCCCACGCCTTGAGAGAACAGGAAAGGCAAGTCTGTGGGGAGCCTCTGGCCTTTCAGATGCATGAGTGTTGCGACTAGAAGCGCAGCGGCGATGAAGAGGCCTATCAGCATGCTTTGAGGCGCGTGACTTGATGTTAGCGTTGGTCGCAGCTTGTTGTCCGCCATTTTCAGGAGTCTAGGACTTACAGAGACATGGAAGATATCCATGTTTTCCTGCTCACAGCAGAAAACCAACGAAGAGGACGATCTTCCTCTCCCGGCCATACCACTTTCGTTGCATTTCGAGCTTCGTCTTTCGAAAAGCTAGAGTCATTGCCGCTCTCTTCCCGAGGTATGGTGTTCCGCTGGAGTGCTTCGGCAACAGCATCACCCAGTTGCACTATCGTGTGCTGGTTATGCCGCATCGCAAGATAGGAGATGATCAGCGTATCCAGGCCCGTAAGAACACACAAGAGGACGAGAATGTCAGCATTATAGTTGACCTCGGACTTGGAGCTCAGATGGACTTCATCGCTCACTAGGCAGTACTCCACGTGAACAAATCCGAATGGTTCTTGTCTTAATTTCCAGTCGTCCGCAAAAGTATGAGCCCATTCAGCCGAACAGTAATACGGCCAGCCTTCTTCGTTATATGCGTCGCAGACCCATCCAGTGGAAGCTTCCCATCTCGAAGCACCGCCTGTCATCCATCCGCGTATTAGTGAGGATCCGTTGTTGCTGGCGAATGTTTCTGTGGTGACCAGGATCACCTCGACCGCTATGCCGCTGAGTGGTTTCACGAGTTTGTCCATGCATTCGGTATTGGGGAGCTTTTTGAACGACATGCTGCGACCCTCGTAATTAATCTTAAGCATGATTTCCGAGAGATCGTCTCCAAACTTGGCGGAGTACCCTGGCCTTGTGATGTTCCAGTCGTCTTTCACGCTTAGGTAGTCCGAAGTCACGAGCGCGGCAGGATAATGAACGAAAGGGAGTGTGATAAAGATTGCAGAGTTCCATCTGTAATTGAACATCAGCAGACGACCCAAACATTCACATGGTACTGCAAGAAAAATTGCATCTGACTTACAATAAGTGCAACAGTAGCGATATGGTTCCAAGTGCCAGCCAAAGCACTCTCTGTGGCTTGGGGGCAAATCTCAAATTCGATATGCTTTGCACACCGATGTCAAGATGTTTCCCGTCAATGTGACGTGAACGTATGCTCTTTGCAGACGGAGCTACCAGAACTTGCATGCAATAGTTGCCTGCTCCAAGAAACAGACTTGAGAGAACGTTAAGAATGACATGGGCGCCTGTGTTTATCCGCGCAGCTGAGATGTGGTCCGTAGATGGCAACTTTTTCACTCCTTGTTGTGGCGGGTATGTGATGTAGGCCCAGATAGTGAACGCAATGGTGCATAGACAAGTGACCAATGCTACTAGCGTCTGGACCAATAGCATGGTCGATCTTTTTGACCATTGCACCCGGCACGATCGCCTTTGTTTCCTGTTGTCGGGATCTGCATTTGGTAAGAAAGTAGCTATGAACTCGATTCTGGCATAGCGATCTTTGCTTGCGGCTGGAGCAGGTCTTGCATGTCCAGACAGTAAATGCTCACTCTCCATGTCACTGTCTCGAGGCGGAAGCGGATTCTCGGGCATCAGCGATTCTTGAGTCGGCAGTGGACACTCGAGCGGCGGCAGGCGTTCATCGCTGTCTGCTTCTCCTGGACCATGTTGATTCCTGTCGCGGTATTGCGCAGACTCTGCGGCTCGGAGTTCGAGGTCAAGCAGTTCATGATTGTAGATCGAGCGCGGACCTGAGGTCGTGCCATCGGAGCTTTTCGTTGATGACTGCCCAGACATTATGAGCAAAATGCCAGTGCCTTCCCACGATACTTCTAATTGTTTGTAGTCGAGACATGGAACATAAACATACGAGTGAGACCGGTCTTTGAAGAGGGCGATACCAAGCGCACTGCCGCCGTGGCGAGCTCGCCACTAAAAGCTGCACCGCCATGCGCAGCTTGCAACGCATGTGGCTTTCTGCCTGACTTGTGTTTGTGTAACTCGAGTCCTAGGCTTACCTAGTTCTCATTGGCTGGCCTGCCATCCAGTGCGGTATGAGTATTCCAGTGCGGACTTTTTGATAGAGTGAGCCGTTCTCCAGAGACGACCGGAACATACCTTGGGTCACTGAGTCTCATTCCCAAACTGAGGTGTACATGGTGGTACAGCAGAAGGAGGTAATAGGGCCAGAAGCCTCATGCAGAGGCGTCTTTCGCGTCGACACAGCCTGATGGCTGAGACGCAGTGCCAGCACATTGATGCAGCATGAGCAAGCGCTACCCGGGCATCATGGGCGAGGCGATAGGCTTCCTCAAGAAATATGCACGGCTCGTAGCGAATGCGCGCACAAGGTGCATTGGAGGCGTTCTCGGTAGTGGCAACCACGAGCAAGGCACAGATGCGCAGCCTCGCGTTGGGTTTCGTCTAAGATGGCGTTCCGGTGTGTCTATCGCAACAACAGATACATATAGCTCATGTCAGCCATGTTACTGACGAGGTGAGACATCCCAGATATATGTCCCATGGTTGAGCCTCTTTCGCAAGATGTTCTACCATTGCTCTTGGGATGTGACAGAGGAAGTGTAGACGATTGCTGAGCACCAGGCAGCCAATCAAACACCGCCGGCGGTGCGTGAATATGTATGTTTTTATAAGGGTTGGGGTTGGGGTGACCGTATCTTCACCAATCTTACTTTTGTCAATCTCCATTGCGGCTGCGATATGATATGGTGGTATGTGAGCAATAAGCTCGCTCAGTTGCATTATCCCGGGGTTATACGGTGTGCAGGATCTCTTTTGTCGTGATATTAGTGTCTTGTAGTCGTTTAATTTCGAAAGTCAACGAATGCGCAAAGCCACCCTGTGGATTTCACGCTGCTGTATGACCAGCTCGAATTGAGTATTCGTTGGAAGGGGTCGTACTCTGGAATGCACTACACATATGACATCTGGTTTGAATCTCGTCTGAGCCTTAGAAAACCAAGACGTACCATGTTGTACACTCATACTCATTCAAGGATGCACATAGCGATAACTCGCTATCACGTGACGTGCCAGCGGTTACCTTCGGGGGAGGTCTGAGACTGCTTGAACTTTGTTTGATTCGGGGGGAGCGTTGCGTTTGTTGATCAACGACTGCCACAATCAAAACAACCGCTCTATCTTGATTCGCAATATCAAAGCGTTCACCCGTTACGCAATATAACGGCAAATCTACCATCGCTTCCCGATGCAAACGGTACGCAGCTATGAAGCCGGTTAGGATCGACTATGGTATTTTGCGACAGTGGCCAGGGTCGCTCTGCAGATCTCGATTGCCATCAGCGCCAGAGCTCTATTGACGAGAGACATTCGCATGAGCCACACTGGATTTTGATACGGGTCGCAACAGCAAGGACATCGCTGCCGCATTCAGGAGTTGACGAACGTGTACGGAACTTGGCAACCTCCAGAGACACGACTTGGCGAGTGCCAAGGGTTGAGGCTCTGCTCTGCACGGCGGCATCCGAGGAGAGAAAAGCATATTGACTTTCGCATAGTTAGAGGTCGCTTGACCATTTCGTCAGTGTGGATGTGTGTTGACAGCGATACGGGCTTCCTTGTAGGGCAGTCACGCGCATACGAGGTGATACACCTCTGTTTTGGGACGGCGCAGTACCTGCAGCTCGCTTCTGCGGGTGCTGAGATTGCCTCGCCCAGCGCATGAAATTACTCCAAAGCTCCGACCACCCAAGACCAAAACCTTCACGCAAGACTCCATCTCGCATCGGTCCGCGGCGTCTGGGCACCTCGTGTCTGCGTTGAACGGCCATATTCGGGCGAATTGGCCCGCTGAACCGCTGCTAAGATGACGAGAATAGGACTCCAAGACGAATTATGATTTGCTAGGAGCTACGAGACCAGGAACGTCTTTCGACTGTCTCGGTACGATGAACGATAGCGCCGCCGAGCCCTCGCTGGAAGCGGTCGACACTATTGACAGGATTCAAGGCCTTGGAAAAGAATGACTTTATGACTGCTCGCACGCCTGTATTCTCTTGATTCTTCATCGACAGCTCGCTTTGTTTTTGTAGTGCGTCGTTTCAATACATTCTTTTAATCAGTCATTCATTACCGGGCATCATGCACGCTCACACCACACTCGCTTTGTCCCTTTCGGCGGCTCTCGCCTACGCCGGACCGGCACACAACTACAACAGCACTACTGTCCACGACTACAACGAGACTGTCCACAAGCCCACAACCCTCACATCCTACGTTTTGACTCAGGAAACCCACACCGTCCACGCTGTCCCCAGCCACGCTTCCGAGGACCAACATGTCGCCGACCTCAACAGCCAGATCTCTTCTCTGAAGGCACAGCTTTCCAGCCAGCGTGAAGCGTCTGCCACCCAATGCTACGCTCCGGCCAAGACGAGCGCTACCTCTACTAGCCACAAGGGCAAGCATGGTGGTGCGCCTGGCAACCCTTCCGCCACTCACGAGGCCGCCAACCAGAGCTTCTTCAAGACAGCTCACATGTCTCGTCTTCCTGCTACCTCTACCATTTCGTACGACTGCACGTCCACCGCCGGTGGATCTCAGAAGCAGACTGGCTCACCTGATTCCTACCCCTCTAAGCCTGTAGGCCACGGTGGAGAGTCATCTTCGAAGGTCACTGACGCTCCTCACCCTTACCCTACTTCGTACAACAACGGTACCGGCAACTACTACGGCGGCCACGGCGGTTACTCAACTGGTGGCACCGGCTTGCCCACACCCACTGGCATCCCCACGCTCGAGGACTACAGCATTGATGAGATCGAGAGTGGCGATGCTCTTGAGAAGATCAGCCAGGTCGCCGCGCACCACCAACAGGAGCGCCCTCAAAACGGTACCTGCACCTTCGAGAACGCTCGTGTTCGCACCGAGTTCAGGAAGATGTCCAACCAGGACCGCAAGAGCTTCACCGATGCCATCATGTGCCTGAAGGAAGTCCCTACCACTGCCGATGGAACCGCATACCCCGGTGTGAAGTCCCGCTACGACGAGTATGTTGCCACCCACATTAACATGACCATGTCCATTCACGTCACCGCCGACTTCCTCGCCTGGCACCGTAACTTCATCTGGGAGTGGGAGAACGACCTCATCAACACCTGCGGCTACACTGGATCCCTTCCCTACTGGGACTGGGCCCGCGATGCTCAGGCACCTCACGAGAGCGAGCTCTTCAACGGTGACGAGTTCTCTCTCGGCAGTGACGGTGTCTTCGTTGAGGGTCGTGATGACACCTACCTCGGCCTCATGGACGTTACCTTCCCCCCTGGCACCGGTGGCGGCTGTGTCCACTCCGGTCCCTTCTCTGGCGGCGACTTCAGCAACCTCGGTCCCCTCGACAGCCCTTACGGCGACAACGTCGAGAACGAATACGACTTCAACCCCCGCTGCCTCGTCCGCGATCTGAACTCTTACTTCAGCAGCCGCTACAACACCTACGCCAACGTCACCCAGCTCCTCCTCGGCCAGACCACCATCCAGTACTTCCAAGCCGAGATGCAAGGCTTCGTCGGCGACAACAAGCTCGGCATCCACGGCGCCGGCCACTGGCTCGGCGGCGGCCCTTCGCAGATGCAGGACTTCCACTCGTCTCCCAACGACCCCGTGTTCTTCCTCCACCACGCTCAGGTCGACCGCGTTTGGGCCATCTGGCAAGCTCTCGATGCCGAGACCCGCCAGAACGCCATCTACGGCACCTCCACCTTGAACGACAGCCCTCCCAGCCCTATCATGCAGCTGACCGACAGCATCGCGTTCGGCTTCGCCGGCGAGAACGAGGTCTTCGGCGACTTGATGGACACTCTCGGCGGCAAGTTCTGCTACCGCTACGAGTAAGGGGAAACGATTCACGCACCATTTTTTCTTATCGTCTTTTTCTTATCGTCTTTTTCTTATGTTGGTCGGGGTCGGGGCTGGCAAGAGTAGAGCCTAGGGGTTGCTCTTGTCTGCGACCGCCGCATACAGCGCGCCTACGCGGAACGCGCCATCATTTTCTTATCTTCTTCTCGTATATACATACATTTGTGTAGCACTTTCGCACACATCACATTTAGAGCCCGATACTGTTGTATCATAGTGTATAATACACAAACATTTTCAATCTAAATTTCATCCAAATTGGATCCCATCACTTTCATCCTCACTGGCGCTTCCTGCTTCCGGAACCTCGAACTTGTTCTCCATCTGTAGAAGTTCTGCGAACGCTGTAGTCTGAGCATTCGGATACTCGAGCGGCTGCTCTTCTGTGCCTTCCATCTCTGCGGCATAACAGGGCGCATGTGCGACGAAATTCTCAGGTATTCTGAGCAGTCCCTTGGTAGTGATGTTCTCGCGAACCCACGTCCGATGACCAGCAATGGTCTCCGCGGTGATTCGAGGCGTGTTCTGGCGACTACTCGGAGGAACGACCAGAGTTTCGGGATCGGCGAGAAGTAGAGAGTCGTTGTAGGCTCGAGTAATGGCCAGCCATTCTTCGTCGTAGCAAAGCTGACATTTGCCGCCTGCCTTCTTTTCGAGGTACTGCGGATCCTCAGAGCGTTCGGGAAGATCAAGCTCTAGCAAATTGAGGTATTCCTCGGTATCCTGTCCGACTTTGCTGAGTGCTAGGAACTTGGTCGTTGCGTTCTTGCTCTTCTCAACACCAGACGTGGCTGAGGTCAATGCTGCTTTGTATCCTTTGTCGAAGACTGGTAGCTCTGACCTCAGTGCTTCAGAGACATCTAGCTTGCGGACCGTTTCGTCGATAGTAGCTTCCGCATGCTGCACAGTCGCTTCGAATCTAACATGCATGTGTCCCGAAAACCAATAAGCCGGCCTCAGATGATTCAAGAGCTGCGTCGCCGGCTTACTCCCCAAACCATCCTTCTTCGCACTCTCATAGAACGGAGGCTTCGACGCATAAAGGTCTTTGGAATCTCCGAACAATTCCACCCAAGCCGGCCAGTCATGGCTCAAACACACATCGACATCGTCACTAACCGACAAAAGCTTCCGCAAGTCATATTCCCGCACATGATAGACTGACTTGAGACTCTCTCGATCGTACGGGAGTCGCTCGTGATGTGGCTTGCGGTAGTCCCTCTTCTCGTAGATTCCTGACAGTCCTGCGATGCGCCAGGGCCCGTAACAAATCACGCCAGCGGCTCCGAGGTAGTAAATGTTGGGCGCCAGCCAGCCACCATGATATAGCTCGAAGAGGTAATTTGACGCTTCGTGGTTGCCTCCGATGACGATGGTGAGCACAGGAGCGCGGCTCTGCCCAGAGTAGTACTTGTGGAAGTCGCCGAGATGGCGATATCGTCGTGGCACAGACATGCAATTGAGGTCGTGCTCGTTGCGGATAGCCTGTATGATTTTATCAAAAGTCAATTCCAAGGAATAGCCCAGCGCATATGCTATGCTGTTCAACCTACCTGGAAGTCACCACAGATGATGAGGAGGTCAAGATCCGATATGCTCCATTCTCGAGAGCGGCATTTTGCTTCGAGATCGGCGTAGATGGTGTCGAGACCTCCATGGCCCTGGCAATCGATGTGAAAATCAGTCTGGCATCTTTCAAAGAGACCTATGTGCATCTTAGGAATATACTGACGCAGCCAACCACAGCGATCCGAGGATTTCGCAAATTATCCTTCATGTCTGTGGAAGAAATGTGCTAGAATATTGCGTTGGGGAAGATAACTCGAGGAGTTCGCAGCAGTAGTTTTTGTACGCGGTCGAAGCGAGGAAGCAAGTAGGGCTCATACTGCAGCTGAACTCAGCCTCATCCCAAAGAAATCGAGGAACAAGGATCTCATCACTGTGAGTCATTCACACATGTTCGTAGGTGTCACAATCGTCACAGGACGATATCGAGATACGTGAAAGCTCGTGCATGCGTTGGCCTGCTAAGCGCCAACAACGACCCTTCGGTCACAATAGTATCTAAGCGACTCCAAGCCGAGTCGCGAAAATCACTTGCTGGTTAACATTTCGTGACACAATCACCTGCATGTAAACATACATCATCGGTGTACAAAGCGATCGAAGACACATGGCAATACCAAATGGAGCGTGAGGCAAAATCTCTCTTCAAGCTAACTACCAAAGCCTAGTCTGGTATAACAGAAGAAGAAGACGAAGTGAAAACGCAATTACTACTAACACTGTAACATGCAATGAGGGTATACTAACGCTCATCAGCCCTTTTTGTCAATCACACACATCCATCCGTCCGTTCGCTCGCATCTAATCTTTACAAAGCGATTCCTCGGAGCGCTCAAATTTCGTTTACCAGCCACTGTTGGGCTCAGCCTTGAACGTCTGCACGGGAGTCGACTCGCCCTACGAGTCGCCACCAGCAGCCGGTGCTGAGGTCGCAGCAGCACCGTCGCCCTTGGCGCCGCGGTCACCGCCGCGACCGCCACGGCCTCCACGACCACCGCGCTCACCACGGAAAGCGCCCCTACCTCTGCCACGGCCACCACGGCCAGACTCTGAGTCGCTACCAGTGGTTGCACCAGCAGATTGGTAGCCTCCACGTGCCTCCGCACCGCCACGAGCGCTGGGACCGCCACGGCTAGTTCCCCACTGACCGGCACCACCGAAGCCGCCACGGCCGCGTGGGCCAGGGTTGTAGGCAGCCATGCGCACGCCCTTGTGCTTCTCCTGAGCCTCCTTCGAGGGTCCATGAGCGAGGACTTCCTGCATCTGCTCTGTGCTCTCGAAGTGTGCGATCCAGGGGCCCTTAGGGGTCTTCTCGACGTTGGTGATCTTGGCTGCGTCCTCAGGGCTGAATAGCTGAGCCTTCACGTCTTCGGGAGACTGCAGGTCGTACACGTTGGTGATGAAGATACCCTTGGATTCGGGCTTCGGCTGGTGAGGAGACTGGCTTGGCTTATCGGTACCGTTGGTCGGTGTCGCATCCTTGTGTTGGTTGGCGTTTGAAGGCTTTGAGTCGCCGTTGGCGGTGTTCGACGGAACGGGAGTAGCAGGCTTCGCAGCTGGTGCAGGTGAAGTCAAGGCAGGGTTTTGCTGGGGTACAGCAGGCCTAGGCTGAGCTGCCTGTTGCAGTTGCTGAGCGGCGAGGGGTTGCTGAGCCCTCTGAACTGGTGGCTGCTGGCTGACTGCAGGCTGCGCACGAGGCTGCTGCTGAGCGATCGGCTGTTGGGTTGGCACGTTGCCAGTGGTCGGCGGCACAGTGGCGTTGGGAGCGATGCCCTGAGGCCTGGGCTGAGCCTTGCCGCCACGGTGAGAGAAGTTGAAACCTTGAGCGCGCATCTCGGTGCCGATGCGACCTTGATCGATGTCCAGAACAAGCCATCCGAAAGCAGCATCCGCCAGGTTGAAGTTCCACATGTTCTTGAAAGCGCTCTCGTCCACCTGTCCAGTCTGAGGTCCGCCACCGAATGGGTTTCCGCCGCTTGCAACAGAAGGCATCTTGCCGACAAGGTCGACCGCCATCTGCAAGAGCTTGTGCTGCGCCTCGTTCTCTTGCACCGCAGGCTCGACCTCGTTCTTGACAGTCTCCCAGACATCGTTGAATGAAGCCTTGGAGGCTGCAAGCTTGCCGCGGTAGTGGTCGAGCGAAGGGTTGACAGAGAACTCGTTGTAGGAGCTACCGTAACGGAAATGGAGACCAGCGGAGATGGAGAAGTCGGCCTTGAGCGCGACGGAAAGTTGGTTGAGGAGACCTTCTCTGGCGGGAGATGCGTGGGTGACAAGCACGCGAGTCTCTGTGGGGTCGTATACGCGGTTGGCGGTGTCGATGAGCTCACCGATCTGCAGGACGGTAGTCCACATGGTACCTTGGCCACCGGCGATGGTTGTGCGTCCCTCACCGTTGTCGAACAGCTTGTGCATGACAACAGCGCCACCAAGACCGAGCAGGCGGAGCTTTACGCCACCGATGTCCAGTAGTCTCGAGTGCGACTCGTCGATGACGTGAAGGTTGTCAATCTTGTACTCGCCCGAGCGCAGCTTCTCCAGAACCGAAACATCTTCGCAAGCACCCCAGACGGTGTAGACAGGGACTTCGAGCTTGTAGGTCTTGTTGAGGAACTGAGGGAGCTCAGAGAGTGGGAGGCGATCTCTGAGGAAACGATCCTTGACTGATTGTTGGGGTGCGGCACGAGTGATCTCGGTCTTGACGGGCTCGTTGAGGAGTGGTGAATATTGGGCGACGTGCTTGAGGGTCCTGTATATTTTTGTTAGACGTGGCTCAATGCTGTGAGTAGTGCGCACTTCACTCACTTCTCGGCAATGCGCTCTATCGATGTCTCGTCGTAGAAACCGAAGTCACCGGTGTGAATGATGTAGTCAGCCTTTGCGTTGCGCGCAAGCTCATTGAGCTGGCGCAGGTGACCTGTATTTGTAATGAGCTTCCCATCCTGTATGCATTGACCTCTCTTTCTTCGTACCTCTGACATCTGCTATGCAGAGCACGCGGGCATGGCCGACCTGTTGCACGCGACCTTGGTTGGGGTCGAGAGGACGAGCGCCAGGTACTGGGCCTGATGGCTGAGGAGCGGCGCCGTTGGGAATGTATGCTTGCGAGTAGGCGCGAGGCTGGGAGGGAGGTTGCTGCAGCATGGCGTTAGTGAAATGTCGATGCGGCAAGCTGTTTGGGCGTAGTGGATACGTACAGCAGCCATGGGGTCGGTTCGCGGAAATGTTTTTGGGGGTATCAAGGGCGCGGGAAGGAGTGAAGTTGAATTAGAGCTCCGAGGGCGATTGGCCGGTGGGGTCGGAGTTGAGTTGAGTGGAGGAGAATGGGTATGCGGTGTGATGAGGGCGGTGTTGGTGTTTGACAACAAGGAGATGTGATGCGGCGGCGACTGTTCACGCTCTCGGGGGTGAGCGTCGAAGTCGAGACGTTCGAGCAGGTCGCGCCTGCCACAGCTAACGACCCGCCAAGCTCACGAGCCACCGCGCGCCACCGGTGAGGGTAGCAGCCTGGTGCTAGCATGCATGCAGACACAGATACAGACTGCAGTTCGTTCACACATCACTTACATCTTACGCGCTGCCTACCTTAAAGTGACACGCGACTCACGTGACGGAAGCATGTGACATAAATGCCAATGCATGTGATCTCGCGGCGGCTCATGGCACGCGCTCTTGCTTCACCTTGAGCCGCAGCACTCCAACGCGTCCAGCATTAACCGAGGCTGGTAAGCCGACAGCAAGCGCACGACTACCACCCAAGATTATTATTGTCTTGCTTGCAACTGTAAGTCAATTGATTCTCCTCCCCGTCGCAGCTCCTCGTGTAATGCCACTTGCTTCCACCTGACTGCAATCATGATGAAATTCGTGCGACCAGCCCGCCTTAGCAGCGCTTGTGCCTCCCTCATATCACGCCGTGCCTACGCCTCACATCCAGCCAAGGCACGTCTGAATATCCCTACCGACTTCAGCACCACTGCCGTCCTATCCCACACCTCAAAAGATGCTCTTTCAAACACAGAACTCTCATCGGCGGCTCGCAATGGCACCACCAGCAGACAGAACCTGTTCCAAGCAATCAACTCCGCCCTTTCGCACGCCCTTCGTTCAGATGAGCGTGTGATGTTATTCGGCGAGGATGTCGCTTTCGGTGGCGTCTTCCGCTGCTCGATGAACCTAGCCAATGAATTTGGCGAGGACCGTGTCTTCAACACTCCCTTGACCGAACAAGGTATCGCTGGCTTCGCAATCGGAGCTGCAATGGAGGGCATGCGCCCAATTGCCGAGATTCAATTCGCCGATTACGTCTACCCAGCTTTCGACCAGATTGTCAACG
>Ga0265797_10006427_pt1 | contig 16580 bp, 11 predicted proteins | sample P2T30metagenome_FD_192433 | JGI IMG/M metagenome (GOLD analysis project Ga0265797, IMG submission 192433) | Plant litter microbial communities from East Loma Ridge, Irvine, California - P2 T30 | ecosystem: Environmental > Terrestrial > Plant litter > Unclassified | place: USA: California...
CAACTCGGCCAACAACTTGCCCACCTCTTCCGCCCCAAACGGAAACCCACCTTGAACCATCATCTTCATCATCATAAAGATCCTGCCCAAGTTCATGTTTCCCTGATTCGTCAACATGCCGAGTATAAACGCCGTGTACACGTCCTTCTTCTCCTCGAGCATCTCCTCCTGTGATTTGACCGTGTTATTCGTCGCGTTCGCCTGGATAGCCGCGAGTTCCTCTGCCGCTGCCGCTGCATCGGCGTCGTGCGTGCCGGTAGCCGACAAAGGCTTCGGCAAGGTTTCGATGACAGAGTAAGTGTCTGGGGCATGGAAACGCAGGACAGATTTGCCGACCCAAAACGCGAGGGCTTGGGCAACGAGGCTAGAGTCCATTTCTAGCACTTCTTCGAGCTGCGTCACAGATCGGGTGAGGCCTTCGCCGGCCTTTTTCTTTGCATGGTCGGTGGCGACGGATTCGCCGGGCTGGGGCTCAAACGCGTGGATCAGGCTTACCTGCCAGGGCGTTAGGTTGTCAAAGTCCTCTGTTCGATCGGAGAAGGACAGCGTGATGGACGAGTTTCCCAGCGCGTTCATCCAGCGCAGCTTGCGCATGCCTTTTATGCGCTCGAAGCGGGCGGCGTATTCATTCTGTAGAGCAGATATCTGAGCAGGAACGAGGAACGTGTCGTCGCGCAGTTGGGGCCAGAAGAAGGAAGACAGGATTTGGGCGTTGAGAGCGGGGCCGGGAGGAGACGACGGTGCGGCACTGGGAGCGGAAGGAGTGGTTTTCCGGGTTGATCTTGTTGAACGACGGGGCTGGGGCGTGCGTGGGTGTCTGGCGTCTGGTGTTTGGGGGTCTCTGTTGCGATGGTCTGGTGTTACGATCGAGGTTGCTGTTGTGGGCACGCTGATGGTTGTGCGGATGGTGCTGTTGATTCGTTTTGATTCGAGGACATCGCGGAGCATGACTTCGCATGCTTGTAGCTTGTCGTCACCCAGGCGGACCTTGATGAGCTCCAGTAGTCGAATCTCCTTTTCGTACTCTGGATCCTGGCACCTGAGTAAGTGGTCTCCATAGATGTTTTTGAGCTCGTTGATGAAGTCTTCGCGTTCCCACAAAGTCAATAGGAACCAGATTACGTCTTCAACTTTTGACTTTTTGTAGTCGGGCGAGGCATCTTGGGGTAGCGGCTGCCAGTTCATATCGTTCCAGTTCAGTTCTTCATCCGCATCTTGTCTATAGTTTGCAAAGGGCTTGGCCATCTCACTGGCAATCTCATATGAGAGCTCGCTGTTGGAGGAGAACTTGCTACCCGTCTCATCGCTCAGATCGGTGAGCAGACTAGATATAATAATCCGCGCTGTATCTTCCCGCTCCTTCAAATACCGCCTAATTGGCCTTGCTACTCTTTCGAGCAACACCCCCTTTGGTTCTAGCTCATGGAAAGAGCGGATTATGGATATATAGACGTTCAAGATGTATGTGGTCGTTGCTCCGGGATGCAACAATCGCCGCGAGATTTGCTGGGAAAAGCTAGATATGAGGTGTTGCTTCGCATTCGACACTCTAAGATACTCTTTGATATCCAGAATAGCGCCTATGCTCTTGTCCCAGTGAATGACAAAGTCGAATAGGTTATCGACTCGCGATCGGCCGAGCCTCCCCAGAGCCATTTCTTGCCATGAAGTAATCTCGGTGGGTAGAATGCTACTCTGTTCGCACCTCAAGCACGTAAGTACCAGTTCGACTAGCGGACAGAAGCCATCCTGTATCCACATCTTCAGCTGCGGCACAGCCGACTTCTTAGCGTACCAGTCTACCTTCAGGTAGTGGCTTGTGATGAACGAGTCAAGAAGCTTATTCATTGCATGCGCAAATGCTTTCTGTGCACTATCACCACCAAGCCCGACGCGCTCCAGCCCTTGTAGAAGCATAGTCATCCGCTTCCTAGTCTCTTGCGTGCTCTCAGGCGTAGTGCTTGGTTCTACGCCATCCTGGCGATTGTAGATGCGAAAGAGTTTACATCCCGCATCATACAAGACGTAACTAAGCGTCTTCGAGTATCGTTGCAGCGGTAGGCAATGTGCAAAGACGGCCTGTATCTCCCTACGAAACTTCCAGTCTGCGACAGTTGCGGCGTCTGATTCAATAATCTGCGTAGGTCTACCCGGCCGACCCGCTGTGTTACTCGCATGGTTTTGTATGACAGGCAGTAGGTGTTCGGTAAAAGGCTGTAGGTATACGTTCTGCACCTGCTCGAGAATGCGCTGCGTCTCGTCCAGTATGCTCCAGGATTGTTGCAACCCAACTTCCTCTCCCCACAAGCTCTCCAGTCCCGGCCTAACATTACTCGCAAAATGCAACCGGCACTCATTTGTGTACCAATCGATCAGGCTCTCCTCCTTCCCATCTTCGCTCTTGCCCTCTCCAACCAACAAGTATCTTAGCGCCTTCTCAACCTCGGTGGTCCGCTCTACCCTCGGCGCAACAAAGACATCCTTTGGTAGGCTTAGGAATCTCGTTGCGCAACTCCATGTTGTATTGCGCTTGACCGCTTTCTGCTGTCCCTGTCCTTGTGTTCTTCCTTCGACGTTTCTCAGCGCATACGGACTCCCAAATGAGGATTCAGGCGCGGTAGATGCTAGTTCTGGAGTCGCTAGTGGCGTCGGCGTGCTGTGCGAGAAGGAGAGAACTGGGAAGACAGAGGCGAAGACCAGGGTTGAGTGGTCCATGGCGGAGGTGTTGCGGAGCCCCACCTACTACGCGGTTGTTTACAGGCAGGTCTGGAGTGAGGTTGACGGCTTCATGGATGTGTGAGCAGCGAACAAGGTGACAGTGAGAGCATGGGTACTGGCCCTTTGCTCATTGTTTGGTCCGCACTTTGTTGACGTAGTCTTGTCCGCGCGTGCAGCACTCGCGATCACCATCACCTTGACTTTGAGCTCGGGCCAACTACAACGCGTATTCACGTGGCATTCAAACGGCCGCTGGAGGGTGCTCGCAAGTTTAAGTTGAACATGTTCGTGAACTTTATATGCGATTAAAACCCCGAATTCGCGAAACCTACTACTACATGAACCCTATAAGCATTCAACCATAACGCCTCTCAATGTCCGCAGGTCCCGGCTCTCGAGACCGCACATAGCCATCATGAAAAATGTTCAAGGATATCTACCGTGTACGCCATCTTGCACCATCCCATTCCCCATTCCCATGCGCGCAAAATGCTTGCAGCGATAAATAACACCCATGTCATTGTCAATCGTATCATGGCCGAAGCACGCCATGCCGCCTTCTAAACGCTTCCACTCGTTCCTCGTAGAAGAGTATTTCTCGGACTCTGAGTTTTGGGCCTTTTTGCGAATCTTGCATGAGCGAATCATCGTCACTCTCGGCATCTCCATCATCGCTGGCCTCGCTCTCCGTTTCATCACCACCAGGAGGTATGCCACCTTCGTCCATATCATCTTCATCTTCATCTTCGGTGGCTTCGCTCTCGTCGTCGGACATCATGGGGTCATGTGTGGCATATGCAGAGCCACTACCGTCAGCATGCATACCATCGTGGCGCAAGTCGTAATTTGAAGGACGGTTTTCTAGAATCTCAAAGCACTTGGTAGATAGGCCCATGTAGCAGAGCTCAATTTCTGGTCGTAAGTGCACAATGTCGAGAATCTGGTAGGCAAGCTCACGCGGGTCGATGTTGCTACCGTGTGCGTGGTCGGCAATGAAGGGGATGTAGAGGGAGCGAATGTGAGGGATGTATGGAAGACGTTGCAGGAAATGATGCTGTATTGTATTAGCCAAACTCTTTCAACTTGAGTGGGTATGCACATACCCAGTCTTTGTAGTCAATGGACACTGCGAGTTCTCGCAGGTTATTCATACGGCCACTGGTTATGAAGGTTAGGATCTCGCGATTCAGCATCCATCGCCTCCATCTCGAGCTTGTAGAGGTATGGCCATCCGGTCCCTTCTCTCCACTGTCGATCATCAACTTCTTCAAACTGGCTCGATGCCTCTTCATTGGTCCTCTGTATATCGCATCTACCGTCACAGTAGACGAATATGACCGGCTTTCTTGGAGGAAGAGAACCTCCAGACTGTTGGGCGCTAAAGTCTCCTTAAGGAAGGAGATAAGCGAGGGGGATACTGTGTTTGTGTGAATTCGCTTAAGGTTCAGTTGGTACTCTGTTCTTAGGGTGTATGAAGCCTTGTAAGCTTTCGATGAGGATGGCGATCCGGGGTAGGCGGTGCGAGGTGTATACGTTCTTCGAAGTATCTTCCATAGCTGCTCGTGGTTGCTGCAATGCAGGAGAGTCAGTGTTGAGAGGATAGACCAGTCAAAGGCTCTACGCAGTACAGGCACCGAAAGAGGAACACGTTCAAGTTCCAAGACCTCCAGCTTCAGCTTTCCAGTAAGCAAAGGCTCTGCAGGTTCCTGAGACTTGCTCCGTGTCTCGCCATGCAAAGGCGCCACATACGACTTAGGGGTCGATTTCCCTACGTTTATCGGATGTGTGGTATATTCTACACCGTCTGGTTGGTTGTCGTGGAACAGACTGACGCCATCGGCCATGGATGTCTCATCCATTGGGTTGCCGAAGTGGTCGACGTCCTGATCGGCTTCGCGTTCATGCAACGAGAGCGAAGCTATGGAAGGCAAGGGCAGAGAAGAAGCTGACTTGATCGGAGTTGCTTCAACTGACCGCTCCGTGAGGCCCGTGGTACAAGACTTTTGAGATGGAGGCTCTTCGGAATGGCGCATATTGTGTATGCGTCCAACCAGAATGCCCAGGACGCCCCCTAGTCTCTTCTCGCCCAGCGAAGATGCCGCCGTCGTCATAGCGTTGTAGTCGACTTGCTGAAGGCCTTCGCCTTCCCACACAGTCACCCAGTCTCGCTGCTGTGCATGGGCTGCAACGCCTATCCGGAGCTCGCGCAGCTTCTTCTGAGACCGTGCAATCAGTATGCTCATCTCGTCCAAGTATGGCAGCTCGTCAATGTCCAAGACGCTCAGGCTCTTCAGCGCGGGAATGGCGGAGAAGGTGGGGTGTTCGACTCGATCGAGGGCGGACATGCTGCTCGGGGCGTATGGCGGTACGACGACGATGGGCGCCTGTACTGTACCAGGACCACTTGGGTGCGTGGTGTTTGGGGGCGGAGGGAGGTTTTGGTTGTTGAGTATCATGGGCGGAGCGGGCGGAGGAACGGGGGCATCGATGGTGTTGTCGTGCCATCGAATCCAGAGGCGATCGAGGCGGCACTCCTCGCCATCGCTCCGGTGGGCGAGGCTCGACAGGGCGAGCCACACGTCTCGGAGCACGCCTGTGGGCATGTCCCATACAAACGTCTCGAGATTGATCATGCGCGCCACGGCGAGGGCTACGAGCGTTCCCAGCATCTTTCCGCCTTCCTTTGTGATCATGTACTCCTGGACCCATGCCTGCGGCCCGTTGCCCAGCGAGAATTTCTTGGTAAACTGGCCGTAGTAGTTGCCGAAGCGGCGCTGCGGGACGGGGTAAGGGTTTGCGGCAGTCCTCAGCAGCGCAGTAGGCGTCTGTCCCTGCAGTCTCAGCCGATTCTGGTGGGGGAAGCAGTCATCGCCCATGACTAGCGTAGCCAGGCCGTAGGTGAGGGCATCCACGCCCGCCCGCGGCTCGTTGTGGGTGCTTTCGTCGGGCCATACAATATCGAAACGTGAATAGATGCACGGTATTGTCAGCCGGTGGAGGGCCGAATGGCAGAGGCACAGCGATGTGAGGTCGTTGGTGTGTGGAAGCTGGTGGCTGGCGTGTTAGTATGTGCCGATGGTCACGATCACAGTCACAGTCACGGTCACGGCCCTGGCGCCTGTGTGCGCGCTCGACTCACCTGGTGGATGATTTCCTTAAGGATGTCCATGGGCAGGTCCAACAGATTCAGCGGGCCCTTTACAGCCCTCTCTTTGCCCTTGGTTGCAGGCGTCACCTGCTCGGTGAACAGCGTCGCATTCACGGCGGCGGGCGCAGGAGCACTCGGCCACATTCCGTCGGCCAGTCCCTGCATGGCGGGCGTATGCGCGTCGTCGTGTGCGGGCGAAAGCGAGCGAGCATTGTCGGCTTCGAAGGGCATGGGCGACGCAGTCCTGGGAGTACCGGGTGACGAGAGTGGGGAGTCAGCCATGGTTATGGTGGTGGTGGTGGTGGTGGTGATGGTGGAGGTGGTGGGTAGGGCCGGCACTGCTTAGAGGCGCCCGGTGGAGGTATCGAGGCCAGGCGCAGGAACAGCACGGCAGCACGGCGCTCACATGTGCACGAGAGTTTGCCAGCGAGCCGTGGTGTTGGAGTGGTGTTGTAGTATTAGACAGCCAGACGGCCGACTACCAATCGAACGTTGTTGGCCAAGAGACCCTGGCTATCCTGGCGCACATCCGCTACTCCTCTTCCATCCCAAGCTCGGCCGCTCCCTGTGACAACCGAGCCGCCGCTTACGCCGCACCAGCTACGCCCGACGCGAACACTCATCATGAACAGTGCAAAGCCTCACGGACAAAACACAACAAGCGCACCGTCTACACATCGCTACGCTACCCAGTAGTACGCTACCGGCCCGCTATCATCACCCGGTTCAAGCGTGCCAAGCCTCGCTACCATGGCACAGCACTGCAGTAGGTACTTCCATGCCAAGCTCGCCCAACGCCTTGTCGATTGGGTATAACCACGTATGATGACCCTCAGCCAAACGCCCGACATCAACGCCATATTTGCATCCGTATATATCCACACAAAAACCTGCCTTAGTTGCGCTGAACATTCAGTGCCGTTTGCCCCCGCTCCGGATCGCTCATCTTGATGATCTTGACATCCGCCGCCCGCTTCACATTGGCCATTGCCTGCGGCGTAATGAAAATAAACTGCCGTCCGATCGACCGTCGAGCAGCTTCGATGATCAAGTTCATGCTAATGTCGCGATTGACACTGTCCATGAAAACGTCGCTAGAAATATTAGCTCATGCTCGTCAAGACACCAAAACGTACTTACAACTCATCGAGACAGCGGATCGGCGAACCCATAGCTTCCCAAAGGGACAGTAACAGACATACAGTCGAGTAAGATTTCTCACCACCAGACAGCGTCTTGGTCTGACGGCCATCTCCACTCAGTTCCGTGCTATCTGGTTGGACCTGGCAGAGTCAGCAAACATGGTCGACTTTTGCACCAATCTCCCACTTACGTGTATGTCTAGGAGCGCATTCTTGTGGTCGATACTAAGCGTACCTCTAAACTTGCGCTCGCTCAAGAGATAGTTGAATGTAACTCTTGCTCGGATCGAAATGCCTGACCGGAACAACTGCCATCGATTCCGCCTGTTGGTCAGAGTAGTGATGAGGTGGTTGCGCAGGCTCTTAATCTCCTCCAGCTCTTGCATTGCCTGATTATGCTCCTTCTTGGCTTCGTTCGCTGCACGTAGGAGCATATCTTGCGACCCACCAAGTTCGTCTTCGCACTGTTTCCTGGTCTGCTCAAGCCTTCTGAGCTCATCGAGGAGTCGCTCCGCCGTTTTCCCAGGAGGCACCGGAACGCGTTCTTCACAGATTTGCCTCGCCTCTTGCACTATTTGATCCAGATCTACCCGCTGCTCTGTCAAGTGTTTTATCCATTCGTTTTTGTTCTCCTCAGCTGCCTCGACCGCCTTGATCGCCTCGTTTTTGGCCTTAAGCGCTTCATCTCGTTTGATCTGGAAGCTTTGAACTGTCTGTTTCGCTTTACCGAGCTTGGATTCAAGGTGTGCGACACGGTCAGTCGCTTCGTCCATCTCGCGCTTGTGCACCTGATTATCGGTGTTGTACGCCGCCAGCTGTTCCTTCACGTCTTCAAGTAATTCCGCCTCCTTTTCGGCCTGCTTCTTGGCATCTTCAAGATCCCGTTCAGCCTCCTTGATGACTGACGCGTCCGGAGTGGCCTCACTCAATTCGCCTTCCAGTCGATCCAGATTTGCCGAGGCCTTTTGTTGTTCAATGTGAAGGTTTTTCTTTTGTCTCTTATGCTCTGTCTCCCGGCGCGCACAATCGTCCATGTGGTTTCGTGCTTGCTGTAACTCATCTTCAAGAGCCTGCAATTCCTGTTCCCTTGTGGCGAGACGGCTCTGTTCCTCTCTAGAAAAGTGGTTAGTGGGATATACAGAAACTAAAAGGGGCTCTCACCTAATCTGAGCATCTTGATCCACCTGCATCCGCATGGCGCCAGTAAACTCGGCGATTGGACTGTTGTTGACACCGCCGCTGTTGGTGCCGTTGAACACTCGGCCTTTTCGCGTGTCACCATCCGCGAACGTGAAGCACATTTTGACATTTTGGGTCAGTGGTCCGCGCCCTCTGATGAACTCATACCCTTCATCCATGTTCTCAATGAGTACAGTTTGCTCAATTGCCTGATTGATGATGAGTTGGTTTCGAACAAGATCGTTATCGATCTATGTACATGTTAGCTGGCCGCTTTGTGACATACAAACACTGCCTACCGTGAGTGCTCGCATCCACGTCAGAAGCTCCCCCGCAGGTTCGTTGTGCTGAGTGTCGATTGGTTTTTTGTTGCCAATGTATATTGGAGCAAACCTGGTACTGTCAGCTTTATCTTAAACCTTGGGTTCAGTTCAGATACGTACCAGCCTGTCTTGGTCATGAGACTCGATAACCTAGTTTGATCATGTTTACTAGTAACGACGAAACCATTCAAAGCTTGGCCAAACTGCTTTTCCAAGATGCGGCCCCATTTGGATGCTGTTAACTTTACATGCCGACCGATTGGCCCTACAGGTACTTCTCGGAACCCGCGCTCTCTCTTGATCGCATCCAGCAAGTCTCTCAACTTGTTGGGCTGTGGGAATCCATCCATCCCGTTGCTCTCACCCCTTTGCAACCGAGTAATTGTGCTCCGAATGACCGCTACGCCCTTTCGTGCATCATCTGCCTTTTTCTTGGCCTTTTCCAGTTCCACAGATGCTGCATGGAGCTCTTTGTTCAGCTGCGGAAGCACAGAGTCGTGGGTTGCATATCTCTCTTTGGCCTTTTCGTGCTCGGTTTTAGCTTCATCGCGCTCACGAACCTTCTCTGCATAGAGACCATTTGCGACTTCGTCTAGTCGTTGCTGAAGCAGCTTTTTCTTGTCTTCTCTCCTTTGAACATCTGCCTCCGCCGTCTGTACTGCACTGAGCGCTTGGCGCTGATCCCCCAATGCCTTTTTGATTTTTTCTTTGACCTCGTTAAACGTTTCTTTAGCTTCAGCTTGTGATTGGACTGCGGGTTCCAAATGCGCTGTAATGTCGACGACATTTTGCTCGGCTGCCTCGCGAGCCTGATCAGCTAGCTCGTACTCGTCTGTTGCTCTTGCCACCTTCTCCTGCCTTTCTGTTATTCGATCATCAGCTGCCGCAATCTCGGATTCAGCTTCGGCCACCAATTTTTCCTGTTCTTCCACTCTGGCCCATGCTGCTTGATTAGCCCTGTCCCTTTCCTTGTCTCGCATGATTTCTAGGTTCTGGGCCCGTCGAGCTCTCTGCGCAAGCTCCTGCATTTTGTGCCTCAAAGTTTTCAAGTCGGCTTCCTTGACCTCCACTTTTGTATTCATGGCTTCTAGGGACTGTTCAATCTGTTGATAGTCCCTATTTAAGTTCTCGAGTTGTGTGCCCTGTAGAAAAAACTTATACTTTTCCTTGGGGGTAGAATGGTTGAGGAACTGCCTTGCCATGTCCTGCGTCAAGACATTCATCGGATTATCGATTTGCATGGAGAATGCATCGAGTATGTCCTCAAGCTCTGCTTTTTTGTTGGTGACCAGCTTGTTATTTTGGTCCTTGAGCTTGAAGCCCGAGGTGCCGGACTTGCTAAAGTGGCGTTCGACGATGATGGAGGCGCCATACTGTGCGGGCTTGTAGGCGAGGGGGCCCTGGTTCTTGATTTTGACTGTCACTGAAGCGTGCTCCTTACCTTCCTTGATAAGACTCTTGAGGTTCTGGGCACGATTGGTTGCTGTGGCCTTTCCACCCAGGCATATAGTAAGGGCTGTGAGTACGGCACTCTTCCCGCTGCCGTTGTGCCCGATGATGAAGTTTATGAGGGGTCCCAAAGTCACTGTCAGGTGCTCGTGGCACATGAAATTGATGCACTGGATCTCTTCAATAATTCCAGAGTCTGTCGCGACATTCTGCCTGGCTTCAGTTGCGGTGCGTTCTTTGTGCACTTGTTGTGTCGCCCATTTCTCTTGAGCTTGGAGGTTTTCCTCGGTTTCGTGGTCCGAGCTATCGCTACCGCTTGCCACATCGGATCGCTCGTCGCCTGAGGATTCGTCGCTGCTGTCTGGCTCGGATTGTCGTCGTCGCTTGTTCTGGGCTGGGTTAGCGAATCGTACCGTTTGCTTTGGAGCCATGAACCTACACGATCATTGTGGCCCACACCACTCGCTTCAACCCCATTGGTGAGGGCGCGAGGGCGCTTTGCAGACATGACAGTAGTCATAGGTGCAGCTGCGAGAGTCGCAAGCAAGGGCGTTGGTGGGCGCGAAACTTGGGCGTTGCGGACGAGGTAGTTCAGAACGCGTCTGGGCGCTCCTTCCCCGCTAGAGCCTCCAGGAACAACGCTGGCGCCCCTGCAGCCCGTCACTTTCACCCACTGCAACCAACGTAGCGGCACAGCCCAGCACTGCTGTCTTGGGAGTTAACGTTTGTTCTGAGTAACCGAAATAAGATACATTCAATGGTACTGCATCTGATTAAGCAGCCAGAGGTCGAACACCTTTTGTATCGCAAGTCACTAATGCCATGCACAAGCATGTCCAAGGCTATACTGCGCACGTGACACCGCGTCCAGACGCGTCTACACCACCACAATGTCACAATGCAGCAATTCTGGAAACCGTACGCGATCACAAACATAAATGCGTTGCCCTCTTGCGCAGTTTCAACTCGGTCTATGCTAGCCTGCCGCCAACGCCGCTCCCAAGTGATTCAAAAAGGGTATATCGAGCGTGCCTCACTACTGTGCAAGACCACAAGTGCAAAACAACCCGCTATGCAAAAATCACTACATGCCACATGTTGCGAGTACTACAAAGTCTACATGACAACCTGTTATGTGTTAGCGCATCGTCCATGCAGGACGAGTGAGGTACCATAAGACTTACGCAATCTCCTTCCTTTGGTGCGTTGCCAATGCCCATCTCGTCAAAGGTCTTCGGTCCTTTACCTGGCGCCGGAGAGCCTGATGATGCTGGCTTGGTAGGTGGCGTCGGTGTGGCCGGCTTGTTAGCCTGCACAGGTGCTGGCTTGGGGGGTGGTTGTTGTTGCTGTAAAGTCTGTACCCTGGTGGGCTTGGGCATAGTGTCGTACCCGCTAGGTCGACCAGCTGATCCAGGCCGTGATGAGGGCCGCGAGTCCATCCGTGAAGAAGTCCTGCTCTCCTGACCTGGCTGAACAGTAGATGGTCGGGTGTGCTGACGCGGCTCGAGAGGTGCGACATAACCAATGTCGGGTAGTGTAGGTGCTTTCTTGAGTGGTGGCCCCGGCTGTTTCTGCAGCTTGTTCCGTGCATCTGGTGCACTGTATCCGATATCCGGAGGTTGTGTCGTCGACGGGCGAGTTTGTGGCTCTGGGCGCTGGGCACTGGGTCCTCCGGGTTGCCTATAGCTTCCCGGCCCCCCCTGTGGCATACCACGGCCAGCGTTCGGAGCACGTCCACCTCTCCCGGGCCCCATGTTATCTACACTGGTGTGAGGCCGCATTGGTAGCGACCCCATATCCGGGCCCGGTCCTGGTCGTGGACTACTGCGCCCGTAGGGGTCGTTGGATGGATACAGATTGGGATTGATGTTGAACGCCGAGGATGTAGGGCGGGCGCTAGAAGCCCTCATTTCTGGTGCAAACCCACCAGCCATGTTTGGTCGCTGTGGACCCAACCGGGGAGGGCCATTATCCATGGGGTACGGTGCTGCTGTAGATGGACGATCATAAGGTGCCGACATGGACGGATTTGCGACCAACGGAGGCTGGTCCGAGATGGGATACGGCGTTGTGCTATCGCCTCGGTTGGGAGAGCCATAGTCAGAAGGACTCACATCATTGATGGACGGCATAGGAGCCTGGCCTTTTTGCAGCCTTAGTGGCCGTTGCCCACGCATCGAGCCGTGTTTGGACTTGATCATGTTGATTGCGACATTCTCATGGTCCTTCTTTGACAAGGTCCGCGACAATTTGGATATGCTCTCTATGCGTGCAGTAGCGTCTCTGTTACCGTTCTTTTCGGCCTTCTCGTACCACTCCAGGGCTTTTTCAAGGCTGACCGGAGTGTTCATTCCAATCTCGTTAAAGTAACCCATGGCAAACTCTGCCGTGGCAAGCCCTGCCGCTGCGGCACGTTGTGCATATTGGTAGGCAAGCTCTTCGTTCTTGGCGAATTCTCCTTCGTGTCCGCAGAGAAACCACTTGCTGATGGCCATGTCAGCCTCGGGCTCCCCTTGCCTGGATGCGAGCGCATTGTAGTGCAGCGACAAGGTGGGGTTGAATTCACAGCCCAAGCTGCAGAGCTCATACGCAGATCCCATTTTGAGTTGAGCCTTTGCAAACCCAAGGTAAGCGGCTTTCTCAATGTTTTGCCTTGCACCTTTCTCGTCGTATGGCAAGAAGACTTCCGGAACGTTGATCTGAGGCAGTTCGCGGGCTTGGAGCATTCCCAAGACGTAAGCACCCTGCGGAGCGTTCTCGTCAGCGGTGGCCGCTGCCTGCCTGATGAGCTGAATTCCCCTGGCAAAGTCTTGGGGCTGGCCGTGCTGACCGAGTAGCGTCATCATGCCAAGGCGGTAGTTTGAGGCCGAATCACCCTGTTCTGCGCCAGCCTTGTAGTTCTGCAGTGCTTTGATGGGATCGTTGGACTGCTCAAACTGCATGCCCATGCGGTATTCTGCCCTTGCATAGCCTTTTGCTGCCGCACGGGAGTAGCACCGAAAGGCCTCCTTCTTGTCCGCACGCATGCCAAACTTGCCAAACTCCAGCCACATGCCCCGCATAAAGGTCGCCTTGGGATGTTGTTGGTCTGCAAGAAAAGTGACGACGTTCATCGCGTCCAGACGCAGCTGATGCTCGACTTGGGGTGTTGCGGGCCTGGCGCCCTGTATCTCGGAGATGCGCTGCTCGTGTAGCTGGGCGGCGTCTACATACTGCAGTGCGTCTTGTGCCCAGGCCAGCTGCATCTCAGGGTCGTTTGAGTTGAGCACCGGCAGGCGGGCATTCTCCAGCACGGCCTCCTTCTCATCGTCCGAGGGGGGCACGTTCGGGGGCTTGTTCGGGAGCTTGGGAAAGGGCGAGAAGTTGGGCGAGTCGTGGTGCTGTGCGAACTGGTTGTAGTCGTGCGACGGCTGCTGGTGTTGCACGGCCTGGGGCTGCACGTTTGGCGGTTGGCGGAAGGCCGACGAGATGCTCGCTTGCCGCGACGGCCATTGGTCGTTGTGCACCGGCAGCTCGTGGTAGCCGGCTTGGTGCGGTGGGTAGTGCTGCTGTGACTGATTGTAGGTGGCCTGCGTTGGTGACATGGTCGCGCTACGGGGACCGTTGGCTTCCAACTCCAAATGGGCTATGTTTTCTTGCATGTTTTCGGGCACTTCGGGCATTATCCTACCGCCAAACCTACGTCAGCCGCAATTTCAAGATACGTACATGGTTGTGGGCTGGAACGAACCGCTGAGGCGCAGGCGAGATGACTTCAGGCGACGGGGCCGGCATGTAATAGTCGTCGAAGCCGCCTGGCACAAAAGTAGCCCCGAGCTGGGGTTGGCCTGGGTGATAGCTCATTGTGGCGACGAGAAGTCGTTATGGTGACTGGGTAGTTAGCGTCAGTCGTTGTCCAAAAGGAACATAAACCCATGCGGGTCCTCGCCTTGCACACGACTATGGCGTGAGGCCGTCACCGACACAGATATAGCCATGCATGGCGCATGGCGGGTGAAGCAGGATCGAGCGTACCTTGACCTTGGTGGGGGTGCGTTCCTGGAGCGCTGTCGCTAAACGTGAGCTCGACCCTTGCGATCTGTCGGGTATACGAGGATGCGGGCGATCTGGCGTGGTTGTGTAGCTATCATGCAGCTCTATCAAAGACGACTGCAGGCGGCGGCGGCGGCGGCGAACAGTTGAGGGAGGGGCAAAGGTGGAAGGGAAGAGGCTGAGAAACCTGAGACGGGGAGCGTGCCGTTTACCACTGAAACAGACGCTGCGGTAGTGGTCGGACTTGTCCTAGATGCTGGAGTGTGAAAGGTGCATCGTTTGACGTCAAGCACTAGTGAGCTCTTCGAGCTTGTATGTATGGACATGTGCACTCTGAGGGGGTCACAGGAACAAGCGCAAAGGGACCGTCATTATCAACATTGCCACGTACCCGTCAGGGGCTCATATTTTGCTATAAATGTTTGGACACAGCTGGCGCATTGGAGCCCCCTTTGGGTACACAAGCACCGCTGCGCCATCCACTTGGTTGAGGCTGTGCAGTGACGTTGCTCCGAGTCATCTCCTCTGCGGTTTTAAAGACGGCTTCGTGCACGTCTGATTTATCGAATTTCGGGTGCGGCAAAAGGCTTAGGAGAGCCGAGTGTTTGCGGAGATGAGGTCTTAGATATATCCATGCTCGGGCTCAGACGTGGCTTGCGCTTCTGCAGGCTTCCGGTTTCCAGCTAAGCCTCCCCAACATGGAAAGCAGAGCGGTCACTACATGCATTGAAATCGTGCTTTGGTGTTCAATTGTTAATTTTTGTTGCCAAGGTCAAGACTACATGCAACACGCACCCACTACCAGGCGTCATACCTAGGTATCTTACCCAAAGAAGCTGCTAGAAGGGGGAGCCTGAGATGTCCCTCCCCCGACCCCCAACCATTACTGTCCCAAAATATCTGCAACGGTGAAGTGCAAAAGGATACGAGAAAGCTGGATAGACGACACAAATTTTGCGCTGCATCTTCTAGTGTACCATGACGTCTGCGCCGTGCTGTTGCTGCTGTGGAGCGCCTCCAGGCTGCTGTTGGGCTGGCTTGTCACCCCCAGCACCACTTGGCTCGGCCTCGTCCATCTCCATGTCATCGTCTGCACCCTCCTCGCCCTCGCCCTCCTCCTCTTCATCGTCTTCGGAGTCTTCAATGTCAATTTCCTCGCTGCCAGCCTCAGACTCGGCATCCTCGTCGTTGGCGGGGCCGGCAGTGTCATCGGCGCCTGCCATGGCGGCATCCTCGCCCTCGACAGCGACACCCTCACCCTCGGCGCCCTCCTCGTCGTCCTCCTCTTCTTCGATGCCGTACTGGTCTCCATCCGCAGTGAGGTCAGCCTCTGGCTGTTCAGGGGGGAACTCGGGCGGTGCAGACTCCTCCGAGTCCCTGACATGGTTAGCGCGGGTGCGGGTGCGGGGGTGCAAAGTGCAGTGTTGGAACATACCACTTGATGGCAAAGCGTGTGACTCGCGGCTTCTCTGCAAGGATTTGCCTCTGCACCTTCTCGATCACAGGCTTGGTGGGCGGGTCTAGTGCCAACGCCTCGTCTGTGTACTCGTTATTCACATAGTAGCCGACGCGGACAAACTCGCGCTCTTCGTAGCTGCAGCTCAGCAGAATAACTGTAACCCCGATGATCTCGCTGTTGGGGATACGCGATAGATTCGGGGGGTCGGCGCGGAACTGGAACTTGTTGACGCCAACTGGCAGCGGGCCGACGAAGACAGAGTCAAGTTCCTGGTCATACTCGTTCCTGCACGCTATCCGTCAGACGTAGTTGCGGCCAAAACTTCACGGGTCGACTTACGAGGTCGCAGAGCCAACGTAGGTCAGTTTCCACTCGAGATCTGCCCTTGGGTTAATGGTCGTGCTCGTCGTCAATGGCGAGTGCACTCACCCTTCTGTAGTTGCTCAAGACATTCAAACGTGATCTCAAATTCATACGGCTCATCGAAGCGCGCGGGGTTGTTCTTGACCTCGACACCGAGAAGCGAGACGACAGACATGTTGGATGTGGATTGTAGGCGAAGCAGAAAGCAGGTGGACGATGGAATTGATGTCGAGGTTGTGATGGATTTGAGAGGTTGAGCGTGCGTGGTGGGGAAACTGCAGAAGAAGCGACAGGAAAAGGTGTTTGTTATGGGAGCGGTGAGGCCGTGCGTTAGAGAGATCGCGGCGGCAACGATCAGTGGATCAATCCATTGATAGGGCCTGTCGGGAGTCGCGTTCACCAGAAACGTGACCAGGCGTCTCGCGTTCGCGTTTTGCGGCACTGTCTCCCTCTCCAAGGCTGACTGGATGAGCGTGTTGCGGGCGTGTAGAGTCTGCGAGGAACAATTCCATTTGCACAGAGCCCTGCCACTCGCAAATACCGTCACACTCGCTTCTCGCTTCTCGCTTCGCACTCTATGGAATGTACATGGACAAATCAAGACTTGGGGGTCAAGCCGACCTGCACTAGCTCCACGGGCTCAAAAAGACCATGACATGGACAGCAGAACAACAGAACCCTTTAGGAATTGAGTTTGGTCGCAACGAGTGCCACAGACGCTGCTGATACAGGATAGGCTAGTTCCGCCGTCCGTCAAACTGTTAGGT
>Ga0265797_10006431_pt1 | contig 16572 bp, 15 predicted proteins | sample P2T30metagenome_FD_192433 | JGI IMG/M metagenome (GOLD analysis project Ga0265797, IMG submission 192433) | Plant litter microbial communities from East Loma Ridge, Irvine, California - P2 T30 | ecosystem: Environmental > Terrestrial > Plant litter > Unclassified | place: USA: California...
TCTCCGAGGGCGACGGCGACGAGGTCGAGCCCGGCGACGTCGTCAACATCGCCGTGAGCATCTACGACGCCGCGACCGGCGACGAGGTCGCGGCGACCGGCTACGACGGCACCGCCGCCACGCAGCTCACGGTCGACGAGGGCCTGTGGGTCCCCGGCCTGGTCTCGGCCGTCACCTGCGTGCCCGTGGGCAGCCGCACGGTGACCGTCGCCACGGCCGACGACATGCGCCCCCAGGGCGCGACGGGTGCCGACGCCGAGGCGGCCACGTCGGTGGTCATCGTCGCCGACGTGCAGTCCGTCGTGCCGACCCGCGCCGACGGCGAGGACCAGCCGGCCGTCGAGGGCCTGCCGACCGTCGAGCTCGACGACGACGGCCGCCCCACCGTGACGATCCCCGACGCCGAGGCGCCGGACGAGCTGCAGATCGCCACGCTGAAGGAGGGCGACGGCGAGGTCGTGCCCGACCCGGCGAACGTCACCGTGCAGTACCAGGGCGTCAACTGGCGCACGGGCGAGGTCTTCGACGAGAGCTGGGGCCGCGGCGCCCCCAGCCCCTTCTCGACCGACCAGGTCGTGCCGGGCTTCGCGAAGGCCATGATCGGCCAGACCGTCGGCTCGCAGGTGCTCGTGGTCATCCCGCCGAGCGAGGGCTACGGCGAGGCGGGCCAGCCGAGCGCCGGCATCGAGGGCACCGACACCCTCGTCTTCGTCATCGACATCCTCGCGGTCTCCTGATGCGCCGGGTGACGATCCTCGGGTCGACCGGGTCGATCGGGGTGCAGGCGCTCGACGTGATCGCGCGCAACCCCGACCGCTTCGAGGTGGTCGGCCTCTCGGCCGGGTCGAACCGCGAGCTCGTCACCGAGCAGGCCCGCCGCCACGGGGTGGAGCACGTCGCCCTGGGCACCGACGAGAGCGTCGCGCTCGTGCGCGACGTGCAGGCCGACGTCGTGCTGAACGGCATCACCGGCTCGGTGGGTCTCGCGCCCACGCTCGCCGCGCTCGAGTCGGGGGCGGTGCTCGCGCTCGCCAACAAGGAGAGCCTCATCGTGGGCGGCGACCTGGTGAAGGCCGCGGCGGCACCGGGGCAGCTCGTCCCGGTCGACTCCGAGCACAGCGCGATCGCCCAGGCGCTCCGCTCGGGCACCGCGGACGAGGTCCGTCGCCTGGTCCTCACGGCCTCCGGCGGGCCGTTCCGGGGTCGCAGCAGGGAGTCGCTCGCGGGCGTCACCCCGCAGGAGGCCCTGGCGCACCCCACGTGGGACATGGGCCTGGTCATCACCACGAACTCGGCGACGCTCGTCAACAAGGGGCTCGAGGTCATCGAGGCGCACCTGCTCTTCGACGTCGACTACGACGACATCGAGGTCACGGTCCACCCGCAGTCGATGGTGCACAGCATGGTCGAGTTCGTCGACGGGTCGACGCTCGCGCAGGCCTCGCCGCCCGACATGCGGCTGCCGATCTCGTTGGGCCTCGCCTGGCCCGAGCGGGTGCCCGGCACGGGCGTGCCGCTCGACTGGACGACCGCCTCGACCTGGACCTTCGAGCCGCTCGACGCCGAGGCGTTCCCCGCCGTCGAGCTGGCGAAGCAGGTCGGACGTGCCGGCGGGACGGTCCCCGCCGTGTTCAACGCGGCGAACGAGCAGGCCGTGCTGGCCTTCCACGCGGGCCGCCTCGACTACCTCGGGATCCTCGACACCGTGGTCGAGGTCGTCGACCGGCACGACCGTGCCGAGACGACGCTCGAGGGCGTGCTCGAGGCGGAGCGCTGGGCGCGCCGCGAGGCCGACGCCCTCATCGCCGCCCGCTGAGCCGGCGCCGCCCGGCGGCCCGACCAGCTGGCCGTCGCCCGGGCGGCTCGACCCGGCCCCCGGTCAGGAGGCCCGTTCCCGCTCCCAGCGTCGCCAGGGCTCCGGCGCGGCTCGTTCCCGGCGGCTCGCGGCTACTGTTCTCGGGTGACCGTCCTCCTCTTCGTCGTCGGCGTCCTCATCATGGTCGTCGGGCTCGCCGTGTCCATCGCCCTGCACGAGGTGGGCCACCTGGTGCCGGCGAAGCGCTTCGGGGTCAAGGTCGGGCAGTACATGATCGGCTTCGGGCCGACGATCTTCTCCCGTCGCCGGGGCGAGACCGAGTACGGCGTCAAGGCGTTGCCGCTCGGCGGCTACATCTCGATGGCGGGGATGTTCCCGCCCGGCAAGGCCGGGGGAGACGCGCGCAACTCGAGCACCGGCTTCTTCCAGACCCTCGTGCAGGACGCCCGGACGGCCAGCGCCGACACGATCGACCCGGGCGACGAGCAGCGCACGTTCTACCGCCTGCCGGTGGCGAAGCGCATCGTGATCATGCTGGGCGGGCCGGTCATGAACCTCCTGATCGGCGTCGTGCTCTACGCCGTGCTGCTCTGCGGCTTCGGCACCGCGCAGTACAGCAGCACGCTCGGCAGCGTGTCGGAGTGCGTGCTGCCCGCCGGCTCGACGGCGACGAGCTGCCCGGCCGGTGCCGAGACGGCGCCCGCGGCAGCGGCCGGTCTCGTGCCGGGCGACCGGCTGGTCTCGATCGACGGCGCGCCCGTGACCGACGGCGACGAGGTGACGGAGGTCCTCCGCGCGTCGCCGGGCACGCCGCTCGAGGTCGTCTACGAGCGCGACGGCGCGCGCGCGACGACGACGCTCACGCCCCAGCTCAGCGAGCGCTACGTCGTCGACGACGCGACCGGCCGCGTGGTCGAGGGCGACGACGGCGAGCCCGTGACGCAGGAGGTCGGCTTCGTCGGCATCGGCTTCGCGACCGAGACCGTGCGGCGTCCGGTGACCGAGGTGCTGCCGACCGTCGGCGAGAACGTGGTGCGCGTCGCCGACCTCATCGTGCACCTGCCGCAGCGGCTCGTCGGCGTGGCCGACGCCGCGTTCGGCGGGGGAGAGCGCGCGGCCGACGGTCCGCTCAGCGTCGTGGGCGTGGGCCGCATGGCCGGCGAGGTCGCGAGCCTCGACGCCGTGCCGCTCGTCGACCGGGCCGCGTACCTGGTGGGCCTGCTCGCGAACCTCAACGTGGCCCTGTTCGTCTTCAACCTGATCCCGCTCATGCCGCTCGACGGCGGGCACGTGCTCGGTGCCGTGATCGAGGCGGTGCGTCGGGCCTTCGCGAAGCTCCGGGGTCGACCCGACCCGGGTCCCGTCGACACCGCGAAGGTGATCCCGCTCACCTTCGTGGTGGTCGCCGTCCTGGGGGCGATGAGCCTCCTGCTCATCTACGCGGACATCGTCAACCCGATCGACATCTTCGGCTAGGGCGGGCGCCCAGCCGCGCGGGCTTACGATGAGCGGGTGCCCGCAGTGAATCTAGGTATGCCCAAGGTCCCCGAGGTCCTGGCGCCTCGACGCAAGTCCCGACAGATCAAGGTCGGCAAGGTCCTCGTGGGCGGTGACGCCCCCGTGAGCGTCCAGTCCATGACGACGACGCCGACGCCGAACATCAACGCGACCCTCCAGCAGATCGCCGAGCTCACCGCCTCCGGCTGTGACATCGTGCGCGTCGCGGTGCCGAGCCGCGACGATGCCGAGGCCCTGCCGATCATCGCGAAGAAGAGCCAGATCCCCGTCATCGCCGACATCCACTTCCAGCCGAACTACGTGTTCCAGGCGATCGACGCCGGGTGTGCGGCGGTCCGCGTGAACCCCGGCAACATCCGCAAGTTCGACGACCAGGTCGGCAAGATCGCCGCGGCGGCCAAGGCCGCGGGCGTGTCGATCCGCATCGGCGTCAACGCCGGCTCCCTCGAGCCGAGCCTGCTGCAGAAGTACGGCAAGGCGACGCCCGAGGCGCTCGTCGAGTCGGCCGTGTGGGAGGCGTCGCTCTTCGAGGAGCACGACTTCCACGACTTCAAGATCTCCGTCAAGCACAACGACCCCGTCATCATGGTCAAGGCGTACCGTCAGCTCGCCGAGCGCGGCGACTGGCCCCTGCACCTCGGCGTCACCGAGGCCGGCCCCGAGTTCCAGGGCACCATCAAGTCGGCCACGGCCTTCGGCCTCCTGCTCGGTGAGGGCATCGGCGACACCATCCGCGTGAGCCTCAGTGCGCCTCCCGCGCAAGAGGTGAAGGTCGGCCTGCAGATCCTGCAGTCGCTGAACCTGCGCGAGCGCAAGCTCGAGATCGTCAGCTGCCCGAGCTGCGGCCGCGCGCAGGTCGACGTCTACAAGCTCGCGAACGACGTCACCGACGGGCTGGAGGGCATGACCGTGCCGCTCCGCGTCGCCGTCATGGGCTGCGTCGTCAACGGTCCGGGCGAGGCCCGCGAGGCCGACCTGGGCGTCGCCTCCGGCAACGGCAAGGGCCAGATCTTCGTCAAGGGCGAGGTCATCAAGACGGTCCCCGAGGCCGAGATCGTGCAGACCCTCATCGACGAGGCCAACCGCCTCGCGGCCGAGATGCCCGCGAGCGAGACCGGCACCGTGCAGGTGCTGACGCCCTAGTCGACGAGCGACGACCACCGGAGGCGCGGTGCGGGGACGACCCGCACCGCGCCTCCTGTGCGTGTGTCGTCGTGTGACGACCCGACGTGCCGACGGTGCGCGGACCGGGCACCATGGACGCTGCACCGTGCGGGCCCCCGAGCGTCCCGGTGCCTCCCCCCAGCACCGCCGAGAGGAACACCCATGTCGAGTCCTGCCCCCCTCATCGAGGCGCCGAAGAAGCGCACCGGTCGCCTCGTGGCGATCATCGTCGCGATCGCCGTCGTCCTGGCCGCGGTCGGCATCGGCGTCGCGGTCGCCTCGCGCGGCGGCGACGACGTGGTCCGCGTGGGAGTGGTCGGCAAGAGCGACCCGTACTGGGCCGACTTCGTCTCGGCCGCCGCCGACGAGGGCATCGACGTCGAGCTCGTCGACTACAGCGACTACGAGCAGCCCAACCCGGCCCTCACCGACGGCGAGCTGGACCTCAACCAGTTCCAGCACATCGTCTACCTCGCGCAGTACGACGTGGCCTCGGGCTCCGACCTCGTGCCCGTGGGCTCCACCGCGATCTACCCGCTGCCGCTCTACTCCGAGCGCTACGACTCGGTGGAGGACTTCCAGGAGGGCGACACCGTCGCCGTCCCCGACGACACCAGCAACCTGGCGCGGGCCCTGCTCGTGCTGCAGTCGAACGGCCTCATCGAGCTCGAGGGCGGCGGGGACATCTTCTCGGGCATCGACGACATCGACCAGGACGCGTCGAAGGTCCAGGTCGCGACCGTCAAGGCCGACCTGGCGGCCACGTCGCTGCCCGACTACGCCGGCGCGATCATCAACAACGAGTTCGCGACGAAGGCGGGCCTCTCCGCCGACGACGTCGTCGCGCAGGACGACCCGTCCGACCCGGCGTCGACGCCGTACGTCAACGTCTTCGCGGCCCGTGCCGACGACGCGGACGACGAGACCTACGCCGAGCTCGTCGAGATCTACCAGTCCACGCGGGCCGTCCAGGACGGCGTCGTCGAGAACTCCGGCGGCACCGCCGTCACCGTCGAGGTCCCGGCGGAGGAGCTCCGCCGGTCGCTCGACGAGACGAAGGAGCTCGTGGAGCAGGAGGGTTGACCGGGGTCGCCACCGCGCGCGGCACGACGGTCCGGCTCACGGACGTCGTCAAGGCCTACCCGCCGCGCGAGAAGGGCGGGCAGCCGCTGTCGGCCGTCGACGGGGTCTCCCTCGACATCGCCGCGGGCGAGATCTTCGGGATCATCGGCTACTCGGGCGCCGGCAAGAGCACCCTCGTCCGGCTCGTCAACGCGCTCGAGCTCACGACGAGCGGCAGCATCGAGCTCGACGGCCGCGACATCACGGGCCTGCCCGAGCGCGAGCTGCGCCGGCTGCGGGCCGGGATCGGCATGATCTTCCAGCAGTTCAACCTGTTCTCGTCGAAGACCGTCTGGGGCAACGTGGAGTTCCCGCTCCGCGCGGCGGGCGTGCCGCGGTCGGAGCACCAGCGGCGCATCAGCGACCTGCTGCACTTCGTGGGCCTGGGCGACAAGGCGCACGCCTACCCCGACCAGCTGTCCGGCGGTCAGAAGCAGCGCGTGGGGATCGCGCGGGCGCTCGCGACCGACCCGCGCCTCCTGCTCGCCGACGAGGCGACCAGCGCCCTCGACCCCGAGACCACGCAGGAGGTCCTGGCCCTGCTCCGGCGCGTCAACGCCGAGCTGGGCATCACGGTCGTGGTGATCACGCACGAGATGGACGTGATCAAGTCGATCGCCGACCGGGTGGCGGTCATGGACCGCGGACGGGTCGTCGAGATCGGACCGACCTTCGACGTGTTCTCGGCACCGCGCGAGGAGTCGACGAAGCGCTTCGTGTCGACCGTCGTCGCCGGCACCCCGGAGGGCGCGGAGCGGTCGGCGCTGGCCGCGCGCCACGCCGGCGTGCTCGTGGCCGTGCGCCTCTCGGAGGGCGGCGTGGAGCAGCGCGACGTCTTCGCGGTCCTGGGCCGCCACGCGCTCGGCTTCGAGATCGTCTACGGCGGCGTCGACGAGATCCAGGGGCGCACGTTCGGCACCCTGACCCTCGCGGTCACCGGGGACGACGCCGCGGTCCGCGCGGCCCTGGCCGAGCTGGGCGACGCCGCGACCGAGCTGGAGGTGGTGTGACGTGGAGAACCTCCTCGCGCTGCAGCCGCAGCTCTGGCAGGCGGCCCTCGAGACCGTCTACATCGTCGCCCTCACGCTCCTCTTCGGCGGGGCGGGCGGGCTCGTCCTGGGCCTGGCGCTCTACCTGACCCGCGGGGGCGGCCTCTTCGCGAACCGCGTCGTCGCGGGCGTGCTCAACGTCGTGGTGAACGTGTTCCGGCCGATCCCGTTCATCATCTTCCTGGCCGCGGCGCAGCCGTTGGCGCGCGCCGTGATCGGGAGCGGCAGCGGCAACCCGGCGATCATCTTCACGCTGTCGCTCGCGGCCAGCTTCGCGATCTCGCGCATCGTCGAGCAGAACCTGCTCACGGTGCAGCCGGGCGTCATCGAGGCGGCGCGCGCGGCGGGAGCGGGACCGCTGCGCATCATCGGGACCGTGATCCTGCCCGAGGCGCTGGGGCCGCTGCTGCTCGGCTACACGTTCGTGTTCGTCGCCATCGTCGACATGTCGGCGGTCGCCGGCTACGTGGGCGGCGGCGGCCTCGGCAGCTTCGCGCTGCTCTACGGCTACCGCCAGTTCGACCCCGTCGTGACGTGGGGCGCGGTGCTGCTGATCATCGTCCTGGTGCAGCTCGTGCAGTTCCTGGGCAACGCCCTGGCGAGGCGAGCGCTCCGGCGGTGACGTCGGGGGACTGGCCTACAGTGGGGCGGGTGACCGACACGACGATCTCGTCCTCGCCGCCCGCCCCCGGCGGCAGCGGTCCCGCGCCGGCCGTGCCGGCACCCGTCACGCCCGACGAGCTCGCCCACGCCGGGCAGGTCGTGGGCCGCGTCGCCGACGCCTTCTCGCGCACCGTCGTCGGTCAGACGGGGCTGCGCGACTCGCTCCTGGTGGCCCTGCTCACGGGCGGTCACGTGCTGCTCGAGAGCGTGCCCGGGCTCGCCAAGACCACGGCGGCCCAGGCTCTGGCGCGCTCGATCGACGCGTCGTTCCGCCGCATCCAGTGCACGCCCGACCTCCTGCCGAGCGACATCACGGGCACGCAGATCTACGACGCCCAGCAGTCGACGTTCGTCACCCAGCTCGGCCCGGTGCACGCGAACTTCGTCCTGCTCGACGAGATCAACCGCTCGAGCGCCAAGACGCAGAGCGCCATGCTCGAGGCGATGCAGGAGCGCCAGACCACCATCGGCGGCACGGTCCACCGGCTGCCCGATCCGTTCCTGGTGCTGGCGACGCAGAACCCCATCGAGCAGGAGGGCACCTACCAGCTGCCCGAGGCGCAGCTGGACCGCTTCCTGCTGAAGGAGGTGCTCGACTACCCGACGCCCGCCGAAGAAGCAGAGGTCATCCGCCGCCTCGACGCGGGCGTCCTGGGCGGCACGACCGATCCCACCGCGACCGTGCCCGGCCCGGTGGCGACCCTCGACGACGTGCGCCAGCTGCAGCAGGTCGCCCGCCGCGTCTACGTCGACCCGTCGATCGTCTCCTACGTGGTGCAGCTGGCCTACGTCACGCGGCACCCCCAGCAGTACCTCCCGGCGTCCCTGGCCGAGTACGTCGAGTTCGGGGCGAGCCCGCGCGCGAGCATCGCGTTCGTGCAGGCGGCCCGGGCGCTCGCGCTGCTGCACGGGCGCGACTACGTCATCCCGGAGGACGTCAAGCACCTGCGGCACGGCGTGCTCCGGCACCGCGTCGTGCTGGGCTACGAGGCCCAGGCCGACGACGTCGCGCCCGAGACGATCGTCGACGCGGTCTTCGCCGCGGTGCCGACGCCCTGACGCCCGTGCCGAGCCTCCTGCTGCGCGTCAAGTCGAAGCTGTCCCTCGCGGCGCACCGTCGCGTCGTCGACCTGCTCGAAGGTGGCTACGCCTCGGTGCACCACGGGCGCAGCCACGACTTCGACGACCTCCGCGCGTACGTGCCCGGCGACGAGGTGCGCGACATCGACTGGAAGGCCACGGCACGGCACGGCCAGCCGCTCGTCAAGCGGTACATCGCGAGCCGCCGTCAGCACCTCGTGCTGGTCGTCGACACCGGGCGCGACATGGCGGCCACCGCGACCAGCGGCGAGGTCAAGCGCGACATCGCCGTGCTGGCGGCGGGCGCGCTCGGCTACATCGCCGCGAAGCACGGCGACGTCGTGTCGCTGGTCGCGGGCGACGCCGACGGTGCGCGCGCCCACCCGGCCGGTGCCACGGAGCGGCACCTCGAGCTGCTGCTGCGCCAGATCGACGCACGCACGACGCTCGACGCGCCGCACAGCGACCTGCCGGGGCTGCTCCGCTGGGTCGCGCGCGGGGTGCGCGGGCGGTGCACGCTGCTCGTCGTGACCGACGACGTGACGCTCGACGACGACGCCGTGCGGCTGCTCCGGCGCCTGCGCGCCCAGCACGAGATCGTCTGGCTCACCATCGGCGACGCCGACCTCATGACGCGCTCCGGCCACGCCGCCGAGGTGTACGACGTGCGCGAGCTGGCGACGCTGCCGGCCTGGCTGCGCGAGCAGGCCCCGCTGCGCGGCGAGTTCGACCGCACCACCGAGGCGCGGCGCGGCGACACGGCCCGCGTGCTCGAGGGCCTCGGCATCAGCAGCCGGCGGCTCGCGTCGCGCGACGAGGTCGTCCCCGGCCTGTTCGCCCTCCTGGAGGAGCACCGCCGTGCTCGACGATGACGGCTTCTTCGGCCCGTGGCAGTACCCGCTCTGGGTGCTCTGGCTCGTGCTCGGGCTGCTCGCCCTGGCGCTCGTGGTCGCCTGGTACGTCTGGGTGCACCGGTTCACGGCGCGGCGCCTGCCACCGGCCGAGCGGGACCGCCTGCGCGAGCGCCCGGTCGACCCGGTCGAGGTGCAGGCGCGCTACGAGCGGCTCCTCGACGAGGTCGAGCGGGCCTGGCGCGACGGTCGCCTCGGCGACCGGGCCGTGCACGCGCGCCTGAGCCTGCTCGTGCGCTTCCACGCGCACGAGCTCGCCGGCGTCGACGCGCACGTCATGACCCTCGAAGACCTCCGCGAGGCCCGGCTGCCGCAGCTGTCCGGTGCGGTCGAGCAGTGGTACCCGCCGGCGTTCCGCCCCGAGCACCCGGGCGACCCCGGGCAGGCGATCGCCACGGCGCGGCAGGTGGTGCGCTCGTGGCGCTGACCTGGTGGTGGACCCTGCCGATCGCGGCGCTCGTCGTGCTGGCCGCGGCCGCGGCGTACGTGACGTGGCGGCGCCGCAGCCGCGCGCGCCTCCGGCGGTCCGGCGTGCCCGTGGCGCACAGCGAGCGGCTCACGGCGCTGCCGACGTACCAGCGCCTCGTCCGCCGCTACCGCGCCGCGCTCGTGGGTGCGGTCGTGGCGCTCGGGCTGCTGGCCGGTTCGGCGGCGGTCCTCACGGCGCGACCGTCGACCGTCGACGTGGTGCAGCCCGAGTCGAGCAAGCGCGACGTCGTGCTCTGCCTCGACGTGTCGGGCTCGATGACCGAGGTCGACTCCGAGATCGTCGAGACCTTCTCGTCGCTCGTGGAGGGCCTCGACGGCGAGCGCATCGGCCTGACGCTGTTCGACAGCTCGGCGGTGCAGGCCTTCCCGCTCACGGCCGACTACGACTTCGTGCAGGAGCGCCTGCTCGAGTACCGCGACTCGTTCGACTCCTTCGGCGAGGACGGCCAGCGGTTCTGGACCGGCACCGACCTGGGGGACGGGGCCTCGCTGATCGGCGACGGCCTGGCCTCCTGCGTGCTCGCCTTCGACGGCGGCGACGAGTCGACGCGCCCCCGCTCGATCGTGCTCGCGACCGACAACTACGTCAACGGAGCGGCGCTGCTCGGGCTCGACGAGGCCGCCGAGCTCGCGACCGACAGGGGGGTGCGCGTCTACGCGATCAACCCGGCCGACCACAGCACCGAGGGCGCGGCCGACGAGATCGCGGCCGAGCTGCGGGCGGCCGTCGAGTCGACCGACGGCGCCTACTACGCCGCCGACGCGTCCGACGCCGTGCCGGGGATCGTGGCCGAGATCGACGCCCGTGAGGCGGGCCTGTTCGACGGCACGCGCCGGCTGGTCGTCACGGACGCCCCGCAGGCCGCGGCGATCGTGGCCCTGCTCGCGCTGGGCGCGGCGCTCGTGCTGCTCTGGAGGTTCCGGCTGTGACCGCCGCCCTGCTCTTCCGGCCCGTGCTGCCGACCTGGGCGTTCGTGGTCGTCGGCGTCCTGCTCGTCGGCTTCGTCGCGTGGCGCGTCGTCGCCGAGCGCGGCGACCGCCGGGCGCTCCTCACCTGGCTCAGGAGGCTCGTGGTCGTGGTCCTGCTGCTGGTCGTCGCGGCGCGCCCCAGCCTGCCGGGCGGCACCGCGCAGTCCTCCGTGGCGAAGCTGGACGTCTTCTTCGTCGTCGACACGACGTCGAGCATCGCGGCCGAGGACTGGGGCGACGGCCGCCCGCGCCTCGAGGGCGTCCGGGCCGACGTCGAGACGGTGACGGAGCAGCTGGCCGGCGCCCGTTTCGCCCTGATCTCGTTCGACAGCTCGGCGGTGCTGCGCTCGCCGCTCACGGACGACGCCTCGGCCGTGGTCACGGCGGCGACCGTGCTGCGGCAGGAGGTCACGACGTACTCGTCGGGCAGCAGCATCACGGTCGCGCACGACCTCCTCGAGGAACAGCTCGACGCCGCGCGCGAGGCGGACCCCGCCCGGGCGGCCGTGGTCCTCTACCTGGGCGACGGCGAGCAGACCCTCGACGAGGAGCCCGGCTCGTTCGCCGACCTGGCGGGCGACGTCGACGGGGGAGCGGTGCTCGGCTACGGCACGGAGGAGGGCGCGCGCATGCGCGAGTTCGACGGCTACGGCGACGAGTACTCCGACCTCGGCTACATCGAGGACCGCACGCAGCCGGGCTCGCCCGAGGCGGTGTCGCGACTCGACGAGGAGGCCCTGCGCCGCCTCGCCTCGCAGCTCGGGGTGCCCTACGTGCACCGCACGGCGGACCGCGACCTGGGGCCGGTGCTCGAGGACGCCCGCTCCGGTCGCATCACCTCCGACGAGGGCAGCGCCGAGAGCCTCACCGACCTCTACTGGATCGCGGCGATCCCGCTGTTCCTGCTCGTGCTCGTCGACCTGGCCCTCGTGGCGCGGGCGCTCGGCGACGTCCGGGCGACGGGCCCCGTGCGGCGCCCGGAGCGGGGTGGTCGCCCGTGACCGGCACGACGACGCCGCGCGTGGCCGGCCACGACGAGCGTCCGCCGGCCACCGAGGCCGAGGTGGCCGCGTACCGACGCGGCCTCCGTCGTCGGTTCTGGGGCTGGAGCGCGCCCGCCGTGCTCGTCGTCCTGCTCGTCGCGGTCAAGCTGCTCAGCCTCCCGCTCTTCGCGGCCCTGTCGCAGTGGGCCTACTCCGATCGAGCGTTCGAGCGCGCGGCCGGCCTGACCGCCCCGCTGGGGGTGCTCAACGTCGTCGAGCCCTGGGTGCACCACTTCGACCGCGGCGCCGCGTACGCGCAGGTCGGCGTGCTCGAGGTCGCCCGCCAGGAGTTCACGCGAGCCCTCGACCTCGCGCCCGAGGACGACCGCGTCTCGTGCGTGATCCGGGTCGACCTCGTGCTCACGATCGAGGCGCAGGGCGACGCGGCCGTGCTCGACCTCCGCTTCGCCGACGCCCAGGCGCTCTACGAGCAGGGGCTGCAGGTCGTCGAGGAGGCTCCCGAGGGGTGCTTCGAGCCGCCCTCGTCGCCGCAGGAGCCCGACACGCAGCAGCCCCTCGACGACGCGCGCGAGCGCCTCGACGAGAAGGGCGAACAGGCCGAGGGCGACCAGGGCGACCCCCAGGACGGCGGCGGCGGCGACCAGGAGGGCGACGAGGGCTCCCCGGAGGAGGGCGAGGGCGACGGCGGCTCCGGCGGGCAGGACCCGCTCGAGCAGCTGCGGGAGCAGGGCGAGGAGAGCCAGCGCGAGCAGCAGCAGGAGCAGGACCGTCGCCGCGACGCCGAGCGCGATCCCGACGACTACGACGGACGACCGTGGTGAGCGGGGGACCGCGCCCCCGCCGGGCGCCCCGCCGACGCCCCTAAGCTGGTCGGGTGTCCACGCGCCTGTCCCAGCTCTTCGTCCGCACCCTCCGAGAAGACCCCTCCGACGCGGAGGTGACGAGCCACCGCCTGCTCGTCCGCGCCGGCTACGTGCGCCGCCAGGCACCGGGCGTGTTCGCCTGGCTGCCGCTGGGCCTCCGCGTGAAGGCCCGCATCGAGGCGATCGTCCGTGAAGAGATGACCGCCGCGGGCGCGCAGGAGGTCCACCTCCCCGCGCTCCTGCCCCGCGAGCCCTACGAGGCGACCGGCCGCTGGACCGAGTACGGCGAGGGCATGTTCCGTCTCAAGGACCGCAAGGGCGCGGACTACCTGCTGGCCCCCACGCACGAGGAGGCGTTCACGCTGCTCGTGAAGGACCTCTTCTCGTCGTACAAGGACCTCCCCCTCACGCTCTTCCAGATCCAGGACAAGTACCGCGACGAGGCCCGTCCCCGTGCCGGCCTCCTCCGCGGCCGCGAGTTCACCATGAAGGACGCCTACTCGTTCGACGTCGCCGACGAGGGCCTCGACCGCAGCTACCAGGCCCAGCGCGACGCCTACGAGCGCATCTTCACGCGGCTCGGCCTCGACTACGTCATCGTCCAGGCCGACGCGGGCGCCATGGGCGGTTCGCGCAGCGAGGAGTTCCTGCACCCGACCGAGGTCGGCGAGGACACCTTCGTGCGCTCGGCGGGCGGGTACGCCGCGAACGTCGAGGCCTACACGACGACCGTGCCGGCGTCGCTGCCGACCGAGGGCCAGCCTCCTGCCGTCATGCTCGGCAAGGCCGACACCCCGACGATCGACTCGCTCGTGGCCCAGCTGCAGGAGTCGCACCCCCGCGCCGACGGACGCGACTGGACGGCCGCCGACACCCTCAAGAACGTCGTCGTCGCGCTGACGCACCTCGACGGCACGCGCGAGCTCGTCGTCGTCGGCCTGCCCGGCGACCGCGACGTCGACATGAAGCGCCTCGAGGTCGCCTTCGCCCCGGCCGGGGTCGAGGCCGCGGGCGACGCCGACTTCGCCCGCACGCCCGGCCTGGTCAAGGGCTACATCGGGCCAGGAGGCGCGGGCTGGGGGGCCGGCGTCCGGTACGTCGTCGACCCCCGCGTCGTCGACGGCAGCTCGTGGGTCACGGGCGCGAACATCCAGGGCGTGCACGTGGCGGGCCTCGTCGCCGGTCGCGACTTCGAGCACGACGGCGTCGTCGAGGTCGCGCAGGTGCGCGAGGGGGACCCGGCGCCCGACGGCTCCGGCCCCATCGAGACCGCGCGCGGCATGGAGATCGGGCACGTGTTCCAGCTCGGTCGCAAGTACGCCGAGGCGCTCGGGCTCAAGGTGCTCGACGAGAACGGCAAGCAGGTGACCGTGACCATGGGGTCGTACGGCGTCGGCATCACGCGCGTGCTCGCCGTCGTCGCCGAGGCCACCGCCGACGAGAAGGGCCTGGTCTGGCCGGAGGCCGTCGCGCCGTTCGACGTCCACGTGGTCGCCACCGGCAAGGACCCGGTCGTCTTCGAGGTCGCCGAGCGGCTCACCGACGAGCTCGAGCGTGCGCGCTTCGACGTGCTCTACGACGACCGCCCCAAGGTCTCACCGGGCGTGAAGTTCGGCGACGCCGAGCTGCTCGGCGTCCCGCGCATCGTCGTGGTCGGCCGCTCCGCCGGCGAGGGCGTCGTCGAGCTCTGGGACCGACGCACGGGGGAGCGCACGCCGGTGCCGGCGACGGAGGTCGTCGCGCGCCTCTCCGGCGCGGCCTGACCCGCGCCTCCTGCGCCACCGACGGACCGGCCGGCGACCTCGCCGGTCCGTCGGCGGCCCCGCGCTCGGGTACCGTGGGGGGATGCTGTGCGCGCCACCGTGCGTGCAGCCTGCAGACCTGAACAGTGGAGGCCCTCAGTGGACATCGACCTGAGCGTGCTGCGCCTCATGGAGCGCGAGCGTGAGATCCCCTTCGACGAGCTCGTCCGGATCATCGAACAGGCCATCCTCACGGCCTACCTGAAGCACACCGACGAGCCCGAGAGCCGCGACCGCCCCGCCGCCCGCGTCGAGCTCGACCGCAAGACCGGTCACGTGACCGTCTGGTCGATCGAGCGCGACGACGAGGGCGAGGTCGTCGGCGAGGAGGTCGACGACCCCAGCGACTTCGGTCGCGTCGCGGCCTTCGCCGCGAAGCAGGTCATCAACCAGCGCCTGCGCGACCTGGGCGACGACAAGGTCCTCGGGCAGTTCAAGGGCCGCGAGGGCGACATCGTCGCGGGCGTGATCCAGCAGGGTCCCAACCCGCGCATGGTGCACGTCGACCTGGGCACGGTCGAGGCGATCCTGCCCCCGGAGGAGCAGGTGCCGGGCGAGCGCTACGACCACGGGCGCCGCATCCGCGTCTACGTCACGGGCGTGAGCAAGGGCACCAAGGGCCCGCAGATCACGGTGTCGCGCACGCACCCCTCGCTCGTGCGCAAGCTCTTCGCGCTCGAGGTGCCCGAGATCGCGGCGGGCGTCGTCGAGATCGTGTCCATCGCCCGCGAGGCCGGTCACCGGACCAAGATGGCCGTCCGGGCCACCGAGGCCGGCGTCAACGCCAAGGGCGCCTGCATCGGCGAGATGGGCCAGCGCGTCCGTGCCGTCACGAACGAGCTCGACGACGAGAAGATCGACATCGTCGACTACTCGGCCGACCTGCCCACGTTCGTGGCCAGCGCGCTCTCGCCGGCCAAGGTGTCGTCGTCGTTCGTCATCGACAAGGCGACGAAGGCCGTCCGGGCGCTCGTGCCCGACTACCAGCTCTCGCTCGCGATCGGCAAGGAGGGCCAGAACGCCCGCCTCGCCGCGAAGCTCACGGGCGCGCGGATCGACATCCAGCCCGATTCGATCCTCGAGGACGACTGAGCACAGCGCCCCGCGGGGGCGTCGGGAGCGGAGATGCGCGACGCGCGTCGCCGTTCGCTCCCGGCGTCCCCGCGTCCCGGCAGCGAGGGGGTAGAGTGGAACCCGTCAGAACGTGCATCGGCACTCGAACGCGCGCTCCGCGATCCGCACTCGTGCGGGTCGTCGCCCGAGACGGGCGACTGGTGGTCGACGAGACCAGGTCGCTCCCCGGGCGAGGTGCGTGGTTGACGCCGACGATGGAGGCGTTCGAGTCGGCGGTGAAGCGCAGGGCCTTCCGGCGCGCGCTGCGCCTCGACTCCGAACCCGACGTGAGCGCGGTGCGTGAGCACTTCACGCACCTCGTCGCGACGGACTCCGGGGCACGCCCCTCGGTCGGACCGGTGTCATCTCCGGACCAGACCACGACAGAAATGGCTGAACGGCTAATGGACGAATGATGAGCGGCTCGAAATGAGACCCGTCCAGGACTGAAGGCCCCCTCCCGCTCGGGGAAGGGGCCCGAGACAGGAGAACTGTGGCTAAACCACGCGTACACGAGATCGCCAGCGAGCTGGGGATCGACAGCAAGACCGCGCTCGAGAAGCTGAAGGAGATGGGCGAGTTCGTCAAGGGACCGTCCTCCAGCATCGAGCCCCCCGTCGCGCGCAAGCTGCGCGCGGCGTTCCCCGCCGGAGGAGGAGCCGCGAAGGCTCCTGCCAAGGCTCCCGCCGCCCGACCCGGTGCCGCCGCGTCGTCGGCGCCCAAGCCCGGCGCCCCGCGCCCGGCCGCACCCGCTCCGGCTCCCGCGCCGCCCGCCGCACCCGTGCAGCAGGACGCCCCGGCAGCCCGTGAGTCCGAGGACGACGGCGACGTCGTCCTGCCCCCGGCACCTCCGCTGACCGTCGCCGAGCGCCAGGCCCAGGCCGAGGCGCAGCGCGCCGCGGCGGCCAAGGGCGAGACGGCTGCCCCCGAGGCGCCCGCCACGCCCGGCGCGTCGGCACCCAAGCCCGGCGGTCCCCGTCCGGGCGCCCCGCGCCCCGGCAACAACCCC
>Ga0265797_10006432_pt1 | contig 16569 bp, 11 predicted proteins | sample P2T30metagenome_FD_192433 | JGI IMG/M metagenome (GOLD analysis project Ga0265797, IMG submission 192433) | Plant litter microbial communities from East Loma Ridge, Irvine, California - P2 T30 | ecosystem: Environmental > Terrestrial > Plant litter > Unclassified | place: USA: California...
GCCAGCACCATTTTGATGAACTTCAAATCAACGTGAAGTCATCTACAATACAATTTATGATTATTGTATGCTCGGCAGGCATTTGTATATTTAGGGTTGAAAGGAGAAGTATTACTCTGTCAATGGCCTGTATTCTTTTGTCTGTTTCTCATTATCATATCATGCACATTCTGCTACGCTAAACCGCTTATCAAAAACGCCTTTCCTGAAACTAACCATGTTGCCATCTTGCAACCACTGTTCAGCTACTGTATCGCACTGCTAGGAGGTAGCACCTGCAATCTCATTTCATACCTTGCAGGTCTCTTGCTGCTCAGACAGGACCGAGTACGGCAAAGACTGGTGCATCTGTCTGACGTGCGATGGGTTCGATGCCACGGACTCGTCGTTGCCCTCGCCATCCTCATCAACCAGACTGCAGACAGCTGGGCTATCAGACAAGAATGGTTGCGGCGCACTCTTTTCAACCTGCTCGATCTTTGGCGAGTCCGGTGCCACAAAGCTGTCTTCCTCCGTCTGACTGCTGGCCACTTTGATTTCGATGTCTACCGGCGCGAGAGGTACGCCTGCCACTTCAATCTCGACATGGTCTGGATCGACAGCAATGCTGGCCACTTCAATCTCGTCATGTTCCCGAGCGACAGGAGCTTCCATCGCGACCTTGACCTTATCGCCCTGTTTGAGGATGTTTTGATCCTCAGTGTTGACATGTTCCGGAGCGATAAGAGCTTCCGTCTCGGTTTCGACCTCATCGCTTTGTTCGAGGATTTTCTGCTCTTCAGTTTGCTCTGCCTGAACACTCTCAACACTCGTGGACTCCATTCCTTCGAAGCCATTAGGTGAGTCTGACGAGACCACCATTTCTGGTGTCTGAGGCTGTGAGGCTTCATCGGCCACGTCCTCGCCACCATGCGCTTCCTCTGGCAGAGTCTCCAGGGCCGCAACGATTTCGTGATCGCCTTGTTCAGCACCGACGTGCGCCTCCTCTGGAACTAGCTCCTCGATCGACGCAGAGCTGGAACCTTCTGACATAACCGCCGAATCAGACACTGTAACCGTGTCAAACTCATGCGCTTCTGTGGCGACATCAGTGAGGACATCAATTCCACTCTCCGCACGTCCAGCGACTTCTGAGATGCTCAGAACTGGCTTTTCGATCGCCTTTGGCGCAACCCAGGGGAGACCCATGCTGGAAGTCTTGGATGTGATGAGCGCGGACATTTCAACCACGGAGGCGGCCATAGGAGCAGGTCCCACAATCGCCAGCAAGCCAGTAACGAGCACCACCAAAAAGAAGATGGCCATGTTCTTGGGCTTCCTTGCCAGCAGAAAGACGTAGTTCCACAGAAGTATCGACAACGGAATGTCTTTCGGTCGGTAGATGTTCGGAAGCTCTGTCGAGGTGGACTCACTGGTAGGTGTATGTTCTGCACGCTTTGTGGCCTCGACCTGCTCAACAGTAGCCTCCTGTATGGCTTGCGAGAACTGGCGTTGCTCGTTAATCACAATTCTCTCGATTTCCCGCGACATTGCTGCTTCCCTTTCGCGCTCGCTGTCTTGTTCCAGAAGTCGGAGGCGTTCCTCAACAAGCTGATTGATACGTAGCTCGTCAGCTTCGGGGTCCACCTTTGCCACGACAAGCTCCTGCGTGTTCGCCTCATCCAGCTTGATTCGAAGCTCGTCTTTGATCCAAGGCATGATCTCGACGTCAACTCTTTCCATCTCGCTCCAGGCGGCGTGCCATGCGCTGGCACGCATGAGGCCATTGGCGGCGTAGACTTTGATTGCCCACTTTCGCTTTCCCGAACCAGCGGCTAGGAGATGATGATGGCATGTCGAACAGTGCTCGTCATCCGATCCATCCTCCACACTAGAGCCAACGCCCGAGTCGGCGCCGGAAGTTGCAGTCGTCAAATCCGAGTCGGTTGAGTGCCTGTTGCGGTAGTGTCCGCATTTGCTGATGCGTGGCTCTTCTAGATCCAGAGCCTCCAGTAACTTCTCCTCGAGGAGTTCATAGTCGTCGCGCGGATGTGGGATGAGAATGCCGCGCTTGAGCACGGTGGCTGAAAGCTTTGATTTCAGCAGTTGCAAATTGTCCAGAATCTGCTGAGGAAGGGTTTCGCGCATCGACTGGTGAGTCCATGATATGCTCAGCGGCAAGGCTGTAATGTGCAAGAGAATGAGAGGGAACCGCTTCGGCTCATGAAGGTCACTCTCGGCATCGAAATCCTTTCTTCTCGATCTTGGGCTGCCTCTGGGCTCAGAGTAGGGTGTTGCGAATTTGCCCTTGCGAAGAGGCGAGCTCAGCTGCATGCGACGTGAAGAAGGTCGTGCATATTGTGGTGTGTACGGTTTGTGCATTGGCGTGCGTTCATAGTCGGTGGGATAGGCCGACTCGGGAAACGAAGAGATCGATGTCCTTGTGTAGTTCTTCTCATCGTCGCCCTCCTGCCCCCCATCGTCGTTCGCGCCATGTCTTTCTTCGTCGCTGCTCTCGGTCACGAACCCATCGTCTTTCTTGGTCCAAGCGAAAGGCTGCTCAGTCGCGTCCTGCTCTTCCACGTTTTCATCAAAGTCCGAGCGCTGTGTCGCCTCCGAAGAAGTCGTGTTGCCGTCGTTGTAAATCAGGAATGGACTTGTCTTAGACAACCGAGCCATGTGGCCGTTGTATGGAATGTGTGGGGCTCGGGAAATGACAGTGGCTGGTACTTTTTAAGATAGTCGTGGATTCGTAAAATAGGTGGATAGCGTGAGAGTCATGAAAGTTCAGATTTTCCTGCCTCTCCTGTCGCAAGGGATACCAGTTCCCCTAGGATTTGGTGAGTCGGTCGAGGAGTGCTGGTCGTCTTTGCGGTGAAGCCCAGTGCGTCGATGTAAATAACGGCGTCGGCAGGGGCAACCGGCTTGCAAGCGAGGTGACGAGCTGCAGTGCCAGCGAACATCTCGATCAGATGTGTTCACGTACATTATTTTATACTATACCTGCAATTTTATGAAGTGTCTTCAGACTTGCAGGTGATTGTCATTCACGCCTTGCTAGTGATATGGCTACCTGCATGACTATCTGCTTGCGCGACCAGGACCTCGGAGAGAAGGGTGACACGTAGAACAGGCCTCACTATTTCCGGGGCCTCCAGGTTTGTGACGTCGACATTGTGCCACTTTACTAGGGATGCGTACATGTGTGCTACCTTTAGATTAATTTACGCGCAGAAGATATCGCTGGCGATACTCGAGATTGGAGATGACAACTTAGTCAAACTCGAATCATCAAAGCTGACACGCTTCTCACCATACCGTCCAAATGGAAAAATCGATGCCAAAGTCTGTTATCATAGTCGGCGGGTCGCTCGCCGGCTTGATGCATGCATTAATCCTACTGTCTCTACCCGACCCGCCTACAATTCGCATACTTGAGCGCTCTCCAACTCCGCTACTGCACAACCAGGGTGCAGGAATCGTGGCAGGCAATGAGACGCAAGAATTTTTCGACAAGGTTGTCCAGCCTGGGAGAGAAATTGCCGTCACAAGCAAGCAGCGTCTGTACCTGGATAGGTCTGGCAAAGTCATGGATGGTAGTGTAGAGGAGAGGCAGCAGCGGATGACGAGTTGGGACTTGCTCTACCACCTGCTGCGGTGGCGAGTTGAAGGTCTGCAAAGTGAGTACGTCGAGGGACTCGATGCAGACCAGCGACCCCAAGCCACGTACGAGAACGGTTGCACGGTCACTGCGTTGGAAGAAGCAGGCGATATGGTAAAGCTCACGTGGTCGCACAAAGACCATGGCGAGCAGACCAGCGAAGCCGATCTGGTAATCGCCGCAGACGGTGCATCATCTACGATACGCCGCTTGATCAAACCGGATGTTGAGCGCAAATATGTTGGTTATGTCGCCTGGCGCGGAACAGTCCCTGAGAACGAGCTCTCGGACTCTGCCAAAGAGGTCTTCTCGGAAAAATTTCCCTTCTACCACTCAAGTGGCATCCAAGCACTGGGCTATCTGATTCCTGGCAAGAACGGAACCGTCGAGCCCGGCCAACGTCTCTTCAATTGGGTCTGGTACTGTAACTACGAAGCCGGCAGCGCTGACCTGGAGGAGCTCATGATGGACATCCACGGGAAACGCCATGCCATCACCCTCCCAGTCGGCTCCATGAATCCAAAAGTCTGGTCCAAGCAAAAAGCGTACGCCTCGCAAGTACTGCCTCCACAATACGCCGAGACGATCACCAAGACCGAGCAACCCTTCATTCAGGCGGTTACAGACAACATATCTCCGCAGAACAGTTTCTTCGGTGGCAAGGTGCTGCTTGTCGGTGATGCTCTGGCAGGCTTCCGACCACACACCGCGGCGTCGACAGGCCAGGCCGCGTTTGATGCGCTGCGTATGGGAGAGTGGTTGGGAGGTGATCTTGATAAGAGGACGTATGATGAGAAGGTTCTTGAGTTTGCCAAGACGTTGCAGGAAAAGGGCGTTATGCTGGGTGAGAGGAGTCAATTCGGAAGGCATCCTTTTGCTGGCTGACGAAAGATGCTGAAAATCCGCTGTGGCCCACAGACTCCTCAAAACAATCTGATCTGCTTCATGACCGCTGCTTTTATTAACGGATCCATCTGAAGGCCAGTTCCAGCTCGATACTTGTTGATCAAGCGCCACGCCCATTTGCCTTGCACATAGTAGCAGAACGTTGTACTCGGCAAGTCCGGCAGTCCCAGAGGTCCGATAAGGTCTTTCGAGTTACCCTTAGGCTTCTTGATGTTCTCCTCCCAGTTCAAGTCTAACCTCGAATAATCCTCCAGATTGGTGAGCTTCCATTGCTGTTTTCTCTCATTTGGATACGCATGATACTCCAGCCAGCTCATATCCCAGAAGCGGCATCTGAAGGTGTCCGCCCCGTGGGACCCCAAGCGTAGGTAAATCTCTTTCAGCATGCTTGGGCTGATATCTGGCGCCGATAGACCGGATTCGTACAGGAATCTTTGCTTCTCACTGGTCGATATCGTTCCGTCGTGTTCTTGGAGGTGCTGGCACAACCTCATTACTTCCACTGAGAGCCGCGCCCATCGCCGTGTAGCGCTTTCCTCCCACCCGAACACAAAACCGAACCATTTCTCCAGAGACCTGTTCGACTCACGCATGCTCGCATAGTATCCCCTTCGGGACACCCAGAAACCAAGAGACTCGAGGAATGAGTCGGCGTCTGATGGCGGCAGCGCACGAGTTTTGATGTCCCCAACTTGCGCTCTCAATTCGGCGATGCTGTCTTCGATTTGGGCTCCAGCGAGGCTGGGCTCTCGCTCTTGGACCCGTTCGCAAAGGGATTGACAGGTCCGGCGAGATGAGCTTATGTCTCTCGGCGGAAGATACTGCAGGATCTGGTGGTGTATCTCTGCAGGGAGCGAGCAGAAGGCGTTGTCTCCATTGAGACGAGGTTTCTTGTAGCGCGAGGGTGGCGGCGGCCGATTGGTCCTTTTGAGTCGTGCGCCGTTCCATTTTGAGCCCGAGTGTGGTCTGAATGGCTTCTTATGCTTGTGATTGGTCTTGTGGGATACCATTTTGGCTATGCTGGTGTATGATATGGTGTAGTTAGGTGGGTGAATGGTAGGTTGTGGGAGAGTGGGAGTGAACTGCAAGCAGCAAGCTGCGCTGATGGTATGTCTGGATGTCTTGAAAGCACCACCCCACCGATGAGTGATGTCAGTGAGATGAGGTTCAAGTCTCAGTGGAGGCTGAGTTAACAGTCACTGCTCGTACACACACGCCTGTTGACTTTACGCAATAGCTTCCGTCTCTCCATGGCGAGCAAGGACACACATATCTCGATGGTCGATGATATTAGCACACTAGCTACCAGAGCGGCGACAAACGATCAGCAGTGTCTCAATGGCGAGCAAGGCTATACATGGCTCGATGTTAAACACTAGCCACAAAGACAAGCGGGCCTCATTGACAGTGCCTCAAAGGCAGACATAGCTACAAACATCTACAGAGCCAGTGAAACCCTCACACTACCTGCTGAGATGGCGTGTTGCAAATGCGAATTGAACCTGTAGCTTCGTGGTCGAGTATGACATAGTAAATGAAGGCTGTGCGTTGGGCATGATACCCAAGGGACACTGAGGTCTACTGGCGATCGTCCAAATACCACCCAACAAAACAAAAGAATTGGTCTTATATGTTAGCTACAACTCATCGAACAGGAACTCCGCAACGGGCCCAAGCGGTCGTCCGACACGAGAGTCTTGGTGCACCAAGCCGTCGATCGTGCCATGTTGCGGGTCCTTCCCGGGCCAGCTAGAACCTTTCGATGAGTGAAGTGTGAGAGAGTCGATTAATTGTAGCTGCGCCCAACCACTGGGCTATTATGCCAACTCTTTTGAGATTAGGCAACAACATGAGAACTTAATTCATATACCCTCGAATTATTCGTCGGCTTGCACGCACCAGTGACTGCAATCATAGTAATCTTATTCGCACCCTGCGGGGAAAAAAAAGAGTTGGTCTTATATGTTAGCTACAACTCATTGATAGGAGCTTTGCAGACCAGAGCGGTTGCCCAGAAGAGGGTCTTGGTGCACCAAGATGACGGCCTCTTCCATGTATACGGGTCCTACTCAGGCTAGCTCGGAACTTCTCGATGAGTGAAGTGTGAGAGGGTCAATTAATTGTAGCTGCGCCCTACCACTAGGCCAATGCCAATTAACCAGCAGGATGCAAATTAAATTCATATACCCTCAAATTGCTTCTCAGCTTGCACGCAACAGTGACTGTTCCTTGACAATGACCTGCTTGCACTCTGCACGCACCCACTTCACTGCACCCTGCCCTCAACAACGACTTCCTCCACTCCCACATCGAACCGCTCACAAGTCTTGATCCCCAACTTCTCCTCCGAAACATCGATCCAAGCAGGCGCACTTCCCACAAAGATCGCTTGCTTGGCCTTACACCCCTCACCGACTGCCTCACCTCCATCCAAAGGCTCGTCCACGCTTCCAACGACAATCCCTACAATTTCCTGCCAAGCTCCCAGTCGCATCGCCACCGGACTATTGCACTCTGCACATGCTGTACGCTCCGCGAAGGTGCTAAGGCGTAGACTTCGGAAGCCGCTGCCTTCGCCACCAGCAGGCCAACCTTCATACTTCACACCGGACTTGTTGTCTTGGAAAGTCAACGCTTCGGGAGCGATGTGTGTGAATGTCATGCTCGTCGAACCAGAGAGTTTGCGACAAGTGGTGCAGAAGCAAGTCGTCGTATTATTTGGTGGAGCTGTGGATGTGTAGGATACGCGATTACAGGCGCATGAGCCGCGGAAGTAAATACTTGAGGTCGACATAGAGGCGGGTTGCAAATATCCTGGTATTTTCTGGTATTGTTTGAACATCAGCATTTGACCTGTGTCGTAGATAAGTTGACCTCGGCGAAGGATCATCTCCACTTCCATGGCGGAATATCACGCCATTGGCTCCACTTGAGATCGTACACTTGCGAGCGCGAATACATATGCCCACGGATATTGAACAAGTATCTTAGCGGCAGTGATGGCTGTGCACATTTATCTGCCATGATCAGCACACTAACAACGGCAATGAACGTACGCTTAGACGGTCTCTCAGAGGCAAAAGCAGCGGTTCAACTGATTCTGTCAAATTGCAATGTCATCAGCACAGCCGATACCTGTAGACTAAACTAAACTATCCGAGCATCCGCTGTATATTACCTATAAGCAGTAGGCACAGCCGTCGCGCTCGCAATCCCAGTTCTATTCACCACAGCACCGCTCGAGCAAACACATCCAGGCGAGCTTGTCGCAACGCTTGTGATCGGAGGTCCGTTAGTGCAAAAGTCCGTGGACGTGAATGCAGGCACCGACGTGCTCGGCCTGTCTCCCTCCGGCAAGAACTGAGCCTTGACGAAAACGGGAATGACAGCACCAGTACCAAGAGAGAACTCTCTATGACCGAGCACCCGCAAGAGGCTGCGAATCTCACCGCTGTGCGAGGTGATGGAGACCCAAGTGTGATCGTCGTTGGCGAAGACGTCGTCGAGGACGGATTTCGAGCGAGCGTCCTGGGCGCCAGAAGGCTCGGCGATGACGCCGGACCAGAGCTCGTCCTTTTCAGTGAAGCCGGCCTCAATGTTGAAGTCAGGGAACAAGTTCTCAATGTAAGTCTTGCTGTTGCGGCGGTCGCAAGTGTGAGTCGAGATGCCCTCGCGGAAGAACTCCTTGACAGTGGGGACGAATGGGTAGTAGTGCGGGAGCTCCAAGTCAGAGAAGGTGATGTTGGCGGTGCGCAGGCAGCGAGTCAGAGGAGAGGTGTAGTATGACTGCGGGTAGGGCACGTGTTGGGTCGAGATCTGGTTTTGCCAGTAGGCATTGGCGATTTGAGCCTGCTTGAGGCCGTTCTCGGTGAGGTCTGCATCGGCCCAGACTGTGGTGCCGTTGCCATCCAGTTCGGACCAGTAGCACTAAATTCCTGTCAGATACGCGTAGACATGAATCTGGTCTGTTAATTTCTCTTACGTTCCAAGCTGGAGTGCCATAGTAGCTCTCAGCAGCATTGTGGAAGCCCTCTCCATGGCGGCCCATGAACAAGACCTTATACACAGTATCAAGGTCCGCATCAGCGTTCAAGGAATCCACGACCTGAGTGAATCGCTGCCACTGAGTAGCGTTTCCGACGCCAGAACCAGGGTAAGTCTTGTTTATGAGGCCAAAGTTGACGGCAGTCTGCATCGCATTGTCAGATACACTCTACCCAGACCTGAGGGAGCAACATACGTAGTCAAAGCCCGAAGCAACAGTATCAGGTTCATCCTGAAGGAAGTAGCCGGTAACAGTGCTGTACTTGATATATCCAGGGCCCTTGGTCGTATTCAGGTATTGGGCATCCGACTGTCCAGATAGAAGCGCCGTGGCGACGACGAAGATCAGACTAATGGAACGCATCTCGAAAACCTCTCAGCTGCTATTGAGGAAATGCAAAAACAACAAACCCGAAGTCACGCTCGCTCTTTGTACCTGCAGCTCAGCAAGTCCGCAGAAGATCTGCACCGGCATCGCCCTCACGGTGGCAAAAGCCGGCGAAGCCACTACAGGGCATTATTGGGAAATTAACAAAGTCCAACAAATCCACTTCCAGCAGCCTTTCACGGGCCTGAGCTAACAAGCTCGCTAAGCTTGCCGTCTGGCATGGAAGATGTTGGCTTGTATGAAGAAAGATAAGCGAAGGGCGAAAAGTGACCACACGTTTGTCGATGTGAAGCCCACGTGTTTTGGAGAGCGGAGAAACCTCCAGAGGCCCCAGCGGACAACCTTGTGGAGTGGTGGCTCGAGCGAGCGGGTACTAAACGACTTGTACCCTAGTTGAACAGTCGAGACGTCGTTCATACCAAGTTGTAGACATCAATGGAGGTTGGACTTGGATTTCCATAGGATAATTGTTGTAAAGATGCCGTGAAATGCGAATTGAAATCGTGTCGAAGATCGACTATTTTTACACGAGATAATCATTGTACAATAACCACATTCCCCGCAGCCATCACGAGATAGGCAGATAGGCCATCAGCCACCTGATATTGTACACATGCGCCTCAAAAGGTCGTTCCGACACCTTGAACGGACCGTTTAACCTACACCTGAGCCATGCCCGGAGGCAGTCTGACCACCGCGTCCGCACCATCCTTCAACTCTCCGCTTTCCAAGAAGCTCTCCTTGGCTACATGCTGTTTCCAATCGAAGTCCACAGACAACCCGCTGCGTCCACCGGCTTTGTACACGACTTTCGCCCCATGGATGGTCATCGTCTTGTCCACAGCCTTGCACATGTCAAACACCGTGAGCGCGGCGCCCTGCACAGCCATCAAAGCTTCCATCTCGACGCCCGTGGGCCCCACACATTCAACGCGAGCCTGGATCGCCACCAGTGAGCCCCGTTGACGTGTGTGCGACCAGTAGTGTTTACCCCTCTGTTTAAGCGCAATTTGGGGCACAACGTATACATCGACTTCGGCCTTGCTGATGGCGAGAGGATGGCAGAGCGGGATGATGTCTGCGGTCCGCTTGGCGGCCATGATTCCGGCGATGCGGGCAATGCCGAGCACGTCACCCTTCTTGTTGCTGTTGTCTACGATTTGGTCGTAAGCTTCTTTAGTGAGACCGACGTGCGCGACGGCGATGGCGACGCGCTTGGTGGCAGCTTTGTCGCCCACGTCGACCATGTGTGCTTCGCCTGCGGAATTGACGTGTGTGAGTCGGCGGCGCGCTGGCGTCGCTGGTATGTTGTCGGAAGACTTGACAACTTCTTGGACTTCGTTGAATTTGACCAGAGGCGCAGACGGGTTGGATATCGAGTCGATGGTGTCTTGGTCTTCTTGAGAAAGACCCCATGCCTGGGCGTTCGGCCTAGTTTCAGTGCTGGTCTCGTTCGAGGGAACAATCTTCTTCGTCTTCGCAAAGGGATCGGGAATCTTGCGTTCGCCACGAGCTGATTTGATAGTTCGTGGCTGGGTAGAAGCCTGTGATTTTTTGGCTGGTAGCCTCTCGTGCCTGCGACCTACTGAAGCACCTCCTTCTGGCTCGTGAACCCGCCTTACTAACGTCCTTTCCGGAGTGGCACTGACATCGTTCGGAGCGGAGCTCGTCTTCGCAGCGTTCTCCTCCTTCAGGACCGACTTGTTCTGTGAAGTGTTCTCTTTCAGGTCTGTCTCAGTCGTCTCGGCTGGTGAAACAGACTGAGCATCCTTCTGCACCTCCGCCAAAGGTGCTTGTACGTCTGACTCCTTTGACGCAGCATCTTCAGCTCGCCTCTCTTTAGGGCGGCTATATCTCCCAGGAGAAGGCGGTGCAGGGAACAAGGAGCCCAGACTTTGGAAGCCGAACTCAAGTCCTGCTGCGTCTTTGCTATCAGATGAATATGCCCTCGCCTGGCTGAAAGAGGCAGAGTGAGGCATGCCCAGCATGTGCGTTGGTATTTGCGACCATGGGTTTCTCGAGGGCATGGCGCTGCGTTGTATGGATCTAGGGTTGTATGAGGTCTTCACGTGTTTACGATCACCTGCACATCAATCAGCCGAGTGTTTCTACGTGACTTGTTGACAGGTTCTCTCAACCAACAACTGGCCAGAGCGAGAGGAGACAAAAGACAATGAAACGAAAGCACGACGCGTGACCCTCAAGGAGAAAACAAAAAGCCCATAATATAGGAAAATCATACGCTCGTCATTTCTTCTTTTCGGTAATGATTTTTTCTCGTTATTACACAAATATTGTGCTTTCTGTATGCGGTCATGTGATTTCGTGACATGTCATTTTGAATCCTACGCCCCGAACGCAGCAAAAGGAAAGAGAGGAAAACCTGAGGGACCTACCCACCAATCAAAATCATAGGCCTGTTCTTCATGTTCTCCAACTGGCCGATGCCGGCGTGTTTGGCCTTTTTGCGCTTCACGGCGGCGCCGATGACGTCGAGGAGTTGCTGTTCTTTGCTCATCCAGCCTTCCTCGCCGTCAAAACGGAGGCCTGGGTTGCTTCTGCGGTCGAGCTCGAGTTTACGGACTGCTTCAAAGGCTTCCTCATCCATGGGCTCACCACCGTGGTCTTTGCGGAGGAGATCGCGAAGGCTGACCTCTGTTTCGCCGTGAAGGCAGACTTTCAGGTTGCCGTCCGATGTAATGCGCAGACGGTTGCACGAACCGCAGAAATTGTGTGTCATGCTGGTGATGAAGCCAACTCGTCCAGCAAAGCCAGGAACTTGCCAAGTCTTACTTGTATCATTTCGAGCGTCCTTTAGGCGGGCAATATCCGGGTACTTTGCGCGAATGGCGTCTAGCATATCTTCGTAGCTCATCATCTTTTTCTTGTTCCATTTGTTGCCACCGAAAGGCATGTATTCAATGAAGCGGACCTCGAGGTCCTCATTTTGTGTCATTTCGATGAAAGGTAGAAGTTGATGGTCGTTCAAGCCGCGCATCATAACACAGTTGATCTTGAGCTTGATCTTCGCACCGAGCTTGTTCATCTCTTTTACGCGCTCAATGCTCTTCATGACAGCGCTGAAGCCTTGTCTCCGTGTGAGCAATTGGAACTGGAAAGGATCGAGTGTATCCAGGGAAATGTTCACTCCAGTAAGACCAGCCGCAACCATCTCATCCAGCTTGCGGTGCAATGAAATGCCATTTGTTGTCAAAGCGAGCTCTTTCAATCCATTGCTTCGTAGACTTCCGATCTGGTGCATGAGAGGCAGAATATCCTTCCTGACTGTAGGTTCGCCTCCTGTCAGACGGATCTTGTTCACACCCTGGTTGACAAAGAGCGCGCTGATGTAGTGGATCTCAGGAGTCGTTAAGATGTCCTTGTTTGGCGAGAGTTGAATGCCCTCCTCTGGCATGCAATAGGTACATCGTAGGTTGCAGCGCTCGGTAAGGGATATGCGCAAGTAATCATGCTGGCGGTCGAAGTTGTCTGTGAGGAACTCGGAGAAGGGTTTCGCTTGACGAATGCTGGCCCGCCGACTGGATTGTGTTGTCTGTTGCGCCTCAGGAACGATTGACTCTGGGTCGCGGTACTCTGTTGCCGTCGCTGCGGTAGCGAGTTGGCGGCATTGCCATTGCCTTAGCCGGAGTGCATGGGGTCGAAGTACTTTTGGACTGAGGGTTCGCGGCAGGGCGCGTGCTGGAAATGCCATGGTGGCTGTATTATCTGTGAGGTGAGAAGAGAAGCATGGCAGAACAGAGGGATATTATTTCACAGCAAGGAATGTTAGCGGGCACTCGACATGGGTGGTATGTGACTGGCTTACTGTACACTCACTGACTGGTATCGCATGAGTGGAGGCGCCGCTCGCTTGTTTCCTTCCCAATCCGGCCAACTTTGCGGATCGCCGCTTCCATCTCCGCCAGATGCCGCGATTACACTCCTTGCGCGAGCGCCCTTTGACGTTTCCATGACATGTCACGTTATCTAAACTCGGTGTGAACGACGTGAACCTCCTTGCAATGTATGACGGAGCGGGCCTTTGATCTTTTCCTGACTGATACTGCCACAGCAGTTCTCTCCAGAAAACTGGTCATTACCACACATCAAGGGCAGCAATATCTCCAGGTAATTATATAAACAAGCACTTCTTGCCAACACACCGTTCACGCTTGGTCCAAGAGACGAGCAGGTAGATCAGCCATGTTGTCAGTAGCAGCACTAGACGAGAAGCCATTAACACAGCCTCGTGACACACTTGCCTGCGCCATGAAACGCAGACATACATGCCCACAGGCTCTCCTCCTTGAGCCGACACCTTCCAGACCGTGGCTATGATCAGATTATCACATGGAGCCAGTGTCGATACTGAGTGCCGCCGCCGCAATATCAGCAGTTGCCGGAAAAGCATGGGAGCTGGGCAGCTTTGTTCGCGAGCTATGTCAAGGCGCCAAAACCGTCGACGGCAGAGTCCGATGTCTGGAAAGTGCAGTCACCGAGCTTGCTAGAGCCTGTGAATATGTACAAGGCCAGTTCGAACGCATGTCACCCAGTTCAATATCCGAGACTCCTGCGCTAGCCTGGGACGAACAAGGAGCTCTGACCGCTTCCATCGAGAGTCAGGTGAAGGATTGCCGGAGAACTCTCAGAGAGCCGAGAAAACTTTTGACAGATTTACGGCCAAACAGCTCCTCTTTCTTTGGCCGCACTTCGAGGCACATCAAGTTGCAGGACCGGACCCAGCAGATCAACGACTTCAGCGTGCGCATCAAGACGCATACGGATGCTCTTCAAATGTCCCTGCAGATTGTCACCATCAAGATTGCGCTGGCGACGCCTGATTTCCTGCTGCAGCGGCTTGGGGCAGCGCTGGAAGACCTACGTGTGAGATTGTCAAGGATTGAAAGCAACACAAGTCCGGCCACGAGTCAAATGGCCTTCGGGGAGGCCCGTGGTTCTCCGCTTTTGCAGCATGCTCGAGAAGCCCTCCGCAAAGGCACAACGCTCTACGAGACTAGCACTGCAGGCTCCATAGCAGGTGCAGAGCCCACGACAGGCAGTGAACGAGCCGCTCGTATCAGGGAATGGGCCAATAAGGTGGATGCTTTGCGTGAGAATCACAACGATGTCAGTGGTGTCAATTTGCCAAGTGCTGTATCGGCTTATGTTTCTCCAGAGAAAGGAACATACACCGACGCGGTCGAAAAGCCCCCAGACACCTCTCCGGTCGCCGTGTCAGCGGATTTGTGCCCAGTGGATCAACGTGCCAGTTGCTCTGAGACAATTGGTGTCTTACAAGCTGAAGCTGCGCAAGACATCTTCCTTGACTGTAACGAGGAAAGGCTGCCGACTTCAGAGCAACCAAAAGGTATTGCTCCAATGAAAGAACACCTCGTCATTCTTGGCGGCGCCAGATCTATCAATGCAAACACGGCAGGCCTAGGAATAGCATCGCCTTCGCCGCATCCCAGCGACAGGAGTTCATCCACCGACTGCACACCTTTATCACTCAGCCACGAGTCAACTACAACGACGCCACGGCTTGGGGAAACGACCGAGAACAGTAAGGCACTTGACCAGGATACCACATCACCTGCAAAAATATCTCCAAAAGTCAAACACAAAGCGAAGCTTGTGCCTTTCCAATATCCAATGGATACCTCAGACCCATTAGATCGGACCACTCGAAGGAAACTTGTGCAAAATTGGGGATTAAAAATCAACGGTGACTTGGAAGCACTTCTATGCACTGGAGAGAAAGTCAAGCCTGCATTGTTATCAAAGCTATTGCATTCGGATCAGGCCGCACCTACGGTGCCGTCATCAGCCACTAGTAGTGAGCCCAAGCAGGGAAAAAGCGGTTTGGGTTTGCTATTGGCCGTGCTATTTCGCGACGTATATCTAGTCAAGCCACTGATCAAGCTTGGCTTTTCACCAAAAGCCCGAATCAAGCAATCCGACGACGGCTTGAGATACATCGGTCCAATCGAAAGCGCCATAGCAACCCGTTGCCAGCCGGTCATCCGGGTGCTTCTGGAGAACGGGGCCGAACTGCCTTACACCTGCACTCAGTCGCCGTGTTTCGCGTTGCTAAACCACCACAACCTTCGTTTGTTCCCGCCGTCCGGCGTAGAGTCTTTCACACAGGTGATCGACCTCCTGGTGCCAGCCAGCCCATCAAAACCAGTCCGGTGTGTCTGCGCACGCAAATCTGACAACAAGTTCGGTACCTGTCACTCGTGGCAAACGACACTCCTCCGCGGAGCCCGCAACATGCCCGCCGAATGGTCTCGTTACCGAATGCCACTTGTGACGCACCTGTTGAGTTCCTACTTCCCAGGAGGCGTAGCGTACCGCCTCCCCAACCAGACTCGCAGCCCCTTGTACTACGCAGTGTACCTGGGCTCCTCGTCCACCGTCGAATTTCTGCTGGGCAACGCATATGGCACACTGTTGAAAGCCTGGCTGCGAGCGGATGGTTCTGAAACGGCTTTGGAAATCGCGATCAGAAAGACAAGGAATTTGCCGAACAAATCACTCGACATTGTTCGTATGTTGCTGGAGAAAGGAGCATATTCGGGCGCAAGACGGACGGGATATCTCGAGAACACGGCTTTGCGCCGCCTCGCGATGCAGACCAAGCGTGCTGATCTGGAAGCTCTCGTTAAGACTTACAGCAAGCCGCGGGGAGGGGATGCAGCTCGCGCGAACGCTGAGGTCGTCTGGGTTTCACGGCGATAGTGTCTCGAATCAGTCAGGATGTCTCATCTTGGTATGTGGGAGATCAAGCGATGTTGCATTTCTGTTGGTTCAGCGAGGAGCGCCAGATGGCCGTCATGGCTTTGTCACAAGGTGTGTCACCTGTAAATCGCAACGACTTAATGTGAGCGGCAGTAGTAATCACGAGTAAGATGCCCAGAATACACATAGTCAGTTGAATGAGATTGAGCCAGACATGTCATTGTGATTGTGATTGAGATTGTGATTTCATTTTTGTTTTCCATTTCAAATCATTGCGAACTAACTAACTAGTTCTCCCCAACCTCCCTCTCTCTCATCATGGAGGGAGGCAGTTCTTTCTACACACAAATGCCGCGCCAGAAAATGCCCAAAGCCATATTCATTTCATGGCATCAAGAAGGAAAGAGAAAAAACCAACAAAAAGGTTCAGAGCCGCAGCTCACGGGTATCCATGATTCCTTCCAAAGGGTGAGGAAAACAAAGCAAGAGAAACAAAGATGCAAGAGAAACGCCTCCGAAAATGTGCAAAACCACTGCCCTTTGCAGAAGTTTTGTTGTGAGAAAAGAAAAAAACGCCATGGTGTCGTCGGATGTAATGTGTGTTTTATGCTGATGCGTGTCGTACTGGCTAAGCATGGAGTCCTCGTCAAGAGTGTGTCCTGCTTCGCTCAGTGGGTCGTGAAGTAGTATGCGATGGTAGCGCAGAAGTTGCTGCGGTGGTCTGCGTCCTTGACGAGACCGACGTCGTCGTCGACGATCATGTTGACGGCGGCCTTGGTGCTGACGGCGTACATGTCGACCTGGGAGTTCTGGATGTGGATCATGTTCTCCTGGCAGTTCTGCTCGGGGG